>MDTG01208258.1_pt1 | contig 12692 bp, 22 predicted proteins | sample 811421 | NCBI WGS metagenome assembly MDTG01 (sample SAMN05326645, study PRJNA326480) | marine metagenome | isolation source: seawater | place: Pacific Ocean: South East | collected 2011 | reverse complement strand
TGAACGGTTTCAAGAATTAAATCGCTTTTCATTTTTTTTCTCCCCGTGGAGTTAGTTGTTAAAGACACCTTATAGAACTAAAAGGGTGTCAACTTTAAATAGGAACTCACTTCCTATTTACAAAAGGTAGAACTACTTCCACCTTTTAGTGCATCTTAAATTCGGGATAATCTTCAGGGTCTAATACCGTTAAAAGGACATCTAAGGCTTGCTGGGTTTGATCCACTGGCACATAGACCTTGATAACTTCCTTATCTGGTATAGGACAAATTTTCACTGTTAAATGATCCACCACAATCAATGGATGGATTAGGTCAATCAATTCCGTTAAGTCATGCATTGGTAAAGTCAAAATCAAATTCATTAATCATCCCCTAATATATTAAGCGCTACATCTACTTCATCATCTGGTACTTGAACTTCGATAGCATCATCACACACCTTAAAACCCACCTCACTCACAGCTTCATTTTCCGTTAATGGGATAGTCATATCCCAGAAATCATAAACCGTCTGGATTAACGGGATTGTCATAACAGTCTTCATTATTACACTCCTTGAAAATACAAAATTAAAAAAATAAGTGTGAACACAATCGTGCCCACTAGAAACACATCAAACATTATTATTAGTCTTTAGCGTGGGAATCTTGAAACTTCCCATTTGTGATTCCCAGTATCATCACAAATGGTCTTACTCTTAACGAACCTATATTTTTGACCCTTCTTGATGTTTTCCGCTGGATAGTCTTTTCGAGCTACCACAACTTTGTCTTCAATGATTGCGAACCAATACCCGTATTCATAATCATATCCGCAATCCGCTAGATGGCCACGAACAAAAGAACTTTCATCATAGTATCCATTATCCGCTAAAATCTCTTGAGCTGCCCAACTTGGGTAAACCATAATTCATTATCCTTTTAGAGTTGTTAATCTTATCCGTGGCTCACTACACTCTTGTTAGCCTTAGCGCGGCAAATTGGTCCTAAGCCATCATCAATGCTATCTGGATTAGTGAGCTTGCGACCGCAACGGGCGCATCCAGTGCTACCCTTGATCTCGAGGGCCTCTGGCAGCTCTACACCATTATTGAGCTTGGTGAGAAGCCATACCATTGTACGACTGGATACCTTTAGGCGATCCTCTTGAACTTTGCTCTTTTGGCTCACCTTGAAGAATCCATTTCCGCTAACACTCCCAATGAATTCAAAACTTCCTTCGTTATCGCATCCGACCATGAGGTCAACCAGAACTGGTGAATTGATGGTCCAGCCACGAGGGCGGCGTGAACGGAAGGTCAAGTGAGTTCCCTTATCCTTATTGGTTAAGGTGAAGGTCCAAGACTTTTGTCGACTAGACTCAAGAGCTACACCCTTCTCGTCGTGGGTGTCCTTGCCGCCAAAGGGTGCGAGAAGAGCGGGGATGAACTTAGTGTGGTTAATTGAAACAGTCATTTTCATTCTCCTATTAGAGTTGGTTATGACTATTAGAATTTAAGGGGTGTCATTTTTTCACTTTCACCACAAAGTTGTATTGTTTTGAATATTTACGAAGTGTCCTATAACAAGTCGGGCCGATTATAAAGGTTGGTGAATCTTCCGTTATCACATCCTTTTCCGTTGGTAGGTAAAGGTTAGTGTCGCAAGTCACATAAATATGTCGAACATTGTTTTTCTCTGGATACAAAGGTTTCCAACACATTTCACATCGTGTGTGGTGGTTAGGGTCTTTGGCTAAGTTGCGATTTAAATTGTCGCCTCTAAAATCATGTATCATGTACTTCATCATTATCTCCTTTAATGGTTAGTACATATACTTAACTAATTAGAAACACCAGATAGGACATTCTATCTATCTATCGTCCGACTGGATACCTTTATTTGATTTAATGATCTTACACAAGTGATCCATCATTCTAGGTGCAATGTCTAATGCACTCTTACCACTAATTCCATTTGGCAAACGATCACCACGAACACCTAAACCAATACCAACTAGTTTGATTCCTTGTGATTGGGCTTGAAGACGCATAGATTCCATATATTGCTTTTCATAATCCTCTCCATCGGTGAGAAAGAAAGCAATACGGTGAGTAGCATCACTTTGAGCGATCATGTCTAAAGCACTTTCCCCATAACAAATAATTGATGTCCCACCATTACAACGCTTTTGGCGTAGCTTATTAGGATTCTCTTTTTGCCACCTATCTCCTAATCCCTTAATGATATTTGTTACGGGTCGGTACCGACTTGAAGCCATTGGTACATCTTCATTTCCATAAGTGTACATCACCAAAGCACTTGTGGAATCCACACCAATGTTTTGACATGATGAATGTAAAGCATGGAGTAAGGAAATACATTCCTTCCAATAGCTACCAGCTTCCGTTCCACTTCGGTAATTCATTGAATCACTACCATCAATCGCAAAGCTAAAGGCAGCTCTAATCTTAGGCTTTTGGTACATCTTAATGTATCTATCACGATTAGCTTGACCAGTACGAACACTTGTTAAGGTATTAACAAGAGCTCCAGAACGGGTGTTTAAACGAGCGCCAATATAATTGTTGCCTACTTGTTGGTTTGCAACTTCAAGTGCGCGTCTTACTTGGTTCGTTCCACGTCCAATTGCGGAAAGAACTTTCATATCGTATGCGTTAGTCATAATCATTTCTCCTTTAGTAGAGTAGAATTTAAGGGGTGTTAAATGAACTTGCGATAAACGGGCTTGCTACCATTAGGAATGTATAATTCGTGGTCAAGGTGGTTTTTATTCTTATTCACTTCTTGCGCCATAGCCTTCGAGGGATCAAGAGCTTCACCTTGACCATTAAGAATCTTTTCAATGTCATCAAGGGACATAGGTGATTTACCAGCTTGTTGTCCTTCTTGTGGATCATTACCATCTTGATCACCTTGTCCTTTACCCTTTCCTTTACCTTGTCCTTCACCTTGTCCTTCACCTTGTCCTTTACCTTGTCCTTTACCTTGAGGTGGTGGGTTTTCTTCAAGCAACTTATGGAGTGCATTGACAATCTCAACCGCCACATAAACTGGCAAATGCGCACTTGATTCCCAATCCGTATTTCGTGGCTTTAGTTCACCCCAAATAGGCTTAAGGTAATCAACTAGATCACGCGCTTCTTGTGCATATTCACTATAGATTTTCTTTGAATCTTCATTGACCCAACCTTTTCCACTATCTCGAATTGCCATAGTGAAATCACTAGCTTTTGTTTGACCTCTAACTTCACTTTCAAGTTGATGGCACCATTCTTGGATTGAGAAGAAACGATGTTCAACCTCGGGGTAAGACAATGCCATTCCTGGCTCAAGACGCATATCCGCCGTGATGTTTACCCATTTAGGGAAGTTGCACTTGTGGTACTCAATGTCCACATCAAGATGCCTACCGACCTTAGAGTAAAAGTCTTGATAGCTTGGGAAACGACCATTCGCACAATCACAAATGACATGACCAGCTTCGTGAACACCACCACCTACACCAGCGCTCGCGTTAATGGTTGTAACCCCAGCGGCACTTGGTGCTGGAAGATAAAGTGTGGTCTCGGTTGGTGCTTGTTGAAACTTGTATTGTGCGTCTTGATAGATACCCTTTAGCCAACGATCTTTGCTTGAGTAATCTTTAGCGTGAATATCTTGAATTGACCTACCAAATACCAACCATGGAAAGGCACTTGAAACCGCAAAAGTACCACCAGAACGCACGACATTTACGCCTTTAGGGAGCATACTAGTTAAACCCTTGAAAGCACCTTGTGCGAATGACAATGGGTCGCGTGAATGGTAATTAGATGGATTATGATTAACATTAGGTTGATTCATGTTGATCTCCTTGGTGTTGAATGGTTGGTTGATTGATACACCTTATAGAATTAAAGGGGTGTCATTCACACATTCTTACATATATGTAAGACAACAATTAACACCCCTTAAATTCTAGTACATGAAATGAATGATTCGAGTTAAGAATCATATAAGAAATATTTTGACACCCTCTAAATTCTAATAAGTATAATCAACCAACTCTCATAGGAGAATAACAATGGCTACACGAAATGCACCATCACTTTACACACTTGCTTACAATTACTTTTGCGGCGTGAAAAGAGCAATGAGTCCACTCACGCCACAAGAGATTCGCGACGCTGGTTTCACACCCGCCACACGCCCTTCTAATTATGTGGAAGACCCAAATGAAGGTTGGATGCAAAATGCCACTCTTTTCGCAAAGATCAACCATTTGATTGTGAGTGGTCCAGCTGGAACTGGTAAGGACATTCTAATTGAAGCGTTTTGCCATGCTTTCAACTTACCACTCGGTCGTTTTGCCTTTAAACAAGGCACCAATCCAGTAGATTGGATCATTCGTACCACTCTAAAAGAGGGGTCAAAAGGTGGTACCGAAACGGTTGAAGTTGAAGGTGATTTACTAAAGGCTTGTCGTGGTATTACGATAAAACGAGATTTCACTAAGGCTACACAAAGTCAAATTGAGTCTACAATCAAGGACATGGAAAAGGTTGGTTATAGAGTCTTGAATGATGATGGTATGCTTACAATCACCATTCCAAGCATGATTCTCTTTTCCGATTATGATAGAGCAACGCCAGATCAACTTGAGATTTTGCGTCAAGCACTTGAGTTGAATAAGGAAAAACTCACCAATCCTATCACTGGTGAAATGTTTGACATCTTACCTAACACACGCTTTTACTTCACCTCAAATAGTGGAGCTGATGGTGATGGTGGTCGTGGAAATATCACACAAATGAAAGATAGTTCACTACTTTCCCGTTGCATTGGAATCTTTGCTCCAGCACCAACACCTAAGTTTGAGCGTATGGTAATCCAAGCGGAATTCCCTATGTTCTCGCAAGACCAAGTTAAACTACTTGTGGATTGTAATCGTGCTATTCGCAAGGTAGCGGAAGAACAAGCTATGGGTCTTGAGATTACATTGCGTCAAGGAAAGCAATGGGGTCATGCTTGCTTGACCGTTATGGAAGACCTTGGAATAAAGGATTTCAAAAAGGCACTCAAGCGTTCATTCGCAATCATTAAAGGACACCTTAATGAAAAGCATAACCAAGATGCACTGGAAGGTGCGATCGATCCTTACTTGCGAAGTGATGTGGTTGATGCCCAAAGTCAACAATCTAGTGATGTTTGCCCAATTGATATGTAATTTAACACCCTTTAAATACTAATAGGCATAACCAATTAACTCTTATAGGAGATTCAAATGTTATCTAACAAAGAAGCTAAAAAACAAATTATCAAGGCAATGCGCCAAATCTTCCCAACCACCTTACCTTGCAAAGTTCAAGAGGCAAGGACTTCAATTCTATCACACATGGGAATGGAGCGTGATGATTTTGGTCTTTTCCCAAGTGGTAAGTTTAAGTTTGATTCTCATTGTTCGGAGGCGGTTAAGACTCTTAAGGCAACTGGTGAGATGTCTACAAATGGCTGGACATGGATTTGGGAAGGTTCACAACCTCAACCAATTCAACCAATACAAATGGTTGTTCAACCTATTGAAGATGTTCTTGATCTTGATTCACTTTTAGATGTGGAATTAGAGTATAAAGCACCTAGCCTTTATAATCTAAAAGATGAAGAAACTCTTATTCGATTAGTTGCTATCACACCTTGCTTTGGTAAGGTTGTTCAAAGTGATAATGTATGTCAAGGATGCCCTCTATTTGAGCTTTGCCTAGAAAAGAAAGGTGAAGTAAACCAAGCTAAAAAAGAAGCCAGAGACGCTAAAAAAGAAGCCTTAAACATCGCATCACAAGCTGGATATAACCTTAAAGGAATCAAGATTCCCAAAAGTGCAAGATTGCATGAGGCAATTGAAATTCGTAGCCAATGCCAAGTAAATTGTGTTGTGTCTGGTGAAGCTATCTTAAAAGATGAACTGGCTTACCACATTCCTTCATGGGGCATGGTCAAAAAAGTAATCGCCGAAGCCTATAAAGCAATGCAATAAGGACACCCTTTAAACACTAATTAATGCAACCTAACTCGTAAAGGAGACTTAAAATGACTAAAAAAGAATTAATGAAATATGCACATAGCGTACATGAGGCAATCAATGGGAAATTAATTGATGTATCTAGCTATTCCTCGGACCATCCATTTGAAGGTATGGACATTGATACTATGATGGACATGGTTAATGGTGATCTGGTTAAGAAGTTTGTTAAAGACAACGATAAAGAAGTTAAAGACATTGTAAGCCAAATGTACGCCACACTCGCAATCAATACCCCAATCAAAGTGACAAAGGGAAGTAAAGACAAGCGTGGTATGGAAGGATTCATTATTCACGCACAAGAACCAATTCAAGGTTCGGGCAAAGCACTCTTTATCTATGACATTATCAATAACAAGTCATGCATTGTTCGCGATAGTGCAACTAAAGTTCGCATCCCGAACTATGGTGAGCGCACTAGATTGTGGGAAACCTATCAAGAATGTAAGCAACAACACCCTTATTTCACTACTGGAAATGAAGTGGAGTTAAAAGCGGATACAAGCCGCAAAGGATTCATCGTTTCCGATGCAAAACTTGATCCTAACCTAAATGGAAATGGCTTTTATCAATGCCAAGTCCAATGGAATGATCACCAATCACCACAAAACGGAACTTATATTTTAACCGAACTTAATCTCGTAAAGTAATAACCACTTCTTAAAGGAGAATGAAAAATGGCAACCGTCAATAAACTTATCAAGACAATGAACAACCCTAACAACACACTTAACGAAAGAACAAGGGCAGCAGCTCAACTTTGGGAAATCCAAAATCGAATGGCTAAAGAGCTCAAGGGATTCAAGAATGAACTCATTGAAATTTCAAAGGATGAACAACAAGACCTTAAAATCCCTTCACATGGATACTTTACTTCCGTTCAAAAGCAACCACCAACACCAAAGATTGATACACTCAATCCCGAAGTTGTCCATAACTGGTTAGGTGATGATTTGTACGATCAATACATTGCACATAGCTACACAATTAAATGGAGTGAATTCCGCAATGCAAGTCAAGAAGATCAAGAACGGTTCTACACCATTCCAGGTCTGGAACTCACACAAACCTACCAAGTCAAGTTTAGTCGGGAATAGGTGTAGTCATGCCCTTAACAACTATAAAAGATGGAGTAAGACGAGCGAATATTACATTTATAGAATTCAATGGCGCTGACCATAGAAACAAAATTTTTGAACAGCTCGCTAAAGAATGTGGCTTTGGCTACGGTTATAGAAATGGACTCTGGACACACTTAAAAGATAAAAAATTATCCATGGAGTTTGAAAGTAAATATCATAAAGTATGGATTGAGTATGATTGTGTTGGTTATGATAAGACAATCAATACACCTTCGGTCTCTTTGTTTATTGATGAAGTCTTGTCTTTCATTAGAGACTTCTACATGAATGAGAAGAAGGATTAATTATGGATGTGTACTTAACGGAAATAAAGGATAGTATTAGATGCGCTAATCATACCAGTAGTCAATTTCAATGTGATGACCATACCGACCTTATCTTTGAACAACTCGCCAAAGAATGTGGGTTTTATTTGAAGTTAAGAAATGGACTCTGGACACACTTAAAAGATAAGAACTACTCAATCCAGTTTGATCCAGAAACCCGCAAAGTATGGGCGGAGTATAAATACAAATCTGATTCTCGAGTGATTGATACACCTTCTATTTTCGAATTCATCAATGAAGTCTTGTCTTTTGTTAGAAACTTCTACATGAATCGAAAGAATTAATCATGGATGTACAAATATGCAGCGAATGTAACTGGCCAATGGAAGATTCGAATTACCCCTTATGTTGGACTTGCTGGAGAGGTAGTCAGGGTTATCAAAGAATCAAATCAGATGATCGATATGACCAGCTGCAAAAAATAATTCACCAGCTACTACAAGAAATGCCTGATGTTTCAAGCTACCAGGGGCAGATTCAAAACCTGCAAACACAAATCCATCATCTTAAAATGGAACTTTCCCAGTTAAGATATGAGAAACAAAACCCCATAAATCCTATAAATGACAAAGAGCTCAAGAAACTACTTATGTTCTGCCATCCAGATCGAAACTCTAACCGATTAAAGGAAGCGGAAGAGCTCACAAAGTTCTTACTCTCTTTGAGAAAGAAATAACCAAACTCATAATAGAGAATCCCATGATCTACAAAGAATTAAGGCGTACTTTCCATAAAGCAATTGTGTCTGGACAAACACCAGAACAAATTGCACTGGCACATGACTTACTCGAACTTGATGTTGTTCAGACTCTTAGGAATCCAGAACCTAAGATTCGTGGCGCTTGCTACACCCACTTAAAAGTACCAGTCCCACTTGATGAAATCATTGAAGCATATCACACGGATTGTTTAAATGAACTGGGTGAACTTTATGGCTTGACTAAAACCACTCTCTACAATCGACTACCTAAAGAACTACGCCGCACTAAACCTAGAAAACAAAAAAGAATGATTGATAAAATGACTGAGGTAGATAAAACCGAGGTCGTTAATCGCTACTATCGGTCTGGACGCAAATTTAATGCTTGTGGCGTTTCAACCACTATGGCTAAAGAAATCCTTGAAGAAGAGCGCGTGAATATCAAAGAACGCGGGGATGGGAATACAATCAACCCTAAAAGCCAGCTTGCCCTGCTCGATTGCCTAATCGAATCCACCACCCAAAATGTAATTTCACCCACACAACTTTTCCAGCTACACCGCCTGTCTTATGAATTCTTAGGTGATGACCCACAAGTCTGGAAAGGTCAACTCTTAGACTGGTTCTTAAATGAGACCATCACCCATGATCTTGTGGTTTGTTTTAACCAAGCTATCGACAAACTGGAAACCCTTAAAGGCTATTAGATGAATTATTTCAACACAAATAAAGGATATAAGACCGTAAACATGGATATAAGGGAAAAGAAGAAATGATAGATGAAAGAGTAAGACAATTTGTTTTCCTAAAAGATGGGAAGTATTCTTGGAACTTAGATAACCCTATTGTCATAAAACATTTAAACATATACTCGGATCGAGGGTTTAATAACCCTCTCAGAACCAATGAGTTTTTCAAAATCGTTCTAGGTCTAACCTTTGGCTTATCTTATGGTATGATCAATAATCGTTTCACTCACACCTTTAAAATTGGCGACTCCTTTTTAAAGATGGGGAATGTTTGGAAGATACAGAGAACTGATGGTCTGATTATCATGGTTGAAGACATGAGGGAGATTTTCGATTACCTTAACTTCGTTGAGGGCTTTAAGATCGGAGATAATGGAGATGTCCCCTTTGGAAATAAAGGGGGGAAATAACCTGCCATGAAACTAACGATTGAATTAGTTCCGCAATCCAGCTGGGGGAATAACCTACGATCTGAAGCCAACCTATCCAAAGCCCAATGGGATAAGCTACGCAAGGAATCCTATAAAAGCGCTGGCTATCGGTGTGAGATATGCAACGGTAAAGGTTCTAAGTGGCCTGTAGAATGTCACGAAATATGGCATTACGACGATAAAACATACACCCAGACCTTAAAAGGATTGATTAGTTTATGTCCCACTTGCCATAAAGCTAAACACATTGGAAGAACTCTTTCTGTTGAACCACCCGAAGTTCAATCTCTGGTGATTCAGCAGCTAGCTTTACTTAATCAGTTTACTCCACAACAAACAGAAGACTATATCGTAAAGGTATTTGAACAATGGAACAAACGATCCCAGCACAAGTGGACACTCAACTTGGAATGGCTCGAATCAAGATTGTAAATGACCAGCTAATGGCTTAATCTTCGTCAGTTAAGTTAAAATCACCATGTATATAGGAAAGTGATAGCTGATGGTGTGCGTCGAATAGACGATTTTTGGTGCAAATTTGTTTTAATTTATAATATCGATCAATTAGTGCAAACTTTGCTTTTTGCTTTTCACTTAAGATCTCACTAATTTCATACTGTCGATGGCTAACTACTTTGAGTTTAGCCTTACAACCATGAATGTCTACGATATGAGTTGAATCCCACTTGATTAGAGTATCTTCATCCCAAGGGTGCGTTTTAGCCATATCCACCTGAGCTTGACCCTCTGGTGCGGTTAAGTAGAAAGGAATTGTAGTCAACCACTCACCATAATCTAATTCCTTACCTGTTTTTCGATCTGTGTTTGGAATATAGGTGCTGGCATGATCAATTTGTGCAAAGCCCGTTCCTGTAAGTTTGATTGGTAAGTCTTTAACTGGATGGTAAATCCTAAATTGAAAATACGATGATTGTTTCCAAGCATCGAAAAATACCATAGCACCAGAACGCTCTTCTGGATTACCCTCTAGGAAATTGTCTTCATAGCCACCTATTTCAATACAACCTAGATTAAAAATACGAAACGGTTTTTCATTACTCATCTAATTTGTTTCAACCCCGCAATTTTCCAAGTCAATTGATTTTGAATAGTCTCGTCTTTAATAATTTTCCGCAACTTTACAAGACGATCGATTTCCACTTTCCTATCACTCTGTTCTTGTGTTAAGTCTTCTCGTATATGGTAATAATCACCAGCCTTGAAAACTTTAGCCACTTCACCATCTAGGTCTTTGATTTGTCCATTAGACCATTCAATCTTTGCATCAAAACCCTTGATACTAATACAAACAAATCCTTCAGGTGCGGTGATTTTCCAGTCCACATTGATATAGTGTGTATGCCCTAAACCATCATCTTTAAGCGCTTCACAATACTCATATTCACGCTCTTCTTTAAGAAGTTCAATTCCAGAATGTGTTAAAGTGTAGTCTTCTTTGACACTCGAATAGTTATTCAAGCTAAAAAGTTCACCTTCCAGATAGACATGGAAAAAGGTTTCCCCAGATTTCATGTATGCCTCAGGATCAACACTTAAATCAAAGTGTTCAACTGAATCTTGTTTGTTGAAGTAAAGGTAATCCATTTTTGTTCTCCTTTAATGGTTGGTACATATAGCTAACGCTTTGAAAACACCAGATAGGACAAATTACTTTGATTTTTTTTAAAAACCTCGACGGGAATGTCGTTTAGCTTGATTCACTTGCTGCTCTTTTTCTTGAAGTAATCGCCATAGCGCTTGCTGCTCTTCTTCATTTAACTTTTCTAACATAGGTATTAGAACCTGACGATTGCATCGTTCACGATGAAATAAAGCGCTTAAATGTCTCTTAATACTCATTTCTTTTTCTCTTGTATGTAGAAGATTAAAAAGGTGGCTACAAAGCCAAAGTAAAAGATTGTTGTTGTGTCTATTAGTGTGTCCATTACACACCTTCCTTCCTTAACTTATTAGGCAGTTCCCTTTGGTTGACTAATGTAAAAAATAATAATGACCAGAATCAGTAGTTTAATCATCATCTAGGATTCCCATTCGCATCACGATCATAGGTATGATCACCAGAACCCACTTGGTGGCGAACATATTGTGGAAGGTTGAGATTCGTCTCAATGCACTGGCGAATCTTAGTGAATAACTTAACTGCTGGCTTACGAGGGTAATTTCCATCAACTACCACACCACGAACAAATTGATTGCCATATTGATCCACAAAGAAAGGTGAACCATCTTTGCGAACAAGACTTCCAGTGTAGCTTGATGGACGATTTGTATTACGACCCTCAAGACTTGCAATTGTTGATGGAATCATTCCCTTAGCACCAAAGACCACAGCTTGAACATCTCGCTCTTGGCAAACCACACCAGCCTCATTGATGAGCGCTGTCGCCGCCTCAAGGCTGGGGGTCTCATTGACCCAAGCGTTGAGAAGAGCCAAACGCTTTTCAAGGAGCGCCTTATATGGAATGGTCATGTCAAGTGTGCAACGCCAGTTGATTGTGCCGTTGTCATCCATATTCTCAATTAAAACTCGTGGGTGGTTAGTCATGGTAGACTCCTTTTGGTTTGTGTTGTTGATTACACATTATAGATTTTAAGGGGTGTAAACTTTCTAAAGCCTCATTTTTAATGCTTATTTTCCTACGCCCCCAGATATGGACACCCCTTAAAATCTAATAGGTGTAACCAACCTTGAGAGGAACTCAACATGAACAAATCAAAATTCTTTCGTGACAACGCCGCAACCTTTATCATAGACATCGCGGAAACTATCCACCCAATGTGTCAATGGGCACAGATCGTATCTGGTGAGCGTGAAGGTGACACCTACGCATCACTCGTCGTTCGTGATCTTGAAGAAGATACCACAAAGACAATTACACGAGACATGATCCTTAAGGCGCTCAAGAAGCTCTCTTTTGATGAGCTAGATCGCATTGAAAATGTAGCTTACGACTGGATTATGGCAGACAAGGTGTTGCAGCTCGCATATCACCGCAAAGTGATCTACGGATAATGACACCCCCTAAATTCTAATAGGTATACAGACAACTAACTTACTCACAAAGGAGAAAAAAAATGAACTTCGTTTCTTGGGCAAAACCAACTGGTATCGCGGCAGATAAAACCGCAAGCCAAGGTGCCCGCTTACTTCACTACTTTAAAAACCATACAACACGCCTTCCCAACGGCGTTCGCCCTAATCCTTCAGTTAAAACAATGACCCTTATCTTCATGGCGTTTGACGACTTCAACGCAACACTC
>MDTG01047635.1_pt1 | contig 12692 bp, 13 predicted proteins | sample 811421 | NCBI WGS metagenome assembly MDTG01 (sample SAMN05326645, study PRJNA326480) | marine metagenome | isolation source: seawater | place: Pacific Ocean: South East | collected 2011 | reverse complement strand
TTTACAAAGTTCGCTTCTTTTCTATCAATATCATCATATACCAAGATGACTTCATAGTTTTTAAATGTTTGTTTATAAATAGAGTTTATTGTAGACGAAAAAAAATTTTTTTTTTTTTGGTAAGGAATTATTATGCTTACTAAATTTTTTTTATCCATTGATATAAACTAAAAAAATCTATTAATATTTCTAATTATTCTTAAAATAAAAATTAAATAAACAAATATAAAGTTCTGGCCATTGTTTAACCTAATTTTGTTATTTTCTTTAAGAAAATCTAAATATTTAATTTTAGATGAAATGCCACCTGTTCTAAATTTTCCTAAAATCTCCTCTTTTTTTGTAGATGACCCTATTAATTTAAATTTTACAATCATTTTATAAAATAAATCATAGTCTGCTGACCATTTATACCGTGTATCATAGAAGCCAATTTTTTTTTGAGATCGAGTTTTTATAAAAAAACCTACAGAATGTGTAGTATAAAAACCAAATGTCCATTTAATTTTATTTGGGTAATACCCGTGCATTAATTTATGCTTATAAACACTTCCAAACAAGAAATCTAATTTTTCATTTTCAATGAAATAGTTGTTTACTATTTCTAGTGCATTAGGAAAATAAATATCATCAGAGTTTAATATGCCAATAATATCACCTGTTGCTTTTTGTATGCCCTTATTCATTGCAAAATATAATCCATCATCGGGTTCACTGATAAAATAACTTATTTTATCTTTATGTTTTTCTATTATATTTTTTGTTTTATCTTTCGAGTCTCCATCTATAATTATATGTTCATAATTTTTATATGTTTGATTAAATACACTTAGAATATTTTCTTCTAAAAATTTTTCAGAATTTTTTGTAACTGTAATAATTGATATTTTTTTTTTATCCAATTTATTTTTCTTTAAATTATTTAATTAATAGTTTTTTATATTTTTTATCAAAATTTTTATTTTCAAATCTATATAAATTTTTTTTAGCATATTTTAACTTTTTATAAAAAAAATTTTTGTTTTCTATAAAAAATTTTATTTTGTTTTTTAAATCTTTTGGGTTTCCTGTTTTAAAAATTGTACCAGCTTTTCCATTTAATAGAATTTCTCTTGGTCCAGATGGACAATCAGAAGAAATTATTGGTACTCCTAAATATTGAGCTTCAATAAGAACATTTGGCAAGCCTTCGTACTTAGAGCTCAAAACAAACAAATTTGCACTCTTCATAAATTCATATGCCTTATTTTTATATCCTGCTAATTTAATGCATTTTTCAAGTTTGTAATTTTTTACTAAGGATAAAATTTTATTATAATTGTACCCTCTGCCAATCCAATATAATCTAAATTTACATCCTTCCTTTTTTAACAGGTCAAGAGATTTTATTAAAGTTAAATGATCTTTCTGATCAGTCAATCTTCCGATTGTTAAAATCTTTAAGTGTTTATAATTATTAAAATATTTTATTTTTTTTTTTATTAATTCTTTTCGGTAAAGAGATAGGGTTATATATTACTTGACTATTTAAATTAAAAATTTTTTTTACTCTTTTTTTAAATTCATAACTATTTACTATAATCTCATCACTTAAATTATAAAAAAATTTAAATATAAATTTTTTAATTGATGAATTAATATATTTTTCAGGGGCTGTATTTAGTCTTATAATTACTTTGCAATTTATTATTTTTGAGAGAATAATTGAAAAAATATTTGATTGAAATGACAAAATTATTTTTTCCTTTTCTGAATAAAGCCTCAAGCTTAAAAAAAAACATATTATTGATTTAATTATTCGATTTTTATTATAATAAAAGGTAGAATTTGTGCTTAAAAAATTTATTTTTTTTGGTAAATTTTTTTTTTCAACATAGCTTGAAGTAACAACTACTATTTTTTTAAATTTATAAGAAAGATTATTGATTAAATGGTAGAAATTTTTTTCTACACCACCAGATTCTATAGATGGGAAAAAAATAATTAATGTCTTCATTAATTAGTTTTTTAATTTTATTTTAATTAAATTTGACAAAAATTTAAAATTTTTCATTAAAATTCTTCCAAAAAAAATAAAAATAATCATTAGAAAATTTTGTCGATTATCATTTCTTATTTTTAATTCATTAAATAAAACGGAAAAGAAGCTAAATTTAGTCGAAAAATTGCTTTTTCCTAGATCTCCAAAAACTTCCTCTGGTTTTGTTCTAATACCTTTCATTTTGTGCCTCACTATCATTCTGTAGAGCCAATCATAATCTGATTGAAATTTATAATTTACATTTAATAGTCCTATTTTTCTGAGTGATTTTAGCTTTATGTAAAACCCAACTACAGTAGAAGGTATTATATTAAATTGTCTGTATATGTCATTTGGCCTATAACCTGCATAAATTTTATTATCTTTTTTAACCGTACCACAAATAAAATCTACGGATGAGTCATCTATTATATATTTATTTAATATATCTAGCGCACTTGGATACAAAATATTTGAAGAATCAACTATGCCAACGAAAGATCCTCTTGCCAAAATAAAACCCTTATTCCATGCATCCCAAAGATTTTGGTCTTTTTCACTAACCCATATATCAATATCATCTTTATAATTTTCTAATAATTTATTTGTTTCATCTCCTGATTTTCCATCGATAACGATTAATTCTACATTTTCGTAATTTTGATTTAATACAGAGTCAATTGCGTTGGATAAATTTTTTTCTTTAAAGTTTGGCATTACAATTGAAATAAGAGGTAATGCCTCTAAGGAATTTTTATATAAATTATTATATCTTGCACCACCAAAAGTTTGGTCTAAGTCTTTTTTTTTTGGATACAAAATACTGTCAAACTGATCATCCTTATTTTTTTGTACTTCGTCTATTTTTTGAAAAAAATATCTATTTTTCCCAAATTTATTTTTTTTTTTTATTATATTATTCAATTGTATTCTCTATTGTACCAATCAATTGTGTAACTTAATCCTTTAGTTAAATTTATTTTTGGCTTCCATCCAAGTTCATTAATAAAATTAGAGTTTAAAATCTTTCTCATTGTTCCATCAGGTAAACTTTTATTAAATTTAAGTTTTGACTTACAATTTACAACTTTTGAAACTTTAGAAGCAAACTGCTTTATTGAATATTCGTTTCCAGATCCTACATTAATTAACGAATTTTTTTTTAAATATTTCATTAATTTTTTATTTTTCCCAATTTTTTTATTTATAATAAAATAAATTGCTGAAGCTAAATCATCTACATACATTACTTCCCTTTTTGCTTTACCAGTGCCCCAAATTTCTACAAAATTATTATTAAATTTTTTAGCTTTTAAAATTTTTCTTATAAGTGCTGGAATAAAATGACTTGTTTTTAAATCAAAATTATCATTTGGTCCATAAAGGTTGCAAGGCATTAGCGTCAAGTACGATGTATTAAACTGAGTATTATAATATTCGCAAAGTTTTAATCCAATAATTTTTGCTAAGGCATAAGCTTCGTTGGTTTTTTCTAAACTTCCTGAAAGTAAATAATCTTCTTTAATAGGTTGTTTAGAATATTTTGGATAAATGCAAGAGCTTCCTAAATTTATAAAATGAGGAACCTTATTTTTAAATGCTGATGTAATTAAATTTTTTTGAATTGATATATTTTCATTTAAAAATTCAGTAGGATAAGTATTATTTGCTAAAATTCCTCCAACTTTTCCTGCGCAATTTATAATTACTTTGGGTTTTTTTCTTCTAATAAAATTATCTACTTTTTTATAATTTTCTAAATCTAATTGGGATCTAGTAGCAAATAATAATTTTCCGTATTTCTTTCGTTGGAAATAATTAAGTAATGCGCTGCCAACCATGCCTTTATGACCTGCAATGAAAATTTTTATATTTTTTTTATCTTTTTTCATATAATTTTTAAATAACCTTCATTTTAGGTAGCGGAAAAATAAATTTAGACCCACGCTTAATTATATTTTTTTCTCTTAAAATTATTTCTTTTTTAAAATGCCAAGGTAAAACTAAATAATAGTTTGGTTTACATTTTCTGGAAAAAGATTCTGAAATAATTTTTATTTTAGTTCCAGGGGTATATAAATTAACCTTTTGTGGATTTCTATCAGCTATATATTTAATTTTTTCATTAGATATGTTGAAATATTGAAGTAAAACATTTCCTTTTGTCGAGGCACCATAACCATGTATTACTTCTTTTTTTTTAACAATCTTATTAATTAATTTTAGTAATTTTTTTTTTTGATAATTAATTAAATTAAAAAAATTATGAAAAGTTTTTACCTCGTGTAGCTTAAATTTATTTTCTTCATTTAAAAATTTTTTAATATTTTTTAAATTATCTTTATATTTTGAATAATCATGACATATAAAATATCTCATACTGCCACCATTGATGCTGTTGTTTTTTAAATTAAATACTCTTAAGTCATTTTGTTTCATTAGTTCAATTATTACTTTGGATGAATAATATTCTAAATGTTCATGACAAATTGTATCAAATTGACAATTTTTAATTATAGAGAGTAAGTCAGCATGTTCTAAAATAAAAATTCCGTCATAATCTAAAACCTTTTTTATATCTTGTAGAAATTTGTTTGGATCTGGCAAATCATAAAACATTGACAATGCGGTAATAATTTTAAATTTTTTTTTTACCTTATTTTTTTTTAGAGCATTAAAACTAAAAAAATCTTGGATATTATGATTTATATTTTTATAATAGTTTTTATATTTTTTAAGTATAGGGTCAATTCCTACAGTATAAATATTTTTTTTATAAAAGTTAAGTAAAGTTCCATCATTACTTGCTATATCTAATACGGCGTCATTTTTTTTTAATTTTACTATTTTTGAGGATTCTTCGACTACGTTTTTTACATGACTTGTCATAGTTAAATTAATGCCAGTCCTATAACCATAGCCAGAGTCATATAAATATCTAGGATTAAAATTTCTATCTAACTGAACTAATTTGCATGTATTGCACATTTTCAAACTTATAATTGCTTTTGGGATATTTGCTTTTAAGCTTTTTGCAAATTTCCCAGTAAAGCTCATTTTTCCAAGAGAAAATAGTTTAGAAAGTTTTTTTGAATTACAATTTCTACAATTGTTAATTTTCATTTTTTTTTTTTATATCAATAAAATAATTTTATAAAGCACAAACTTGGTATAAATAGCAATATAAATTTTTATAACATAATGAAAAAATATAAAAAAAAAGTAATAATTACAGGGGCGTTAGGTCAAGACGGACTTATTTTATCTAAACTGTTCGTTAAAAATAAATTTGAAGTATTTGGAATAGTAAAAAAATTAAGAAAATATAAATTAAAAAATGTTAAGTATTTAAAAATTTCTTTAACTAATTTCAAAATTCTCTCAAAAAAAATTGAAGATATTAATCCTGAAATCTTCATACATCTCGGAACCAATAATCCTAATTTTATTGAATCAAAAAAAAAATATTCTTTCAAAAAAAATTTTAAAATTATTAAAAATATAATTGATTTGTTTTGTATTAAGGCAAATAAAACAAAAATTATTTTAATTGGTTCTTCTCAAATGTATAAAAGGAATGGATTGAAAATTAGCGTTAATACAAAATTCAAACCTCAAAATTCATACGCTAAATTTAGAATTAAATCATACAAGTATATGATTAAAAAAAAAAAGATATTTAATCTTAATGCAACAATGGCTATTTTATTTAATCATGATTCAATTTACAGAAACAAAAAGTTTTTAATACCGAGAATAACTAAATTAATTAAACAGAAAAAATTTAACTTACTGAAAAAAATATTTTTTGAAAATATTTCTGGTGATTTTTCTCATGCAGATGATATTTGCAATGGAATTTATAAATTAGCTTTATTAAAAAAAAACCATAATAAATTAATTTTTTCTTCAAATAAAAGAATTTTCATAAATGATATAATAAATTATTTACTCTATTTGAATAACTCTCAAATTAGATTTGATAAAATTAAAAAAAAATATCTCAGTTCAATTGGAAATAGTTCTTTTACAAAAAAAGAACTTAATTGGAAACTAAAAAAAAATATTTTTATAGCAGCAAAAGAATTGATAGAAAAAAATAATTAGACTTTTCTAAAATAAAATAAAATTAAATATAGTAACGCAAAAAAAATATCCTTTAAGTGCATTTTTGATGAGCCGGTTAATCTTGCTGGTAGATTAATTGGTATTTCAAAAATTTTATATTTTTTTTTATTTAATATAAAAGTACTTTCCCAAAAAAAAGAGTAGCTATTATTTTTTGCTTTTAATAAGTCTTTTAATTTTACTTTCTCAGTATTATAACATCTAAAAGCACCTGAGCTGTCATAATTAATATTTAATAATTTATTTATTACTAAAAATCTTAAAGTTGTTAAAAGTTTTCTCCATATTTTCCAATCTTTTAAAGAATTTTTTTTCAAAAAACGGTTGGTGCTAACAATATCAAGATCTTTTTTTATTAAAATATTTGTCATTCTTTTAATATATTTTGGATGATGGGTTCCGTCGCAGTCCATTGTAATAATTATTTTATAATTTTTTTTATAACCCCATTTTAAACCATATTTATGTGCCGAACCTATGCCCAATTTATATTTTCTTTGTTTTAAGTAAATTTTTTTATATTTTTTTTGACACTCTTCTATCTTTAATCTTGTTTTATCGATTGAATTATCATCAATAAATAAAACATCCTTATTTTTTTTATAATATTTAAATATGTTTTTAATTAAAGGTTTTATATTGTACTGCTCGTTATACGTTGGTACAATAATTAGTGTTTTAGTCATAACAATTTTAAAATTTCTTTTAATATAAAATCAATTTTATTAATTAATGTATTTTTTTAAATTATTGTCATAAATTATTAAATAAGTATTTAAATTTAGAGTATATTTTTAAAATGTTATCTAAAATCGACATAAAAATGTTGTCATTATATTAAAGAAATTTTAATTTGCTATCTAATAATGAAAATAAATTTAATTATTTTTATATCTGACTTCAATCTAGGTGGAGCTGGCAATTCATTATTTAGACTATGCAAATATTTACCAAAAAAAATATTCGAAATATCTGTTATCTGTATAAATAATTGTTCATACAAAAAAGAATTAAAAAAAAATAATATTAAAGTTTTTGAAATTAAAGCATCTAGAACCCTTTTTGCAATGAACGAGGTGAGAAATATAGTGAAAGAAATTTCAAAAAAAAAATTTAAGAAGAGTATTTTTTTATCTAATATCTATTACTCAAATATACTATCTATACTTTTTTTAAGAGACTTGAGTCTAAAAATAATTTTAGTTGAAAGAACTCCTTTTAAAGAACTTAATATATATTATGGTATAATAAACTTTTTAAAAAAAAATTTGATAAAAATTTTAATTTATTTCACTTATAAAAAAGCAAATCTATGTATATCTAATTCTAAGTTTATTTCTCGTGCTTATAACAGAAAGTATAATTTAAATTTTAAAACAATATATCCACCTTCATTTATACCAAATTTAACGTATAAAAAAAAATTTCTAAATAACAAAAAAAAAATTAATCTAGTAACAGTATGTAGGTTGGCTAAAGAGAAAGGAATAAGTGATTTTTTAAAAATAATACCAGTTTTAAAAAAACAAATAACTTTTCATGTTTTTGGTGATGGACCAGAAAAAAATAAATTAAAAGAACAGAGTAAAAGATTAGAAATTGAAAAAAATGTTATTTTTCATGGATCGATTAAACCAAATCAAATTATTAAAAAAATTACTAATTATGATTTATTTATTAATTGTTCTGATTTTGAAGGATTTCCAAATTCTGTGGTTGAAGCATTGGGATCTGGAATTCCTGTGATAGCCTCACAAAGTCATGGTGGAATAAATGAAATAGTTAAAAATAGTAATTTTGGATATATTTATAATAATAAAAAGGAACTAATAAAAATTATTAATGACTTTAATTCTGGAAAAATAAAATTTAATCTTAAAAAAAAAATTATAGTGAATCATTTAAAAAATTTCTCAATTTCAGAAAATATTAAAAAATATAGTGATATATTTAAAAAAATTTAACTATAATAACCCAAATACCATTTAAGAAATTTTCTTATTCCAGTTTTATAATTTGTTTTTGGTTTATAGCCTGTTATTTTTTTTAACAAATTAACATTTGATAGAGTTATTTTTACATCACCTTTTTGTAAAGGCATATAATTGCGTATAGCTTTTATTTTTAATTCTTTTTCAATAGCACTAATAAAATCTAATAAATATACCCTCTTTGTATTGCCAATATTTAAAATTCTGAAAGGAGCTACATGTGAGAGACTATCATTTTTAATTTTGCCTAATTGTTTTAAACTTGGAGGTTTATTTATTAACGAACAAACTCCCTCAGCAACATCGTCAATGTAGGTAAAATCTCTAAACATTTTACCATTATTATATATATCTATTTTTTTTTTATTAATAATTCCTTTAGTAAATTTAAATAAAGCCATATCTGGTCTGCCCCAAGGGCCATATACTGTAAAAAACCTTAGCATTGAAATTGGTATTTTCCATATATTTGAGTATGAGTGCGCAATACTTTCGGTAGATTTTTTGGTTGAAGCATAAATACTTAGTTGTGTTTGAGTTTTGTCTATTTCTTTGAAAGGAAAATTTTTGTTTGCTCCATAAACTGAAGAACTAGATGCAATGAGTAAATGTTTTACATTAACTTTTTTTGATATTTCAATAATATTATATGTACCAATTATATTTGTATTTAAATAAACCCTTGGTTTTTCTATACTATATCTAACACCAGCCTGTGCAGCTAAATGAATTATTATTTTAGGTTTGAATTTTAAAATTGATTTATTGATAGTTTTATAATTTTCAATTTGGCCTTTTGAAAAAGAGAATTTTTTATATTTTTCTAAAATTTTTTTACGATTTTTTTTTAACTTAACATCATAATAATTATTCATTGAGTCAAACCCATGAACAAAATGACCCTTATCTAAAAGTTTCTTAGCAACAGAAAAACCTATAAAGCCCGATGAACCAGTAATAAATATTTTCATTTGTTATATTGTTTTTAAAATAATTATTATATCAATTTAATTTGAAAAAATATTAATTAATAAAAATAAAATTTAATATTTTTTCATTATTTCATAAGTTTTTTTTAAACCTTCTTCAAGATTATATTTAGGACTCCAGCCAGTAATACTTTTAATTTTTGAAATATCAGTTACAAACTCTAGGGGACCTGATACTTTTTTATTTTCAGAAATAATTTTTTTTCCAGAGAGATTTTGAATTACCTCGGTTATTTTTTTAATAGAGTTCATTTCTCCAGTTCCTAAATTAAGTATTCCTATATAATCTTTGTCTAATAATTTTAGAACTGCATCAGCAGCATCTTCGGTAAATATAAAATCTCTTTTTGGTAAATCACTCCATATTGAAACATTTTTTTTTGAAAAAATATCTTGCATTATAGTTGGAACTAAATCTGGTCTTTTTAGTTTTGTATACCCATAAATATTACTTAATCTTATAATTATTGATGGAACATATTTTTCATAAAGTTTTACAATTTGTTCAGACAAATACTTACTAAAAACATAATCATTAATATATGGATTGATTGATTGATTTTCATTAACTGGTAAACTCATTTTTTTTTGGTCATAAAGCAATATCGTTGTAAAACAAATAAATTTTTTGATATTTCTATTTTTCAAATAAGACATAATTTTCACCATTGGGTATACATTAAAATCAATACCCATTGTTGATTTTAAATTTATTTCATGATGATTAGAGCTACCTATTAAAAAAATAACTTTATCAAAATCAATTTTATCTAAAACACTCAAATCATCTAAGCTGCTAAGATTTATATGTTTATTTTTTAACTCTATTGGTGGCTTTGTTCTTCCCACAGAAATTATATCTTGATTTTTTTTTAAAATTACAGGTCCAAAAAAACCACTGCCTCCAAATAATATTGTTTTAGACAAGCTTAAATCTCCTTATTTTTCTTTAAATAGATTTCTCTTATTCCATCTTTCAACAGAATAGGCTTAAATGATGGTAATATTTTTTTCAATTTTCTAATATCAATGTCTTTTCTCATTTGACCATTGGGCATTGATTTGATGAATTGCAAATTGGCATTTTCAAATTCGCAAGCTTTTAAGGCTATCTTGGCAATTTGTTTTACAGTATAATTTTCTACAGTTGCTACATTAAAAGATTGATTGATTTTTTTTTTGATTATTATTTTAATTATTTGAGCCAAATCTCTTGCATGCATAAATTGTCTTCTCGGAGTTCCATCTCCAAATAATTTTATTGAATTTTTATTATTTTTTTTCGCTTCTAATATTTTGTTTATTAATGCACCTACAAAATGACCTTGGATCGGATCAAATTTATCATACTCTCCATATAAATTACATGGGATAATATAATTATATTTTGTGTTAAATTTTTTATTATATGCATCTATTTGTATTGCCATACTTCTTTTTGCATAAGAATAAGAAAATAAACTTTTGTGTGGAGCTCCTTCAAGAAGAAAATTTTCTTTAATTGGATATTTTGAAACTTTATCGGGATAAATGCACGAACTTAAGACGCCAAGAAATTTTTTTATTTTATTTTTAAAGCTATATTTTATCATCAAAGTATTCATCAAAATATTTTCCTCAAAATATTTAATTGGCTCCTCAATATTATGATGAACTCCACCAACTCTTGCCGCTAAATGAATAACCGTATGGTAATTACTAGATGAAAAAAGTTTTTTTACATCTTGTTCAGATCTAAGGTCATAATCTTTTGAGGAAATATAATGAGAATCGGGCATAATTTTTTTTAAATATTTTCCTACCATACCAGATCCTCCAGTAACCAAGATTTTATTGTTTTTTTTTGACATAATTATAAATTGTAATTAATTAATTGAATTGCAAAGATTTTATTTTGTCATCGTTTTTACTAAATTGCTTGTCGAAATAGTATTTTTTTCTTACATTTTTATATCTTTTATTTTTTTTGCAATAAGTTGCATAAAATATCATTCTTGATTTTGATGATAAATTTTTACTTGATTTATGCGCGCAATTCCAATCAAATAGCAGTATATCTCCCGCATCCATAATTGTTGGCTTAAATAGAAATTTCTTTATATGTTTTTTTTTTATATTAGGTGTAAAGCTAACTAGTTTATTAGTTATATCTTTCCAATTATTTCCAAGTTTTTTTGTATTATTTTTGTCCGAAACGTACAAGCAACCATTTGAAATATTAGATTTTTCTAGAGGCATAACAAAATTAACAAAATTATTTGAGTAAACTTTCCAACCGGATCTTTTGATATTTCTTTTATCCCTCCAATAAAAATGGCCATCAATATGAGGCAGATATCCCATTCCACCAGGATATTTAAAATTGAGTTTATCTTTAAACAATTTATTTTTATCCTTAGTTATTAAGTTAATAAATTTAATAATTTTTTTAGAATTAATGATTTTTTTTGCATCTTTTGAATAATCAGAAATTTTTTCTATTCTTCTTAATTTAAATGAATTGTTCTTTATTTTTTCATAATAAAAAAATTTATTTTGTTTCAATTTTATATTATTTAATATTTTTTTTTTTATTAAATTAATATTTTTTTTTAAGAAAAAATTTCTTATTACTACATAGCCGTTTTTCTTATAAAAATTTACAATTTTTTCTTTATCATTAACTTGAAAATACATATTAATTTAATTTATTTTTATATTATTAAATCTTTAATTTTTTTTAAAGTACCCTCATCCTGACTAAAATCAATTACCTGGCATTCTTTTATTTCCTCTAATCTTTTATTGCCACTTAAAAAGTTTAGTTTACCATATTTATCTCTACTTTCCTTGTATAAGGAGTTTGTATATGAGCTCAAATTATTTTCATCTATATTATCTAAACTAGAAAAATAATTTTCTTTAGAATAGGAAGTATTAATAAAAAAAGCGTTATTTTTAAAATTATTTGTACCAATAAAATAAAAACCTTTGCTCCTCATAATACGGATAAGAGCTTTCAAAGACATTCCATAACAAAGAGATGAATGATGATAATTTTCTCTGGTAAAATTTTCAATATTTGGAACACTGATATCAAACTTATCACCAAAAACTGCATTATATTCTGCAACAAATATTTTTGATAAATTTGGTTTGATTTCTTTTATTAACCAATAATCTGTACCATCAGTATCAATACTGAATAAATCAATCTCAAAATTACAATTTTCTGAAATTAGCGAATTGATATTTTCTGTATTTACAAATTTTTCTAATACCTTTAGATCGCCTTTCCACTGATTTACATTTGCAAATACTTTTTTTTCTAAATTTTTTATACAATCTATAATCAGTCCACTTGGATAGTATCTTTCATATAAAAATCTGGTATTTGACTCAACATACTCTCCTACACCAATCTCAACAAAATTTGGTTTTGATATCTTTAACTTATAAAGAAGAAAATCTATTATCCCATCTTCTCCATTTTGAGAATAAATCTTATGTTCAACTTCATTTAAATTTTTTGCTTCATTATAAAATTTTTTATTAGACAACAATCCATTTAAACCAACATTATAA
>MDTG01448586.1_pt1 | contig 12693 bp, 10 predicted proteins | sample 811421 | NCBI WGS metagenome assembly MDTG01 (sample SAMN05326645, study PRJNA326480) | marine metagenome | isolation source: seawater | place: Pacific Ocean: South East | collected 2011 | reverse complement strand
TCAGGCACAGAACGGTCGAATGCAGCAGCAGTCTCGGGGCGGCCGATCGAAGCTCTGGTGGTGCATAGAGGTCATCGCCGAGTATCGGGTGCCCGATGCTGAGGAGATGCAGCCGCAGCTGATGTGATCGGCCCGTCAAGGGGTGGAGTCGCACACGGGTCCTGTCGGCCTGTCTTTCAAGCACGATCCAGTTCGTCTGTGAAGGTCGGCCATGGACATCATCGATGAGCTGTCTGGGTGGATTGTCCATGTCCTTTCGTATGGGTGCGTCGATGAGCCCCGTGTCGATGGCCATGAGACCTCCCACGACGGCTTCGTAGGTCTTCGATACCTCGCGATCCTGGAATTGCCGACTCAGTTCACGATGCGAGTCGGCATCGCGTCCCATCACGATCACGCCCGAGGTATCGCGATCAAGTCTGTGGACGATCCTGGCTCCTGGAAAAGCGGCATCCGCACGGGCCGCCAGGCAGTCGGCCTTTTCAGGCCCGATGCCGGGCACCGAAAGGAGTCCTGAGGGTTTCTCGAAGACAATCATTCGATTGTCTGCGAAGATCACAGGAGGACAGTCTTGTCGTTGATCGTTGTTCATGACTCTGGACTAGGATAACCCCTTGATGAATCGTCTTCAGCACATGTCACTCATGATCCTCCTGATCTCAGCCATCGGCGCCCTGATGAGTTGCAAGCCCTACGTCATCGAGTACAGGAAGAAACCCAGATACTCGGATCAGATGAAATCCTCGAGTTTCAAGGACGGCGTGACGTCCGACGGGGTCGAGGTCCGCTGGCTTGAGGCGGAGAGGGCCACCGGCAACGGCTTTGATCAGAAAATCGGCGGCGACACGTTCAGGATCCGCGAGGAGCGGGAAGACGGCGAGATCATTCTTCGGGCGAAGACTCCCCATCATGTCCTCGTCAACACGCTGGCCTGTCTTCGAAACGCCGAGTACAAGCTGCTCTGGGATCAGATGGTCGCGGTTCAGACCCGCCGATACTACGGCGAGCTTGAAGACGGCTACGAGCAGTACGAGGCCTTTCTGCAGAAGAACAGGACCAAGATGGCCGCTCTGTTGAACCGCATGGTCGCGGGTCGGACATTCGGGGATCTGATCAGGACGACATTGGACGATGGAACCATCCAATGCACATTGCGGCGCAGCCTGCAGAGGCAGTTCAAGTTCCACGAGGTCCTCATCGTCCCCGAAGGTCGGGAGCTGAAGCTCCTGACCATTCGATGAGGTCGATCGGATCAGCTGCTCGCTTCCGCCTTGTCCGGTGAATCCTCTGTCTTGGACTCGGGTATTTCCTCAGAGTTCATGGCCAGTTCGGAAGCGCCCTCGACGTGAGTCACGATGATGTTCAGACCGCTGTGGTAGATGCCGCCGAGAAGGGCTTCCGCCAGAGGGTCCTCGATGTGGGAGCTGATGGCTCTGCGTAGTGGACGGGCACCGAAGTCGGGGTTGTAGCCCTTTTCGATGAGGAAGTCCTTCGCCTTATCGTCGAGCGTCAGTTCCATGCCCTTCGCCCGCATGCGTTCGCAGACCTTCTCGAGTTCGAGGTCGATGATTCCGTAGAGATCTTCCTTGACGAGCGGCTTGAAGACGACGGTGTCGTCGAGACGGTTGATGAACTCGGGTCGGAAGAACTTCTCGACTTCGGACTTCAGCGCGAGCTGGACCTTGTCGTAGTCCATCACTTCCTCGCGTTGACCGAATCCGAAGGACTGACCGCCCTTGATCAGATCCGCACCGATGTTCGAGGTCATGATGAGAATGCTGTTCTTGAAGTCGACTCTTCTTCCGAACGAGTCGGTGAGGCGACCTTCCTCCATGATCTGGAGCAACATGTTGAAGACGTCGGGATGGGCCTTCTCCACCTCGTCCAGGAGGACGACTGAGTAGGGGCGCCTTCGGATCTGCTCCGTGAGCTGGCCACCCTCTTCGTAGCCGACATATCCGGGAGGGGCACCGACCAGTCTGGAGACCGTGTGCTTCTCCATGTACTCGGACATGTCCAGATACACCATGGCATCCTGGTTGCCGAACATGAACTCGCTGAGCGCCTTGGCGAGGAGCGTCTTGCCCACGCCGGATGGTCCGACGAAGAGGAAGCAACCCATTGGACGATTCGGATCCTTGAGACCACTGCGGGCCTTGCGAATCGATTTGGCCACGTGTGTGACGGCCGCTTCCTGACTGACGACCATCTTGTGCAGTTCGGCTTCGAGCTGGAGGAGTCGTGCGGACTCCGCTTCTTCCAGGCGAGTCAGCGGGACACCGGTGATCTTGGAGACCACTTCGGCGATGACCTCTTCGTTGACCTCGCCGGCCGTCTCGCTCATCTTGTCACGCCATTCCTTCTGGACCTTGTCCTTCTCGGCGCGGAGCTTTTCGGCCTGATCGCGGAGATCGGCTGCCTTCTCGTAGTCGGCTGCCTTGACGGCGGCTTCCTTGTCGATGCCCAGCATCTCGATTCTGGACTCGAGTTCAGCGAGATCCGGGGGCTTGGTCATTGAGTTGAGACGGACCCTGGCACCGGATTCATCGATGATGTCCAGGGCCTTGTCGGGCTGGACACGATCAGGCATGTATCGACTGGAAAGTTCCACAGCCGCCTTGATGGCGTCATCGGTGATCGTCACGCCGTGATGTTCCTCGTATCGACCGCGAAGTCCCTTCAGGATCTCGAAGGTCTGTTCCGGATTCGGTGGTTCGACCACGATGCTCTGGAATCGTCTCTCCAGAGCGGAGTCCTTCTCGATGTACTTTCGATATTCGTCGAAGGTCGTCGCACCGATGCACTGGATCTCACCGCGGGAAAGCGCGGGCTTGAGCACGTTGGATGCGTCGATCGCACCTTCCGCGCCACCTGCACCGACCAGCGTGTGCAGTTCGTCGATGAAGAGTATGACGTTCTTCGCGCGCCGGACCTCGTTCATGACGGCCTTGATTCGTTCCTCGAACTGGCCTCGATACTTGGTGCCGGCCACCATCATCGCGAGATCGAGGACGACCACCCTCTGATCGTGGAGAAGATCGGGGACATCCTTGTCGATGATTCGTTGTGCCAGTCCCTCCACGATGGCGGTCTTGCCGACACCGGCTTCGCCCAGGAGGACAGGATTGTTCTTGGTTCTTCGGCAGAGAATCTGAACAAGACGTTCGATCTCGCCGTGTCGACCGATGACGGGATCCAGCTCGCCATTTCGTGCGAGCTCGGTGAGATCCCGGCCGAAGCTGTCCAGTGCCGGCGTCTTGCTCTTGCCGCGACGCTGCGGGCTGCCTGCTTCCGGGGCGGTTGTATCGCCACCGTCTTCGATTTCTTCGCTTTCGACGCCGGCGCCGAGAAGATTGAGGACTTCTTCGCGTACTTCTTCCAGCTTGACGCCGAGATTCATCAGAACCTGTGCTGCAACACCGTCCTGTTCCCGGAGAAGACCCAGAAGCAGATGTTCGGTGCCGACGTAGTTGTGATTGAGGTTACGAGCTTCCTCGATCGCGTACTCAAGCACCTTCTTGGCCCGGGGTGTCTGGGGCAGCTTGCCCATGGTCACCATCTCGGGGCCTGACTTGACGAGCTTCTCGACTTCGAGCCGAACCTTGCGGAGGTCGATGTCGAGGTTCTTCAGAACATTCGCACCCACACCCGAGCCTTCCTTGACGAGGCCCAGAAGGATATGCTCCGTTCCGATGTATTCATGGTTAAAGCGCTGGGCTTCCTGATTTGCCAGGGCCATTACTTTGCGTGCACGATCAGTCAATCGTTCGAACATCTCGAGTCTCCAACTACCTTGAGTACGGCGAAATGCCGCGAGGGTTCATCAGGGTATCCGGCAAATCAAAATCCCGCGAGACGGTCCGGGTGGAAGAGGTCCTTTGGTGGATACCCGGGCCCTGGTTGGCTGGCGGCCTTCTCTCGACTGATTCGGAATAACACTCACCGCCCGATTCATCGGTCAGGAATTTGATGTGGTGAACCCGAACTTCTGGAGATGTGAGATTCCTGAATAATCATCCGGGGGTTCCTTTCGGGGGGAGATACCCGGACAAGGCACCGGAGGCCAGATTTCATTCCATTGAGGAGGGGGACTGGACAAATCGGCCCTTAAGTGTATTAAAAAGCCGATTTTCCCGGATGTCGACTATTCGACCTGCCCGCGATTCAGGACCACCGTGCGATCGGTCAGATCCGCGATTTGTCGATCATGGGTGACCATCACAATGGTCAAGCCCGATTCGTGCTCTCTTTTGAGCAGTTCAAGGATCTCCCGGCCAGTTTCCTGATCCAGATTGCCGGTGGGTTCGTCGGCCAGCAGGATCCTGGGCCGATTGAGAAGCGCTCGGGCGATCGCCACTCGCTGGCGTTCTCCACCGGAGAGTTCCCGAGGACGGTGATTGAGCCGGTGATCAAGCCCGAAGCTGCCCAGCAGGGTTCTTGCTCGATCACGGTCTGCTCGAATCCTCGAGCCCACCAGGCCCGGAAGCAAGGTGTTTTCCAGAACAGTCAGTTCCGGAAGCAGGTGATAGAACTGGAAGACGAATCCGACGTCCCGATTTCGATACCGGTTACGGTCGCCTCGTCGGAGCTTGGCAATGGGCCGCCCATCGAATCGGATGTCGCCCCGACCGGGATCGGGCGTGTCCAGTCCGCCCAGAAGATGCAGCAGCGTGCTTTTACCTGAGCCACTTGAACCCAGAATCGCCACCCATTCGCCAGCCGACACGGAGATGGAGCTGCCCCTGAGAACAGGCACATCGACGGATCCCATGCGATAGGTCTTGTGGAGATCGACGGCTTCGAGAATTGGCTGGGTCCGATCATCATTCATAGCGGAGCGCCTTCACTGGATCCACATCCGCCGCTCTGGCCGCGGGGATGGCGGCGCCGACCAGACTGAAGATGACGGCACCCGCCATCGTGATCAGTGCTTCCGGAAGATCGATCGTGTTGGGGACTTCGCTGAAGTAGTAGACCGCAGGATCCCAGATCACCACGCCTCCGCTGGCATCGAGGATGAACACGAGTGCGGTGAACAATCCAAGGATTCCAGTTCCCATGATTCCAAGCACGACGGGCAGGATCCTGCCGCTGAAGAGCTTGATGATCGTGGCTATCAGTACCACGGCCGTCAGGGCAGCCAATCCCCATGCGAGCCATCCCGGAGGTTGCGCAAGCAGATCATGAATGCCGTTGACATTGATGGTGATGATCCAGCCCAGGGCAAGACCAAACAAGGCTCCGATCACACCCACCACCAGGCCATAGAGGAGGAATATCCAGACGATTCCGGGTCTGGAGGCGCCGATGCTTCGAAGGATGCCGATGTCACGCGTCTTCTCGTAGACGATGGCCCAGAAGATGGCCAGTACCAGTGCCGCGCAGACGACATACACAATCGAGAAGAGCGTTCGCATCAAGGCCCGCTCTTTCTCGACAGGGCCGATGAAGCCTGCATTCTGCTGTTCCCATGTGAGAATCTGCAGACTGGGATTGATCCCCGGAACAGGAGGTGCAGGACCATTTGGATGAGCGGTCGCGACCGAATCGAGGAACGAACTGTAGGCTTTCTCGACACTTGATCGAAGGTCCGTTTCGGAGACGCCATCCTTGCCCTTGACGAGGATCATCGTGGCTCGAGCTGGCTCTATGCCGATCACCTTCGTGGGATCCATCTCGTCCACGATCTCCGCCTGATCGAGATGCATCATTCTCTGGGCGACTTCGAGGGGGATCATCACCCTGATTTCATCCACGGCGTAGACACCACTGGAGAACTCGTTGACGAACGGGAGAATCTCCGTTTCAGGTTCGAGGGTTCCACCCGAGGCATCGACTGGAATGGTGGTCAACGCGCCTTCGTATCTCGGCAGCCACCAGTGACCTCCGCCACCGACCTGGTAGTCGCCCTCGCTGTCCCTGCGATTGGCATCGGACACATGGATGCCGGCGACTATTCCGGGCTGACCGTTTCTGGCCAGCGTCACACCATCGCGGAGAACCTGATCCTGCAGTGGTGGCATGTCCTCCTCGGCCGCGAGTGCTGCCTGCATCAACACGATCTGATCGGAGGAAAGCGAACCACGGAAGGTCTCTGGCGAATTCACCAGTACATACCGGATGTGTTCGATCCATTCCGGATTCGTGATGGCGCCGGCGAGATCGGCCACCTGTGAATCGTTCATGGAGTCGGTGTTTTCCCAGGGGGAGATTCGAAGTATCTCGATTCTCTGGCCCCGATCAAGCGATTCGATGACAGGCTGGTAGATTCGATCCAGCTCGACATAGGGTTTCGCCTGTTCCGGGATGTTCGACCACATCAGGGTTTCCTCGTAGGTCGTGACCTTGGCGAGTCGCTCACCATCGATACCCCAGATCTGGACCATCTTGGGTTCCTTGGCGGACCCTCTTGGATAGGGCATCCGCAGAACACCGATGGTCTCGACCATCGGAGCAGCGGCCTGTGCATCGGGAAGCGCCTCGATCTCCTTGATCAGATCTTCGTACCAGGGAATTCCATTGATCGGATACGAGATCACGACATCGCCCATGAGTGTCCGTCCGGAATCCCGGACCATGTCCAGGAAACCGGTCATCACCGAGACGACGACGATCACCAGCGCCACACAGAGCGCAACGGCTGCGATCGCCAGCAGTGGGATGATGCGGCTTGTCAGGTATCGGCTGGTGAGGAGAAGGTGATACACGTGACGGGAATCATAACTCGGTGTCGGAGGCTGCCCCATCATTTGACTGCTTCAAGGCGAGAGATCTGGCCAACTCCCTTGGAATTCCGATGTCCACGATGTGGATTCTGCCGGCATGAGCCTCTCCTGAGGGTTGCAGAAGGCCGATCTTCAATCCCACGAATGTCACCGTCTCCGTGGCTCTGACAGCGATATCTAGTGGCTTTCCCTCATCGGCATCCAGTCCACTGGGCAGATCAATCGACAGAATGGGGGCCTTCGAGGTGTTCATGGCCTCTATCAACAGGCGATCTTCACCAGTCACTTCCCGATCGAGACCAGTGCCGAGCAGGGCATCCACGATCAGGTTCACGGACGTGAGGCACTCATGGTTGGCTATTTTCTCAAGGCCCATGGTTTCAGCGATACGGGCATTGGCCTGGGCATCTGATCCTGGGCGAGGCGGTCCGGACGACAGCAGCTTGACCCCGATACCCCGATTGTGAAGATGTCTCGCGATCGCATAGCCATCACCACCATTGTTTCCACGTCCACAGACGATGGCGACGAGTGGGTTCTGCACGTCTTCCCCGATCATGTCCATGGCGATGATGGCGGATTCCCGGGCGGCATTCTCCATCAGGACAAGTCCCGTCATGCCATGGAGTCCGATCGCCTTGACGTCAGTTTCTCTGATGCCTGCCCGATCGAAAACCAGAAGATTCTCCGGATGGCTGCTCCGATTTCGCATGGCCAAGTGTAATCGTGAACATCTACGGCTGTTCGTCCATCCGCCTTCCCCAAGTCAGTATTGCTCTACACTTCATGCATGCTCGTACTCCAGATCCTCTGCTGGATCATCATCCTCGCCTGTGCAGGTTCTCTCTTTTTCTGGATCGTGGTCTGGTGGCGCATCAAGCGAACGCTTCGAAGCGATCTCAGTGTTCGAAGTCGAATCAAGGACACCATCGAGGAAATGCCCGTGAGCATCGTTGTTCCGGCTCACAACGAGGCACGGATCATCGAACGATGTGCTCGCGGCCTGATGGCCCAGAATTGGGCCTCCCTCGAGATAATCTTCGTGGCCGATCGATGCACTGATGAAACCGTCGATATTCTTCGACGCACGACTGATGGTGATCCGAGAGTCCGCATCATAGAAAACCATCATTGCCCATCGAACTGGGCGGGCAAATGCAATGCGGCTCGTCTTGGTGCCGCTGGTGCCAGAGGTCAGTATCTCGTCTTCATGGATGCAGACACGCTGCCCTCGCCGGATCTGATCAGAGCCGCCGTCACCTCTGCAAGGGGCCGACGCTCTTCCCTCATGAGCCTCCTGACGAAGCTGACCGTCAAGGAGATCTACGAGCGGCGCACCCAGACCGTGGCCTCGCTGATGCTCATGACGCTCTATCCACCCGATCGGGTGAATCGCGATGAATCACCAAGACCATTTGCCAACGGGCAGTTCATGATCTTCGATCGTGAATGGTACGAACGCATCGGTGGTCATGAGGCGGTGCATGATGATCTGCTTGAGGACATCGCCTTTGCCCGATGCGTTTCGGACCAGGGTGGCAGGGTTCACCTCCTGAGTTCAGATGGTCTGCTCGAGTGCTCCATGTACTCCTCATCGACGGCTTTTCGAAGAGGTTGGCAACGCATATTCATAGAGTCATGCAGACGAAAGCCCGACCGAATGAGGCAATGGGCGTTCAGGCTTCGAGTCATCGGCCTGGGTATTCCATCGGCTTGTCTTGCTGGAGCCCTGCTTGGAGTGGCGACATGGATCGCCGGCGACGCCTTCATGGGAACAGCCGCATTGGCGGTTTCCATCGCGGCGATGCTGATCCAGATCGGAGTTCTTGGTTTGATCTATCGCTCATTCAACCAGACTCGTCTCTCGCTCTGGCGGTTCCCCATGGGATGCGAGGATCTGGCCAGGATTCTCAAGGAAGGGGCTGCTGTTCTCCAGAATGGAGAGCCGGTCATCTGGGGCGGGCGTGAATATGTTCTGGAACCGCGTTGATACAAGGGAAGTAGCGCATGAGAATTCTGCTGACGAACGATGATGGAATCATGGCCCCCGGCATCAAGGCGCTCTACAAGGCCCTGGAAGGTCTTGGTGAACTTGTCGTGTTCGCTCCCAAGACGGTCCAGTCCGCGACCAGTCACGGCATCACCTACACCGAACCATTGATGGTGCAGGATGTCGAGATGCTACCCGGAGTCAAGGGTACGGCGATCGACGGGCGACCCGCGGACTGCGTGAAGCTTGCGATGCGGTCTCTCTGGGAAGAACGTTTCGGCGAGGGCACAAGACCGGATCTGACCATCAGTGGGATGAACAGTGGAGCCAACATCGGCATCAACGTCATCTACTCCGGAACCGTCGCCGCAGCGGTGGAATCGGCCTTTCTCGGGGTACCCTCGATTGCAGTGAGCCTGCTCATGAGGGATCGTCCAAAGACGCAGTGGGCACGCGCCGCCGAGATAGCCAGAACGGTCATCGATCGTGTGCTTGAGAAGACACTCGATCCCCATGAAGTCGTGAACATAAATCTTCCAAAGACGGAAAGCGAGGGTATGCCGATGCCCGCCGTTCATGTCGTGGGCATGAACAGCGCACCTCTGGAGGAGGATTACGAGCGTCGCGTGAGCCCCGACGGCCAGGTCTACTACTGGGCTGCGGGAAGTGGACTCAACTTCCAGCATACGGCACCAGGTTCCGATGTGGAGGTCGTGCTCGATGGCCACATCAGCGTGACGCCATTGAGCTACATCATGACGGATGAATCTCGAATGCAGAGCTGGCGAGACGTCTTCGGTTCGTGAGAAACCGCCGCGTCAGTTGACGGTGAGGACGATCTCGAGCTGGACCGGAATACGTTCGCCCTTCTTGAGTTTCTTCAGCTGCTTGCCACTGGCTCGCCACTGATAGAAGCTGGCAGTGAACGTCCGATCGAGCGCCATGATTCCAGTGCCTCGGACCAGGGTGACCTTGGCGGGTTTGCCGTTCGATCCGAACTCGAATCGCACGAACAGATTCTTGCTGCCTCCCGCAGTCACACCCTGAAGGGCCGTGAACGTCGGGCGACGAGGATAGAGACGAAGCCCCGAGGCGGCGATCGGCTTGCCCTTCTTCCAATCCTTCAGCGGGACCTTCACGGTCGAAGTGGCGGAGGAATCGGACTTGGCCGCATCCGGCTTGGGCGGGAGCTTGTCGTCCGTCTCGTCTCTGGCAGGAGAGGAATCGGGAACAGGCGGGCCTGCACCGGCTGTGCCGCCGGGGCCGGCTTTCGATGGTGCCACCGGAGGAGTGGGCTGGACTGGAGGCTTGGGCTCCTTCGATTCCGTTTGTTTCGTCTCTTGAGGAGTGGCTTCGGGTTTGGGTTCCTGCTTCTCCGAAGCGGGGGACTCCGAAGGTTTCGGATTGGCGACCGGAGGAGTCTGCTCTTCGGAGGTCGACTCGGGAAGCGCTTCGTCGGGCTGCTTCGATTCGACACCCTGAAGGGGAATGCTCGTCTCACCCGGAGGTGCTGGTCCCTCGGGCAGCTTCGGAAGACCACCCGGAGGTGGCGGGGTGTCGGATTTGTCGGTCGATTTCGGTCCGGTGGCGGAATCGATCGGTTGTTCCTCCACCGGCGCATTGGAAGCGGGCGTCTCCTGTTCGGCAGGCGTAGTGGAGGGTTCGCTGGACGGTTGGGCCGTCTCGGGTGTTGGTTCTGTCGGTTGCTGAGGCGTGACCTCCGGCCTGTCGGGTGCGGCGGGGGCGCCGCCGGACAAAGGCATGGCTGATCCGGCCTGGAGCTCTGCCTGTTCCACATCGGCGAGTCTCGCCATGTGCTCCTGATATTCCTTGTAGCCGATCCATGTAAGCGTCGATGCCTCGGAGTCATCGATGCCAAGTTCCAGCTTCTCCTCTTCTTCCTCTTCCTGCTTCTTGAATTCCGATTTGTTGAGAAGGTACTCCTCCTCCTCGATCTTCTGTTCCGGTGAGGAGGCCTCGACGAGTCCGGGAAGTAGAATGAACAGATGGATCGCGATCGAGATGATCAGGGCACCCCAGATGATCAATCGTTCGCGATCGATCATGGCGTCGTACTCCCGGATTCCCTGTCCTGCCCGACGAGCTGGATGTCGATGCCGGCCAGATGCAGGCGATCCCAGAGAGAGGTGAGAAGCGGTCCACGGTCAACCGTGCCATTGCCTGCCTCCATCACCATGTAGACGATGGTGCCCGGTTCGGAATCCATCACCTCCTTGAGCGCCGGAAGGACCTCGTCGATCGTGACCTGGTCATGCCCGACGTAGATGTTGCCGTCAAGCCGCAGCGTCACACCTACCGCAGGTGTGGACGAAGGTTCTTCAGAGGAACCGTAGCTTTCCAGGGGGACCGGCAGCATGTCGACCCGAACCATGAGAACCATGGCGTAGATGAAGAACGTCAGGATCAGGAAGATGACGTCGATCAACGGCATCAACTCGATTCGGGGTTCCGTTTCTTGCCTGCGAAGCTTGAGCATGAGAGGGTCTCGCGACCGCTAGAGGTCCAACTGCAACGTGGCCAGAGCCGTCGTGACGTTCTCGCTGAAGGCGAAGATCCGATCAAGTCCCGTTGCCAGCAGCGCCGTCCAGATTCCATCACTGACGCTGCAGATGATGAGCCTCTGCTTGGGTTCGGATTTCTCGAGCAGCTCACGGGCTGTGAGCAGGGCAGCCAGATTGGACGAGTTGACTGTGGCGACATTCTGAAGATCGACGATGACGTCGGGAACCTGATCCTTGCTCTCTCGAAGTGTTCGAAGCTGCTGGATCAAGTTGTCCATGTCCTCGGAGAACATGGGCTCGTCGTTGAGTTCAGCGATCATGATCGTGTCGGACCAGGCATTCAAGGCCATTGCGGCTCTCCCTTTCCGGACTACTGCCGGAATTGCGATTTCATCCTAACCGACTCCGCGATCAGGTGGATTCGGGTTCTGCTGTGCTAGCGGCAGCTTCTTGATCAGGCTGCTCATCGTCTTCGGTATCGAATACCTTGGCGGTGGCGACGACGACATCTTCGGATTTGAGATTCACCAGTCTGACGCCCATGGTATTCCGGCCGATCTGGCTGATGGAATCGCCGGGAATCCTGACAAGCATGCCACCTGAACTGACCAGGATGATGCTCTCGTTGTCCTCAAGACATCGAATCGAGACGACGCGACCATTGCGGTCGGTTGTCCGGATATCCCGTCGTCCCTTGCCGGCGCGGCTCTGGGACCGGACGGTTCCATCCTCTGAATGGACGAGATATTCCGTCATGGGTGTTCGTTTGCCGTATCCGTTCTCGGTGACGGTCAGGAGATCGGCATCGTCGGCGACACGAACCAGTCCGACGACATGATCGTCCGCTGCCAGTGATATGCCCTTGACGCCCGATGCCGTACGGCCCATCACTCTCGCATCGTTCTCGTTGAATCGAATGGACATGCCCGTCGCCGTGGCGAGGAGGACCTCGTCGTTTCCATGGGTCTGGACGATTCCGATCAACTCATCGTTCTCACGGAGATTGATGGCGTTGATTCCGGCCACGTTCACGTTGCGATAGTCGGTGAGGGCGGTTCGTTTGACTCGACCCGAGGCGGTTGCGAAGAAGAGATAGTTCTCTCCCTTCTCGAAGTCCTTGATGCTCAGGAAGGCGACGACTCGCTCACCCTCCTTGAGTCTGAGGAGATTGACGATCGCACGGCCCTGGCTGGTACGGGACATTTCCGGAACCTGCCAGACCTTGAGCTTGAAGACCCTGCCCGTGTCCGTGAAGCAGAGCAGATCGTCATGACTCGATGATGCGAACAGATGCTCGATGAAATCCTCGTCACGAGTGCCGGCGCCCTTGATTCCCCGGCCACCGCGTCCCTGCTCCCGATAGGTATCGAGCGGGACCCGCTTGATGTATCCCTCGTGCGAGATGGTCACGACGACATCATGCTCGGCGATCAACTCGCCCATGTCGAAGCCGTCT
>MDTG01183897.1_pt1 | contig 12693 bp, 14 predicted proteins | sample 811421 | NCBI WGS metagenome assembly MDTG01 (sample SAMN05326645, study PRJNA326480) | marine metagenome | isolation source: seawater | place: Pacific Ocean: South East | collected 2011 | reverse complement strand
GCATACTTTAAATTTCCAATCGTTTTAATGTTTTTAACATTAAATTTTTTTAAAAATTTTTTTGACTCTAAGTTTTGTGGATAAGTAAAATTAAAGGATTGAAAAAGCTTACTTGAAAAGTTACCTAAAGATTTCCATTTCTCATAAGATTTTAAAGATATTCTTGCATTAAGTAATATTCTTATAATAGATCTTTTTTTTAAATTCAAAATCATATTAGGCCAAATTTCAGAGTCGACAAAAACCGCCAAATTTGGTTTCCAATATTCTAGAAATCGTTTAACAAAAAAATTTGCATCAATTGGAAAAAATTGATGAGTAGTCTTTGAAAAATTATATTTTTTAAATAAGTTAGCAGATGTCAAAGTAGAAGTAGTAAGTAATATTTGTGAAATTTTTTTATTTTTTTCTAATAAAAAGATTAAGGGAATTATACTTAATAATTCTCCAACACTAACAGCGTGGAACCATATTAGTTTACCCGTATTCCTTTTTTGTGAAAAAAATGTAAATTTTTCAACGAATCTTTTTTTATCTTCTTTATTCTTTAAAATTCTAAAGATAATAATTAATGGTGCAAAAATAATACTTATATTTATTAAAAACTTATAAATATAAAGAATCATTATTTTCTAAGCTGTTTTTCATAAAAATTCTTATAAGTTTTTGATGTATTAAGAAGTTCATCGTGATCTCCGTTTTCTAAAATTAAACCGTTCTCAATAACATATATCTTATTAGCGTTTAAAATTGTAGATAACCTATGAGCAATAACTATGGTAGTTTTATTTTTGGTTAATTCTTTTATTGCAATTTGAATCTTGTTTTCTGTATCAGCATCTAAAGAAGATGTTGCTTCATCAAGGAGAATTATAGGGCTTTTTTTTAACATCGCCCTTGCTATTGATAATCTTTGTTTTTGTCCTCCTGATAACCTCACTCCATTTTCTCCAATTAGCGTCTCATACTTATCGGGTAGTTCTCTAATGAATTCATCAGCAAAAGAATTTTTAGCTGACTCATAAATTTCGTTATCAGAGGCATTTAAACTAGCATATTTAATATTATTTTTAACTGTATCATCAAATAAAGTAGTGTCTTGGCTTACCAGAGAAATATTTTTTCTTAAAGAGAAAAGATTTGATTTATAAATTGATTGGTTATCGATCAAAATATCTCCTGTATCTCTATCATAAAATCTCGGTATTAAATTAAGAATTGTCGATTTTCCAGCACCGCTTAGACCAATTAATGCTGTTGTCTTTCCACCCTCCATCAAAAGATTTGCAGATTTTAATGCAGTTTTATCCTTTGTTTCATAAGAAAAATTAACATCTTTAAATTGTATATTGGCTTCTGAGATTTTTAAATTAGGTAAAGATTTATCATCTTTAATTTCTGACTGTCTATCAATAATCGGAAGAACTCTTTTCGCAGCACTTAATCCTTGATTAATTGCTATGTTAAGTCCAGCCAAGGATCTTACGGGTTGATATGCTAACATCATAGCTGCTAAAAAAGAAAAAAAATTGTTTATTTCTAGTTCGTCATTTTTAATTAATATTCCTGAGTAAAAAATTAATATTCCAATCATAATTCCAGTAAGAGTTTCCATGATAGGGGTATTTCTTGTAAATATTTCAGTCATTTTTATAGCTTTTTCTTTCAAATTTTGAATATCTACTGAGGATCTTTTTCTCTCATAGGCTTCAGCTTGAAAACTTTTTATTATTCTATGATTTTTAAAAATTTCAACTAAACGTTTAGTAAATAACGCTGAAGTATCCATAGTTTGCTTAGTTGCTTTGGTAATTCTTTTTCCTAAAGATCGCGCAACAATAGTAGCTAAAGGTATCATTATAATTGCTATTAAAGATAACTTCCAATTTTGGAAAAACATTACACCCATCAATCCAATCAAACTTAAAGAGTCCTTAAATAAATTTAATAGAGCGGTGCTTATCAAATTTATTAACATAGAAACATCATTAGTAAGATTAGAAATAAATTTACCAGTATGAACATTATCAATATATTTTGTATCGGTAGAAATAAGGGACTTCATCATATCCTCTTGAACCCCTGCCTTAAGTTCTTGCGAGACTCTAATCATAATTACTTTTGCAATATATAATGAAGTACCCTTAACAAAAAAAACAATCATAATCACCAGGGGAATCAAATACATCAAAGTTGTATCCTGGTTTATAAAAATTTTTTCAATAGCAGGGTCAAGTAGATAAGCAATACCTGAAGTGCTCAAAGCTACCAATATAGAAAAGAATATTGCTAATAAAATTTTTTTAAAGTGCTTTTTTGTATAATCTTGGTAAAGCCTTTTAAATATTATAATGTCTTCTTTCATTAGATTATCTTTCCAAATAAAATATTTAAATAAATGATAAATCCTAAATAATTGTTACTTTTGAATATTTTTAGGCATTTATGAACATCATTTTTTTTAAAACTCAAAATTTGATATAAAAATAAGTGAAATATTGGTATTAACAAAAGTAAGAAATAAAATAAACTAAATTTCATCATAATACCAATTACGACTAAAGAGGATGTAAAAATAAAATAATTAGTCATTAAAAATTTTTTTGGAAAATGTTTAAATTTAATAGATGTAGATTTTAGTCCAATAATTTCATCGTCTTTTATATCTTGATATCCGTAAATGGTATCGTAACCAAGTGTCCAAAATATGGCTCCAATATAAAATACAATCGGTTCAATGCTTAAATTACCTGTTACAGATGTCCAACCAAGTATTAAACCATAATTAAACGTAATACCTAAAAAAAGTTGTGGCCAATAAGTATAACGTTTCATTAAAGGATATGAAAATGCTAAGGGCATGGAGCCCATTGCTAACAAAATAGTAAAATAATTAAAATTTATTAAAACTAGCAAAGCACACAAACATAAAATTCCAGAGTAAATAAATCCTCGTAAAACGGAAATTTTTTTTGAGGCAATCGGACGGTCTCTTGTTCTTGAAACTTTTCTATCATATTTTCTATCTGCAATATCATTAACTATACAACCTGCTGATCTCATTAAAACTGATCCAAGAAAAAAAAGAAATAAGTAAAAGTAATAATGATTTAAATTATCCGAAAAATCATAGGCTAACGTTAATCCCCATGCGCAAGGCCAAAAAAGAAGCATATAACCGATAGGTTTTTTTAGCCTTACAAGTTCAATAAATAAGTTTAATTGATACATAAAAATAACTTGTAAATAACAAACGCAAGATTGATAATCAAACTGATTCGTATGAATATTGATTATACCGTCACAGCACTAATGTTTCCTGCTATACCTCTACTTATGAATGTATATAGCAACAGATTTCATTCTTTAAGTAAATTAATAAGAGAGCTTCATGATGAACATGTATATGAAAATCACGTTCCAAATGAGTGGAAAAAACAATTTATAAATTTAAGTGGTAGGATAACACTTTTACGATGGACAATCATGTTTGCAGCATTTGGTTTTCTATTTAACATGTTAACTGTATTTGCTCTATATTTAGATAAGATATTAGTGGCAAGACTAATTTTTGGTTCTTGTTGTTTGTCTATGATCATATCTATAATTTTTTTTATTAAAGAAATTCATGTATCAACCAATGCACTTAAACTTCATATGTCAGATATGGATGTTGGTGTAGATTAAGGTAAAATTACTGCAGGACCTAAAATTTTTCTATTTTCTAAATCTTGATGAGCTTTAATTATTTCATTTAAAGAATATCTTTTATGAATATTTAGATTAAATTTTTTTGTAATAAACATTTCAAAAACTTTTTTTGCAGCCTCTTCAAGCTCATTTCTTGTTTCAGTATAATGAGCAATACTAGGCCTAGTTAAGTATAAACCTTTCGGTGCTAAAGATTTTGCAACATTACAAAGATCCAGCGGTCCTGAGGCATTGCCAAAAGAAACCATCATTCCTCTTGTTTTAAGACATTCAATCGAACGATCAAAAGTTTTTTTACCAACACCATCATAAACAACTGGCACACCATTACCATTAGTAATATCTTTAACTTTTTCTGCAAAATTTTCTTTTGAATAATTTATTACGTGGTCACATCCATTTTCTTTAGCAATTTTTATTTTTTCATCAGATCCAACTGTTCCAATAACTATGCAACCCAGACTTTTTGCCCATTGGCAAAATATCTGACCTACACCACCAGCAGCAGCATGGAATAAAATAGTTTCCCCAGACTTTACTGGATAGGTCTTATGCAAAAGATAGAATACTGTGAATCCTTTAGTCATTAAGGTTACTACATTTTCAAATTCAATCTGGTCTGGAATTTTTATCAATTTTTTGGTAGGAAAAATTCTATGAGTTGAATATGAGCCGATAGGCATTGAAGCATAAGCAACTCTATCACCAACATTAAAATTTTTTACGCTTGATCCAATTTTTTCGATTATACCTGCACCTTCCATCCCAATATTGGCTGGTAGTTCAACTGGATATAGTCCAGATCTATGGTAAGTATCAATATAATTTAATCCAATAGCCTCATTTTTAATTAAAACCTCTTCAGATTTTGGATCGTTAAGTTGAATATCCCTAAGCTCTAAAACCTCAGGGCCACCATTTTTCGAAATTATAACTGCTTTCATTTAACAAATGTACCGTTATGGTATTCTTGGACTGCTTCTAAAATTTCGGCTTTAGTATTCATTACAAATGGTCCGCCTCTAGCAATTTTCTCATTTATCGGTTTGCCTGAAATTAGTAAAAATTTTGTATCCGATATAGCTCTTACTTTTAAGTTCTGTCCTTTTGAAAGTAAAATTAGAGTACTATCTTTTATCTTGTCATGTTTTTTTTCACCAATATTTATCTCACCTTCAATCAAATAAATAAATGAATTATGGGTTTGGGGTAATTTAAAATTAAAATTTTTATTATTTTTAAGTTCGACGTCAAAATAAATTGGTTCTATATTATGTTTTTTGACAGGCCCTTCTGATTTCTCAAATTTACCCGCTATAACTTTTACTTGTTTGTCATTATCTGTATGAACATTCATTTTTTCTGCATCAATATAAATATATTCTGGTTTACTCATTTTGAGTTTTGCTGGCATATTAATCCAAAGTTGAAAGCCATGAAGTCTTCCCTCTGACATGGCAGGCATTTCAGAGTGTATTATTCCACTTCCAGTCTTCATCCACTGAACATCACCAGAAGACATTCGACCTTTGGCACCCGTGCTATCTTCATGTTCAAATTCCCCTTGAAGCATATAAGTAACCGTTTCAATCCCTCTGTGAGGATGTGGAGGAAAACCTGCAACATAATCATCTTTGTTTTCAGAACCAAATTCATCTAACATTAAGAAAGGATCAAAGTAATTAGGCTCGACTCCAATACTTCTTTTTAATTTTACTCCAGCTCCATCAGAAGCAGGAGTGGGATTAATTATTTTTTCAACTTCTACTATTTTCATATTTTTAAATTAATTATTTAAATAAAAAAATCAATGCTGCTAACCACATCTATTACATCTAATGGTAGCAAACATGTCGTCCCAGTCAGTCTCTTTTTCTTCAACATAGTCTAGTAGGCACCTTAAAGCTTTTGATTGATCTGGCAGATCATATTTGTCAACAATTTGTTCTAACATTTTTTCTGAATCGGAATAGATTTCAAAAGATACATCTTTTTTTTCACTCATTATTTCTCCTTTTTTTTAAGATTATATTTTTTAACTAATTAATAAAAGAGCCAAATGAACGCTTCAAATTAAGCTTAGTAACTCTGACAAATTCTTAATTTCATAACTAGGTTTGTAATCAAGATTGTCAAATATACCATTATTTCTATTGACCCAAATAGCTTTAAAACCAAAATTTCCTGCGCCTGAAACATCCCAGGTATTTGCACTTAAAAAAACAATTTCTTTTTTTTTGTAGTTATACTTTTTAACTGGTAAATTATAAACTTTTGAGTCTGGTTTATAAATACCCACTTCTTCAATTGAAAAAATATCATTAAAATAATTTTCTAAGTGATTAGTTTTGACTAACTCATTAAGTAGGGAAGGCGTTCCATTAGAGAGAATAGCTAATTTATAATTTTTCTTTTTTAATTCTTTCAAAGTTTTAAAAACCTCCTCAAAAGGTGAAAGAACTTTGTAAAGGTTTAATAAATCTTCTTTCATAGAAACGTCAATGTCAAAAACTTTCATTGATTTATCTAAACTACTTTCAGTAATTTGCCAAAAATCTTTATGTCTTCCCATAATGCTTCTTAACCAAGTATATTCTAATTGTGTTATTCTCCAATAATCGGAAAAACCTTTCCATTTACTTCCAATCTTATCTTTACATTGTTCAGCTGCTGAATTTACATCAAACAGCGTTCCATAGGCGTCGAAAATTATTGCTTTAATTTTTTGCATAAATTAACTTAACATAAATGTCACGTATTAGATTATTTTTTTTGAAATCATTATCGTTAGGTACGACGGATAGATTGAACAAAACTCAATCACATTATTTAAATAAAGTGATGAGAGCCAAGGTAAGAGACACCTTTTCTTTGTTTAATAAAGGTGGAGAATGGGAGGCTGAAATTTTAAAAATTTCCAACGGAATTATCGAATTTAAAACAAATAAACAATTAAGACAAAAAGAACATATAAAAGAGTTTTGGTTAGCGTTCTCTCCATTAAAATCAAATTATCAAAATTTTATGATTCAAAAAGCTACTGAGCTAGGAATTACAAAATTTATTCCAATTATATTTGATCGTTCCATCGTAAGAAAAATTAATTTAGATCGGTTTAAAAAAATATTAATAGAAGCAAGCGAACAATCTAATAGAATTAATATCCCAAGTATTGAAAGAGTACAGAATCTAAAAGACTTTTTGAAAATAAATTCGATGGATTTATTATTTACAGATATAAATTCAAATAATAAAAAAATTGACAAATTAAAATTCACAGGGAAACCTCTTTGTATTATTGTGGGTCCTGAAGGCGACTTTTCTGAATCTGAAAGAGAGCAAATTCTAAATTTTAAAGGAGTAACTGCATTAAATTTAAATGATAATATATTAAGATCTGAAACAGCAGTAATTTCTGCAATTTCGATCGTAAATTACTTAATTTATTGATAAATTGTCGCGAAAACAGAAGTGTAATTTTTATAAAAGAGCTTTATATACCTAATAAAATGAAAAACATTTTATTTATATTTTTTAGTTTTTTTGTACCAAATCTTGCTCTAGCTAATCAGCCAATTGATTGGCAATTAGGATTTCAAAAAGCTGCCTCAGAATCAATGAGAGAAATTGTTGCTTTTCATGACAAGTTATTATTACCAATAATAATAGCGATTAGTGTGTTTGTTTTGTTTTTAATGCTTTATGCTTGTGTAAGATTTAGAGCATCAGCAAATCCTAACCCATCAAAAAGAACTCATAATGTTGCAGTAGAAGTTTTATGGACGTTAATTCCTTGTTTAATATTAATAGTAATCGCAGTTCCATCATTTAAAATTTTATATAAACAAGATGCTATTCCTAAAGCTGATTTAACAATTAAAGCAATTGGTTACCAGTGGTATTGGGGTTACGAATATCCTGATGAAAATATAATTTTTGACTCATATATGATTGAAGAAAAAGATTTAAAAGCTAACCAGCCAAGATTATTAGCAGTAGACAATGAAGTAGTTGTACCAGTTAACAAAGTAGTAAAAGTATTGATTACAGCAAATGATGTTTTGCATGCATGGGCATTACCATCTTTTGGTGTAAAAAGAGATGCAGTCCCAGGCAGAATTAACGAGACTTGGTTTAAAGCTGAAAAAGTAGGTACATATTATGGCCAGTGTTCAGAACTATGTGGAATAAAGCATGCATTTATGCCTATCACAGTAAAAGTAGTGAGTGAAGATGATTATGAGATATGGTTATCCGAAGCTAGAGAAAAATTTGCTAAAGAAGAGATAAAAAATGAAAAACTACAAATAGCTAAAAAATAAAATATGTATACAAATACAGCATCTCACGACGACCATCATACTCCAACGGGTTGGAAACGTTGGGCATATTCTACAAATCACAAAGACATTGGTACAATGTATTTAATTTTTGCGATTGTTGCAGGTGTAATTGGAACTGCATTTTCAGTTCTAATGAGAATGGAATTAATGCATCCAGGAGATGGAATTTTAGGTGGTAACTATCACTTATATAATGTTCTTGTAACGGGTCATGGATTGATAATGATTTTTTTTATGGTTATGCCAGCGATGATAGGTGGTTTTGGTAATTGGTTTGTCCCAATTATGATTGGTGCGCCTGACATGGCTTTTCCTAGAATGAACAATATTTCTTTTTGGTTATTACCTGTATCATTAACACTATTAATTTTATCTATCTTTGTAGATGGTCCTCCTGGTCAAACAGGAGTTGGTGGTGGTTGGACTATTTATCCTCCCCTTTCATCTAAAGCTGGTCAACCAGGACCAGCAATGGATTTAGCTATTTTAAGCCTACATTTAGCAGGTGCATCGTCAATTTTAGGAGCTGTAAATTTTATAACTACAATTTTAAATATGAGAACACCTGGAATGACATTACACAAAATGCCTTTGTTTGCATGGTCAATTTTAGTAACCGCATTTTTGTTATTGTTATCTTTGCCAGTGCTGGCTGGAGCAATAACTATGTTATTGACAGATAGAAATTTTGGAACAGCTTTTTTTGAGGCACAAACTGGAGGTGATCCTGTTTTATTTCAACACTTATTTTGGTTTTTTGGTCATCCTGAGGTTTATATTTTAATCTTGCCTGGCTTTGGAATGATAAGTCATATTGTTTCAACATTTTCTCGAAAACCAGTTTTTGGTTACTTAGGAATGGCTTATGCAATGGTAGCAATCGGAATAGTAGGGTTCGTTGTTTGGGCGCATCATATGTATACTGTAGGACTCAGCACTGATACAAAAGCTTATTTTTTAGCTGCCACTATGATTATTGCTGTCCCAACAGGTATAAAAATTTTCTCATGGATAGCGACTATGTGGGGTGGCTCTATATCATTTAAAACACCAATGATGTGGGCATTAGGATTCATATTTATGTTTACAGTCGGGGGAGTAACAGGAGTAGTTTTAGCTAACGCTGGTGTCGATACTGCAATGCATGATACATATTATGTCGTAGCTCATTTTCATTATGTTTTATCATTGGGAGCTGTTTTTGCAATTTTTGCCGGTTTTTATTATTGGTTTTCAAAAATGTCAGGTTATGAATATTCAGAGTGGCTTGGACAATTACATTTTTGGCTAACATTTGTAGGTGTAAATTTAATTTTCTTTCCACAGCATTTTTTAGGTTTAGCTGGTATGCCAAGAAGATACGCAGATTATCCTGATGCTTTTGCAGGCTGGAATTATATATCCTCAATAGGTTCATATATTGCAGTAGCAGGTTTGGCGGTATTTTTTATCAATCTAATTTATGCGTTTGCAAAGAAAAAAGCAGCTTCTCAAAATCCTTGGGGAGAAGGGGCAACGACTTTAGAGTGGACAGTTCCGTCTCCACCTAATTTTCATACATTTGAAGAACTGCCAAAGTTTGAAGATGACCAAGAGGTACAAAAATCCCACAGCTAATTAATAGAACCAAAAAGTGATGAATAACTCAAGACTAAAAAATAAAACTTTAAGTCAGGAAGATTTATTTAATTTTTCTGAACTATTTAAACTAATGAAACCAAGAGTAATGTCGTTAGTAATTTTCACTTGTGCTGTTGGATTACTGACTTCGCCAAATTTGGTTTCCACTAAAGATGCTATAATAGGTATTTTATTAGTTTCCTTAGGAGCTGGAGCAGCTGGCGCTTTGAATATGTGGTATGAGTCCGATTTAGATGCTCTAATGTCAAGAACTTGCTTAAGACCTATTCCGACTGGAAAAGTAAATAGAAATCAAGCACTTATTCTTGGCGTTACATTATCAATGATATCTGTGGTAGCATTAGATTATTTCACGAATAGAATTTCAGCAGCAATATTACTTTTAACGATATTATTTTATGTATTTGTTTACACAATTTGGTTAAAGAGAAGAACTCCGCAGAACATTGTTATTGGTGGAGCGTCAGGCGCTTTTCCTCCTGTAATTGGATGGACTATTGCTACCGGATCTTTATCTTTGGAACCTTTAGCATTTTTTTTGATTATATTTTTTTGGACGCCATCTCATTTTTGGGCGTTAAGCCTTTATAAATCAGATGATTATAAAAAAGCTAATATTCCAATGCTTCCATTAACAAACGGTGTTGAGAGCACAAAATTAAATATTTTTATTTATTCTTTATTTATGTTGCCTGTTATACTTTTTCCATATTTGATAAATTTTGTTGGTTTAACTTTTTTGATACCCTCACTGATTTTAACTATTTACTATAATTTCTTGTGTTACGAGCTTTGGAATTATAAAAAAAATAAATTTGATCCAAAAAAAGCTAAATCAATATTTGGATACTCAATATTATATTTATTTTTAGTATTTGTGCTTTTTCTAATAGATAAGATTTTATGATAACACCTGATAAAAAAACAAAGAAAAAAAATATATTAACAGCGCTAGCAATAGTAGCTTTTATGATTTTCCTTTTCTTTTTTACCTTATATAATACCGGCGTTTTCGATAGAGCAATATGATACAAAAAAATAAATTAACACCAATCATTCTAGCAGGTATTTTTGTAATTATGTTAGGTCTATCATATGCAGCTGTACCTTTATACGATTTATTTTGTAGAGTAACTGGTTTTGGAGGGACAACGCAGGTATCTAATAATGCACCAAAAATAGTATTGGATAAAATAGTGAGTGTGAGATTTGATACTAATGTAAATAATTTACCTTGGGAATTTAAAGCAAAAAAAAATGTAATAGATGTAAAAGTTGGTGAAGTAAATAAGATAGAATTTGAAGTAGAAAACTACAGTAATGAACCAACTGCTGGGGTTGCCAGTTTTAATGTGTCTCCAGCAAGCTTTGGAAAATATTACAGCAAATTAGGATGTTTTTGCTTTGAAAAGCAATCGCTTAAACCAGGGGAAAAAACTACATATGTGATGACTTTTTATTTGGATCCTGAAATGATAAATGATCCAACCGTAAAAAGTTTAGAAGACGTTACTATGTCGTATACTTTTTTCTCGACAGATTACTATAAACAATCATAATTAAATTATGTCAGGTGAAAAAAAACACGATTATCATTTAGTTGACCCAAGTCCTTGGCCGATATATGTATCTTTTTCTTGTTTGGTTTTAGCTCTAGGTTCAGTTTACTATCTTCATACCGATGTTTCATGGGGAATGTATTTGGGATTTGCATTGTTAATTTATGGTGCATATATGTGGTTTAGAGATGTGGTTATTGAAGCAGAACATCAAGGACACCATACTCCAGTTGTACAAATACATCACAGATATGGAATGACATTATTTATTGCCTCTGAGGTAATGTTTTTTGTTGCATGGTTTTGGGCATATTTTGACGTAAGCCTTTTTCCAAACGAATTCGTTGGAAATGTTTGGCCACCAAAAGATATTGAAACATTTGACCCCTGGGATATTCCATTAATTAATACATTAATTTTATTATTATCAGGAACAACAGTAACATGGTCCCACCACGCTCTTTTAGAAGATGATAGAAAAAGTTTTATTCAAGGCTTGTGGCTGACTGTTATTTTAGGATTTTGCTTTACTCTTCTACAAATTTATGAGTATCAGCACGCTTCTTTTTCTTTTGCAGATCATATTTATGGATCAGTATTTTATATGGCGACAGGTTTTCATGGCTTCCATGTTCTTGTTGGAACGATATTTTTAGCAGTTTGTTTGTTTAGAGGCAAAAGAGGGCACTTTAATAAAGATCATCATTTTGGTTTTGAGGCTGCTGCTTGGTACTGGCACTTTGTTGATGTTGTTTGGTTGTTCTTATTTGCAGCTATCTATATTTGGGGAAGTTAAATTTAAGTCTTTGAAACACAAGTTTTTATTTTCAGTTTTTATAATCTTTTTTATATTAGTTTTTATTGCATTAGGCAGTTGGCAAATTGTACGATTAAATTGGAAAAATAATCTAATTTTAGAAATTGAAAATTCATTAAAAAATCCTCCAGTAGAACTTACCAAGTCAAATAAAGAAAATTTTCTAAAAATAAGAACGTCTGGTACTGTTGATTTTGAAAAACAAATTTATTTATATAATTTAAATGAATCTGGCACTCCGGGATTTGAAGTTATAAATCCAATCATTATTAACGATGAAAATTATTTAATAAATAGAGGCTGGATACCATTTGAAAAGAAAGGTCTTCAAGAAATTAATGCAATTGATCAAGATAACATTGTTGGCACTTTAAGATTACAAGGCCGGAAAAATATATTCAAACCAGACAATAACTTAAAAGATAATTATTGGTTTAGCTTAAATAGGGAAGATGTTTTAAAATTTACAGGTAAAAATTTTTCAAAATATATTATTTATCTTGATGGAAATTATCAATTTCCTCGACCAAAAAAAATAACAGCTAATATTTCTAATAATCATAAAAAATATGCAATGACATGGTTTTCATTAGCGATTTCAATTTTTTTGCTATATTTATAT
>MDTG01378103.1_pt1 | contig 12694 bp, 11 predicted proteins | sample 811421 | NCBI WGS metagenome assembly MDTG01 (sample SAMN05326645, study PRJNA326480) | marine metagenome | isolation source: seawater | place: Pacific Ocean: South East | collected 2011 | reverse complement strand
CTCGTCCTCGTCTTTTTCCTCATCCTCATCCTCATCCTCATCCTCATCCTCATCCTCATCCTCATCCTCATCCTCGTCCTCATTTTCTTCCTCATCTTCTTCCTCTTCTTCCTCTTCTTCCTCTTCCTCATCTTCTTCCTCATCTTCTTCCTCATCCTTAGTTACTGCATACATACAACTAGTTTTTTCACAACTAGAACAGTCTGGATCATCATTATGTGTTTGATAATTACAAGTATTACATTTATATTCTTGATAATATACATTTTCTTCTTCTTCTACAGTAACTACTTTTTTAACAGAACAAGCACTATCTGAAGGCAATATATTTTGTTTAATTACATCATTAGAATTTGATAAATTATATTTTTGTTGTAATAATTTAATATTTTCAGAAATATCATTCCCATTTTTCTCGTTTATACTTAGTGTAATTCGCTCTTTTGACACTTTTTCTGGTATTAATTCAACAATTTTAGTTTCTTTTTCTTTATATATTTTTAATTCTTCTTTTAATTTTGCATTTTCTGTTATAATTTTTGAAAACGCATTCAAGTTGCTAATTGTATTAACTACCTCTTCTGAATCTTTATATTTATCTTGTTTTGATTTTAAAGTCTCGTGTTCATGTAATAATTCTTTGAATACAGAAAGATTCATAATTTCTATTTTTAAATTTTCATAATCTTCTTTGTATTTACTATAATTAGAAATATAAGTTTCTACTCTTTCCTTTGTATAACTAACAATTTCATTTAATAATGTATTTTTATCAATCTGACTAGAAGTTTCCATGATGATATAATTCTAAATGAAAATATTTATTTAAACCCTTTGTTATAATTATTTGGTATATATGATAATAATTTATAATTAAACTACAATAGATTTAATTATAAATTAATTTAGTTTTTTCTTCTGCGTGTTTTTTTGGCATCACTTTTTTTGAATGCTTTGAATGTACCTTTTTTAGGTTTGAATCCTGCTTTTTCAAGACGTTTTTCTTTCTTAGCAGTAGCATGTTTAGCTTTGCTTACAATACGTCCATGTTTATTCATCATTAATTTATTTTTTGTTAAACCACCTGGGGTTTTGTATGCTGTTCCGTTGAAAACCATACGACGACTTCCAACTAAAACAGCAAATTTTTGTCCCTTAATGTGATAAAATCCGTCAGAACCTTTACTGTGTCCCATTATATAATACAAAAAGATAATTATTTTATACTAATTTATTTTTTGGTAAAGCTCGAGCACCACCTAAACTTCCAGCTCTTCCTCCTAATGAATTTATATCAACATATACAATTTGTGGTTTCTTTCTATTATTAATAATTAATTTGGCCAGACGCAAAGCATTGGATTGATTTAAACTATGTGTTGTGTTTGAAAATATAGGCGGTGTTGGACAACTTTTACCTTCACTACCACAATTACTATTATTTTGTTTCTGTTTAATTCTCTCGCTCATAAATATATATAATAAAATATATTAGAAAAACTACATTAACTATTATATAAATGATAAACGAGCTAATCAACTTCGACCATACTTTGTTTGTAAATTATATGCAAGATAGTTATTATATACCAATGTCCTCTATATCTTTATATATTCTTTTTTGTTATTTTGGTCCAATTATTATGAAAAATTATACTCCTTTTGATTTAAAATACGAACTTACTTTATGGAACGGATTTTTGGCTATTTTTTCTTTACTGGGAGCAATGAATACATTACCATACATATTTGAACAATTTGATTCTCTAACATATAAAGATACTATTTGTATTAATCCTAAATATGTTCCTACATCAAATTATTCGACCTGGTTAGACGATAGTCCTGGAATTTGGGTATTTTTATTTGCTATTTCTAAAATACCAGAATTAATGGATACTGTATTTATAATTTTAAGAAAAAAACCGCTAATTTTTCTACACTGGTATCATCATGGTACTATACTATATACTAGTTGGGATGCTTATGCAAATCATATCGGATCGGGTCTATATTTCGCAACTATGAATTATTGTATTCATACAATAATGTATTCTTATTACTGTGCTAGATCAATGGAGATATGTCCTAAGAACTTTCCTAGTTATATTATTACTGTTTTACAGACAATACAAATGTTTGTAGGAGCATCTATATGTTTAACAAATTGGTATTATATTATTACTGATAAATCGTGTTATCATAATATAAATAGTCTATTATGTTGTACTACAATATTTATTAGTTACTTTTATTTGTTTTATTCATTTGGAGTGAAAAGATATATTAAAAAACAAGTTTAATAAATTAAATATATTATAAAATTGAATTAAAAAAAATACATTAACCAAATAAATAATAGAATGGAGACTTCTAATCTTTCTAAGCAATATCAAAAAAAAACTGACAAAGAACATATTCTTGATAATCCAGATACGTATATTGGTTCTGTAGAGAATGTAGATTCAAATATATGGTTATATAACAATAACAAAATAATTACCAAATCGATTAATTATATTCCAGGCCTATACAAGCTATTTGATGAAGGTGTTGTTAATTGTCGTGATCATGTTATTCGCATGCAACAACAAAAAACATCAGGTACAGCTTATCAGGTAAGTAAAATAGAAATTAGTGTGGATGACGATGGAACTATTCATATGTTGAATGACGGAAATGGTATTGATGTCGCTAAACATCCAGAGTATGATCTATGGATTCCTGAAATGATATTTGGTCATTTGCGTACATCAACTAATTATAATAAAGATGAAAAGAAAATTGTAGGTGGAAAAAATGGTTTCGGGTTTAAACTAGTACTTATTTGGTCAGTATTTGGTGAAATCGAAACAATCGATCATGTTAGAAAACTAAAATATGTACAAAAATTCTCCAACAATCTTGATAATATCGAGCCTCCTAAAATTACAAAATGTTCAGCTAAACCATATACTCGTGTATCATTTAAACCTGATTATACTCGTTTTGGTATTCCTATGTTGAATACTGATATGAGAGAGTTATTTCATAAACGTGTTGTTGATATTTCAGCTATTACGCCAAAAACCGTAAAAGTAAAATATAATAATCAATTAATTCCGGTTAAAACGTTTGAACAATATATTGATTTGTATATCGGATCAAAAACTGAATCAACGCGTGTTAGTGAAAATCCAAATGAACGTTGGGAATATTGCGTAGCATTGTCACCTAGTCATGAATTTCAACAAGTTTCATTTGTGAATGGTATTCATACAGCAAAAGGTGGTAAGCATGTAGATTATGTATTAAATCAAATTACAAAAAAAATGGTAAGTTATATTGAAAAAAAGAAAAAGATAACTGTAAATGCAAATACAGTTAAGGAACAATTATTCTTGTTTATTCGTTGCGATATTGAAAATCCAGCATTTGATAGTCAAACCAAAGATTATATGAATACACCTATGGCTAAATTCGGTTCATCATGTACTGTTAGTGAAAAGTTTGTTGAGAAGTTAGCAAAGATGGGTGTTATGGATAGTGCTTGTGCATTGACTGAAGTAAAAGAAAATAAAGTAGCTAAAAAGAGCGATGGATCGAAAATACGAATTATTAAAGGTATTCCAAAGTTGATAGATGCTAACTGGGCAGGTACGATCAAATCATCTGAATGTACTATTATATTTTGTGAGGGAGATTCAGCAAAGGCTGGTATTGTATCTGGGTTGTCTTCAGAAGATCGTAACATTATTGGCATTTATCCAATGAAGGGTAAGATACTAAATGTACGTGGAGAAGCAAATAAGAAGATAATGGAAAATAAAGAGATTATAGAAATTAAAAAAATATTAGGTCTAGAAACAAAGAAAGAATATAATGAAACTAATATAAAAAAAACATTACGTTATGGTCGTGTCTTGTTTATGACTGATCAGGATTTGGATGGAAGTCATATTAAAGGTTTGTGTATTAATCTATTTCAATCTGAATGGAATAGTTTGTCTAAGATTTCCAACTTTATTGGTTTTATGAATACTCCTATTCTAAAAGCAAAGAAAGGAAATCAAACGCTCTTGTTTTATAATGATGGTGAATACAATACATGGAAGCAAGAAAATAATACAAGTGGATGGAAAATCAAATATTACAAAGGTTTGGGTACTTCTACTGGTTCTGAATTTAAAGAGTATTTCCAAAATAAGAAAATAGTGACATTTGATTATAGTGGAGATGTTTGTGATAATGCAATTGATAAAGTGTTTAATAAAAAACGAGCAGATGATCGTAAAGAGTGGTTATCAAATTATAATCGTGATTTGTATTTGGATACAAATAGTGATAAAGTAACTTATAACGATTTTATCGATCGCGAAATGATTCACTTTTCAAAATATGACTGTGATCGTTCTATTCCTAATATTATGGATGGATTGAAAATCAGTTTGCGAAAGATTTTGTTTTCGGCGTTTAAAAAGAATTTGACTAACGAAATTAAAGTAGCTCAGTTTTCGGGTTATGTATCTGAACAATCTGGTTATCATCATGGTGAAGCGAGTTTGAATGCAGCTATTGTTGGACTTGCACAGAATTTTGTGGGATCAAACAATATAAATCTATTTGACCCAAACGGACAATTTGGAACAAGATTACAAGGTGGAAAAGATAGTGCATCTGAAAGATATATTTATACTCAACTGAATCGCATTACGCGTAGTATATTTCCAAACACAGATGATAATATTTTGAGATATTTGGATGATGATGGAACACCAGTTGAACCGATATATTATGCACCAATTATTCCAATGGTATTGGTAAATGGTTCCAAAGGAATTGGTACAGGATTTAGTACAGAAATACTACCATATCATGTACCTAAAATTGTAAATTATCTCAAATGTAAGTTGAATAAAACATCTACAGATGGAATCATATTTACACCTCATTATGAAGGATTCAAGGGACGTATTCAACACCTTGAAAATGGAAAATACTTGATTACAGGAAAATATGTAATGCTTCCAGATAAAAATGTTCGTATTACAGAGTTACCTATTGGTACATGGACAGATGATTATAAACAATATTTGGAAACATTGATGGATACGGTAGATAAAAAAGGTAAAAAGGTAACACCTATTATTAAAGAATATGATGACATGAGTAAATCAACAAACGTAGATATTGTTATTAAATTTAATGAAAATCTAGCACAAATACTAGAAACAAATACAGTAGAACATGATTGTAATGGTTTGGAAAAACTATTGAAGTTATATACAACCGTAAGTACTAGTAATATGCATATGTTTGATAATAATGAGTGTTTGAAAAAATACGATAATATTCCCGCTATTATTGATGACTATTTTGATCCAAGACTTCAAATGTATGATGATCGTAAAAAATATCAACTGGATGCATTGCAAAAAGACTTGACTATTATGAAAAATAAACAACGTTATATTCAAGAAATGCTAGATGAAACATTGGATCTTCGTCGAAAATCAAAAGACGCAATTTTAACAATGATGAATGAAAAGGGATTTAATGTTATAAATGATGATACAGAATTTAAATATTTGTTGAAAATGACAATGGATAGTGTAAGTGAAGAAAATGTAGAAAAGATCCGAAAATCATTAGAAGAAACTCAAAAGAAATATGATGAGCTGTTTGGTACATCTATTCAACAACTATGGTTGCATGATCTCGAACAATTCGAAAAAGAATATGCACTATATGTAGATGAAAGAACACGACTAAATGAATCAGATGATGACACTAAAACTAGTAAAAAAATTAAGAAAAAGAAGTAACTGCAACATGCATACGATTATCATTACATGAGGGACAATTAGAAGTATAAACTTTACCTCTTAAAATTTTTTTATTTTCTATGCAATCTATACATACCATCGGATACGTACAATAATCATCCAACAATATCTCACAACTAAAACAAATAATCATAACATATAACGATTTTGTTAATTCGTTTTTGCATGTAAAACAATTATTATATAAATTATTATATACACCTTTGTAATATGATTCTGGTTTATTTTTAATATTCCGAAGTATTAGATACTGTTTATAATAATCATATGGAACTGATATTTTTTTTATTGTATTGTTGTCTAAAAATGATAAAATATGAATTATAATATCTCTAGGTAAATTCATACATAGAGATATTATTATTATTTTTTACGAGAAAATCGTTTTCTATGTTTTTTATTTCTTTTATTTTTTATTGTTTTTCGTTTTTTATTTTTGTTGTTTCTTCTTGTTTTTCTATGTTTTTTATTTCTTTTATTTTTTCTTGTTTTTCCACCTTTTCGACTTTTATTGTTGGATTCTAAAGATGCAAAAAAATGTGCAATATTAGTATAAAAAAGATCCCATTCATTTTCTGTTAATAATTTACTTTTTGGTATTAAACCCGTTACTTCATTTGGAAAATCAAATAATAAAATATCATCTCTTATTTTATAATCTAAATAAGCAAATATACTAGCAGTAATTATCTCTGGAGAAATACTTTTATAACTTAATTTAAGAGCGTAATATGTATATATATTATTATATTCAACTAAATCTGCGGTATTTATGCCAGAATCTCGTAATATCTTTGAACCATTATTTTGATATTGTTGTAATATGTATAATTTACTTTCATATCGTTCATCTAGTACATCTAGTACATCTACTAAATCACTCTCTCTTTTTCTTTTATTAGTAGGATTAGTAATAGTTTTACTAGTAGGATTATTAATAGTTTTACTAGTAGTTATACTAGTCATAGATAACATAAATCCAATTAAATCTAAACTTTTAGGTAGGTGTATGTCTGCAATATCAATATTATTTTTATATAATAAAATATCAAATTCTAATATCCATTTTGCATATAAATAATGAATTTCATCTATAATTTCTTCTTTGATGTTAGAATAATAAATATTATTATTAATTTCTTGAATAAATTCTAAATAATTTGAATTATTAATTTGCGTCTTCAGAGCATCTATTATACTATTTAACTGGCTTATATTATCATTTATCTCAGATATTTCATTTAATATCTTAAACCGTGGTATATCTGATATATGTTGGTGTATTAAATTATTAATTGTAGTAATATTTCTATTCCATGTATATGCTATATTAATTTCTTTTTGATAATCAGTATAACCTTCTTGTGTGTCGTTTATAATATCATTTATTTGTTTTTTTAAATCCAACATATGTGTTAAAATATTTTGTATTGGATAAGCAATACTATAAGCACTATCTATAATGTTTCGTAATGGTGTAGTAATTGAAGTAAATAATTCATTTAATTCAAAATAAAATTCTGGATTTTTTATTCTTGCACCACCATCCATTTTTCGACTACCATCTCGACTACCATCTGGACTACCTTCTGGACTATCATCATCATCAATTAATGGTTTAAAAGGATTTTCTGAATGAACTAACTTATCAGATGGGCTACCAGGTGAGCCATAGAGTGAGCCATCGGGTGAGCCATCGAGTGAGCCATCGGGTGAGCCATCTGTTAAGCTATTTTGCGGAGGTATAATTCCAGACACATATATTCTATTTATTTCTTTTTCAATTTCTCCTATTTTTTTAATAAATAGCGCTGGTCCTGTAATTTCATATAAGGCATTTATATTAATAATACTTTTTAATTCTAAACCTATTGTACTATCAAGTGATTCTATATTTTTAATGATTACATCTAAATACTTTATTGCTTCATCCCTTTCAGCAATATATACTTTTGGATAATTACGTATTGGTTTCGAGTCAGGTGTTTCTCGTATTTTCTTCATTTTATCTATTATCTGAATTGTTTTATTTAAAATAACAAAATTTTCTGTTGTAAATTCTGGAAAATCTATTTTCTTTGATCCTAAATCTAAATCTCCTTTTGTTGTTATTAAACCAGCTACTTTAATATCAAAACTATTTGATTTCTTGTATAATTTATCTAATGTAGTAATAATTTCTTCATATACATCACTTTGATCATCTCCAAATTGTTTTATAAAATCTTCTATATTAATCGATATACTTTCATTATTACCGTCTATACTATAGAAAACTCCATCCTTTGTTATAAGTTTACCCAATTCCGTAATATCTGCATCAATAAAATTATTCAAAAACTGAATCAGAACTATATATATAGAACGGGTACCTAGTAATCTATTTATTTTACCTTTATCTTTCTCATAATTATTGAGTATAGATTCAACTTTAATGCTTATACCTGATATTAAAGAACCACTACCTAATATATTATTTAATTTATTCTTTACCAATTCAAGATTAATTATCAATAATATATTAGGTAGTGGTTCTAGAGGTAGTGTTTGTGAGTTTGCAAAAGCAATAGTATTATCAATATTCGAAATTTGCGTATTAAGATTTTCCGTATTTAATCCTGGCAATGATCCTGATAATTCTATTAATTTTATCAATCGCCTACATTTTAATTTAATATTTGCTATTTTTTTATTTAATTTAACCTCGTCAGAAAGTGTTTGTTCAGTTGTTGTAAATCTATATAAATATAAATTACCTCCTTGTGTTCTAATACAATTAATTCCTTTAACTCTTGCATATAAAACACATAAAATATCAATACTTGAAAATATAGAAAATTGATAATTTTTACTTACATATTCCATTGCATTCACTTGTTCATAGTCACCACTTCTTTTATAATCATATAAAAATAATTCTTTATTATTTATATAATCTGTAATTTCATTTATTTTTAACATTTTGTCAAATTTTGGTTTATTTGTTTGATCATCTAAAATAATTTTTTTAATGTCTCCAACAGATGTTCCATTTGCGTGTTTTGTATTAAAATAACTTTTATATACATTCCCTGATTGTTTATCATGTACATTTAATGCAACTGCAGAAGGATTTTTGTAATTATAAACTGTATCACTAGTATATGAAATATTAAATATATCTTTTGTAAAAAAATTACTGGTAACTGGATATACATAATCCCCATTTTTATCTTGTGGAAATATAACATCTGTTTGATTTAATTTACTTAATGATTTAGGTTCAGATGTATTTGCTGAATCAGCATATGTTAATGCAGTATTACATGTGCGACATTGGCTAATATTATGAAAAATATATGGTAATTTACCTTTAGCTGCATCAAATGAAAATCCTACATTTTGATTTTTATAATCAGAAATAAAAAAATTTAAAATAAAATTAGCTATATAATTTCTTTCAGGTGAATCTTTAGATATATCAACTTTATCCTCTATACCTGATATTACCAAAACATCTTTATCTCCCCTAAGCATTTCTACCATACTAAGTAATTTTCTATCTTTATAATCATTCATAATGTCCGAATACGTTAATTTTATACCATCGTTTTTTATACTAGGTAAAGGATAACTATCTTCAATATATTTTTCAGTTGAAAGTTCTATATTTGATGCAGTTACTTTACTATTAGTTTTAATATTAATATTAATTTGACTATCCAACCATGCTTGAACATTTGGTGGCATTATTTTATCTAAATATGGTCTTATATTCTCACCTCTACTACTATTACTTACAGGATACATATCGTGTATAGTATCAGCATAATACATAAAATCTGGTATTTGTTTCTGAGAGGTTGTCATATTTAATATTAATATATAACTATAAAAATTTATATATTAATTTAATTTAAAACCATGGTTTCATTAATAATTGTTTGCTTTGAGTTGTCATGGTTGGTCTTGCCATAGGTGTAGCTAAAGTACTAATATCTTCCTTGAATTTGACATAACCTTTTAATTCTCCATAAATTTGAGGAACACAATAGTTTAAGACTAATTGATTAAGTGTTTTTATTTGTCCCTTAATATTGCATTTTAGATTAAGAGAGTTCTGTAAAAAAATACTTCTCATAATGATTTTCAATGTATCATTATCTTGCTCACCTATAGTAAATTGTTGATTTGAAACGGTATATACTCCATGTCTAATTTGATTTTGTATCATTTGAATATTAGCTTTAGAAAAAAAGGCATCGGATAAATCTGTATTATATATATTTCCTGTTAAAGCATCAGTAAATGCATCAACTTTTACTGGAATTTTATCATATAATGCAAACTGCGTTTTTGTATCAGGTGTAACAATATTGACACGTCCATTATATAAAGATTTGTCTATATTTTGCATATTTTCCATATACTTTAAGATTATAAAAAAAAATATACAATTAAAGTATATGGCTGATTTTAAAAAACAAGTTATAGGAACAGCAATAGGTTTATTAATTTTTGCAATATTAGTAATTGGTTTATTGTTATATAGCGGTAGTAGCAAAGATGAATGGCCACCAATTGTATCTGATTGTCCAGATTATTGGATTGATAAAGTAGATAGTAACGGTGATAGTAAAAAATGTTTTAATGTTCATAATTTAGGTAAAAGTAGTTGTGAAAAAACAATGGATTTTTCAACAGATCCATGGAGTGGATCCACAGGAGATTGTAGAAAATATAAATGGGCTAAAAGTTGTAAATTAACATGGGATGGAATAACAAATAATTCATCTATATGTGATGATAGTGATAGTGATAGTGATAGTGATTAAATTATCTAGCAATATAATAATGAATATATTTTATTATATTACTAACTTCTCTCGAGATATGGTTGGTGTTATTACTTCGTATTTAGATCAAGTGGAAATTGAACGATTAGATAGTATTAAACAGTGGGTAGTAAAAGAATTATATATGTTAAAGCCGGGTATAGAGAGAATACCAAAATATAATCATGATAAATATATACGATGGATTATTCGAGGTGATCGAGATTTTCTATTTAAATTCACAATAAATAATATTATTAATAATAATAAGACACGAATACGTTACAAGAATATGTTTTTTAAAACATATATAGACTATATTAAATATTTAATTAATACGTATAATTCGGGTAAATGTAAAACAATATTAACAAACGTAAAATCAACATAAATATTATATAATATATAATTAATATGGAAAATATAAATATGAATAAAATATTGGATAGAGAGAGTATAAAAAAAGAAATAAAAACATTTTTATTAAATTTCACTAATACACGTACTGATATTACACAAAAGAGAGGTATTTATATATGTGGTGAAGCTAGTACGGGTAAAACATATTTTATAAATGAAATAATAAAAGAATTGGATTTTGATATGATATATTATAATGCTAGTGATATACGAAATAAATCAGTAATAGAGACTATTACAAAAAATAATATGGCTGATAGGAACATTATGGATATGTTTTATAAAAAAAATAAACAAATAGTTATTGTTATGGACGAAATAGACGGAATGAATAGTGGAGACAAAGGTGGTATAAATGCGCTAATTAAATTAATTAGACCAAAAAAAACAAAAAAACAAAAATTGGAAGAAATAACTAATAATCCAATTATATGTATAGGAAATCATCATACTGATAAAAAAATAAAAGAAATGTTGAAGATATGTAATTCATATACATTAAATTTACCGTCTAAAAAACAAGTTACTGAAATTATTAAATTATTATTTGACAAAACTATATTATCAGATAAAAAAAATATCGATCGTATTTTGGAATATGTAAAAGGCGATTTGAGACGATTAAAACAATTACATGATATATATAAAAAATCAAGCGATTTACTGATTAAAATATTATACTCATGTCATCCTGATAAATATATGAATGAAGATACTAAAGATATTTTAATTAAGTTATTTAAAAATAATATTAGTATAGACGATCATTTGTCAATAATAAATGAAACAGATAGAACTATAATAGGATTATTATGGCATGAAAATATAATTGATATTTTTTCTAAGTATGATAATAAATTAATTATACCGTTTTATCGTTCTATTTTAGATAATATATGTTATTCAGATTATGTAGATAGAATTACATTTCAAAAACAAATATGGCAATTAAATGAAATGACATCGTTAATAAAAACTATGAAAAATAATAGTTTATTGCATAATACATTAGATACATCAAAAACACAGTTTAAAGATATTCGTTTTACAAAGGTACTAACCAAATATTCAACCGAATATAATAATTCGTTATTTTTACAGCAAATATGTAAGAATTTGGATTTAGATAAAAAAGATATGATATTATTTTTTTTAACTTTGCGTGAAAATAATGTATCGGAAAATGAAATATTAGATTATTTAGGTAATTATGAAATAACGAAATTAGATTATACACGAATTAATAAATTTATTGATAAGTTATACTTGGAAGAAAAAACAGAAGAAGAAGAAGAATAATATTATAATATAGTATGAAAGTAAAATATAATAGTTTATTAATAGATATATTATTAGTAGTTTTGTTACTAACATTAATAAATTATTGCTATGATAATGAATTAGGTATTTCAAAATTAGTATTAGGAGATATATTTTATAAATAATTTTTATATTTATATAAATTATATGGTTGTTGAAAAAAATAAATTAAATAAAAAAAATAAATCAAATAAAAGACATAAAGGAAAAGGAGGGTGGCCGTTTGGAGGAAAAAATGAACCAGGATCTGTAGTAACACCTAAAAAAGGTAATAATACATATATTATTGTAAATGGTTCTGGACAATGTCCTAAT
>MDTG01266733.1_pt1 | contig 12694 bp, 8 predicted proteins | sample 811421 | NCBI WGS metagenome assembly MDTG01 (sample SAMN05326645, study PRJNA326480) | marine metagenome | isolation source: seawater | place: Pacific Ocean: South East | collected 2011 | reverse complement strand
CGCCAATGCGCTGGACGCCAATGCGCAGGATCACTTTGTGTATACCGTGGTTGATGGTGACGGCGATTTGAGCACCACCACTTTGACTATCGACGTGTGCAATTTTACTGTGGTCGGCGAGGTAGCAAGTGGTTCGGATACCAGCGTGCGCGAAGCCGCGCTCGATCTAATTGGCAGTAATCCGACCAGCAACGATGAAGTGGCCAGCGGCCAACTTACTGGCAGCGGCGGTGCGGGCGGATATCAGTTCAGCATTGCCAATGGCAACGGTAACTTTGGCACCCTAACGGTGGATGCCAGCGGTAATTACACTTACACGCTGACCAGTGCGCCCAAATTGCCAGCCGGTAATAACGGCAACAATATCCAGACCCAGGAAACCTTCAGCTACACCGTGACTGATGCCAACGGCAACACCGGCACGGGTACGCTGGTGATAGAAATTGTCGACGATGTGCCCACTGCGCACGATGACACCGCCTGCGTGGGCGCCGAACGTGGCCTCGATTACAACGCGGTGTTTGTGCTCGATTTCAGCGGCAGCATCAGCAACAGCGAGCTCAATGTGATGATGCAAGCTGTGCGAGCGGCAGGGCAGAAGCTATTTGATGGCACCAATGGCGATGTCAGCATTCAGATGGTGGCGTTCTCGGCAACCGCAAAGTCGTATGCGGCGGTGAGTAATTTTGCCGACCTTTCGCACCTTATCGACACGCTCAATCCGGCTGATGGCGGTACTCGGCCATACAGTGGCAATACCGACTTTACGGCTGCAATCAAAGAGACCATGGCTGTATTCGATCCTGTGGTGGGCGCCAGCAATCAGGTGTTCTTCATCAGCGATGGCAATCCCAATGAGCAGACCGGTAACAATTCTTCGTTGACCAACACCACGGCGGCGCAATGGAGCAATTTCGTTAATGGCAACAACATTAACGTGACCGCAGTCGGCGTGGGCGGCGGTATCGACAATGCCCGCTTGCAGGACATCGATGTAGACGGTCAGGGTGCGCCGATCCAGGTCGCCAATTTTGAAGATCTGGTCGAGTCACTGCTGCAGGTCGTCACCGGTGGCAGCGTTCAGGGCAATGTGCTCAAGGGCGATGACAATGCTGTGGGCGGCGGCGATGACGATGTATTTGGCGCCGATGGCGGCCGCATTCTGTCTATTTCGGCGGATGGCCAAACCTACACCCTCAATGGCACGACTATCCAGACCGCTGCCAGCGCCTCGCAATACAGTTGGGATGCAAGCACCAAGCTGTTGACCCTCAATACGGACACTGGCGTTCTCAAGTTCTATATGGCGGATTCCAATGGCCATGCGGCGGGTGATTATCAGTTCCAGGCGCACAGCGGTTTGGATTTTGGCGCCAGTGGCCAGCTCAATGAAGTCTTTACCTACACGCTGATCGACAACGACGGCGATACGGACTCGGCCAATCTGACCATCTGCATCGACGGGCCGGAGATTTCAGCGCTGGTGGTGGGCAGCAATGCCAGCGATCAGGGTAACTCCGCGGTTGAGCACACCGTGCCGAATCCGCAGGATGCCGATCGCGCCGGTGAGATCATGGGCACCTACGGCAAGGATGTTCTGCTGGGGGATGTCGGCGGCGTTAACAGCAACTTCACACCGGGCAAGAACTACAACATCGCACTGATCCTCGACCGCTCGGGGAGCATGGCGGATGCTTCCGGTACGCCTGGGTTGAGCCGCCTGGCGCTGGCCAAGGATGCACTGACCTCGCTGGCCAATCAGTTAGCCGGGCACAGCGGTGTGGTCAACGTGCGGCTGATTCCGTTCGGTGAAACGGCCTCTAATAGTTACACCATAAATGGCCTCAACTCGACCAATGTTGTGACCTTGATTGCTGCAATCAACGGCCTGACAGCCAGCGGCGGCACTAACTATGAGTCGGCATTCAAGGCCACGGTCAACTGGTTCAATGACCAAGTCAATGGTGGAAAAGACGCGGCGCATGGCTTCGAGCAGCTGACGTTCTTTCTCACTGACGGCAACCCGACGTTGTACCTCAATGGCAGCGGCAACACTGCCGGCAGCGGCAGCAACACGGGATACAACGAATTGAGCCAGTCGGTTGATGCGGTGCAGGCGCTGGTTGCCGGCACGGGGAGCGATGCGGTGCAAATGCACGCCATTGGGATTGGTAATGGCGTGAGCGCCGACTTCCTCAAGTTTTTCGACAATACCCCGCTGACCGGGAACACGCTCGGACAGGGCTCTTACGACTTCCCGAATGACAATAAGCCGCCTGTCACCGGCCAGACCGGCGACCCGACAATCGTCAATACCGCCGAAGAGTTGCATGCGGCGCTGGTCGAAGGCAGTACCACCACAACGCTTGCGGCGGTGGGAGCCGATCATCTGATTGGCGGACAGGGCGACGACATCATCTTTGGCGATGTCATCAATACCGACAGCCTGGCGTGGGCCGGGAATGCAGCGGGCACGCATGACGGCGCCGGTTATCAGGGCTTGCTCGATTACCTGACGGCAACCACCGGCACCGCGACGCTGGATCAGGTCAAAGCCTACATCGAAGCCAATGCAACGTCCCTGAACGTGGCGGGTGATACCCGTGGCGCCGGTGACTTGCTTGATGGGGGCGCGGGCAATGACTGGCTGTTCGGCCAGGGCGGCGATGATGTATTGATCGGTGGAGTAGGCAACGACCACTTATACGGTGGCACGGGCGCCGATACCTTTGTCTGGAATGCCGCCGATCGCGGCGGAAATTATCACGATGTGGTGCATGACTTTAGTGCGGCCGATGGCGACAAGCTGAATTTGTCGGCCTTGCTCGATGGCGTCGATCCGAATGCCGGTGTCGATGTGCTGAGTCAGTACCTGAGCGTAGATACCAGCAATGGCGTAGACACGCTGGTCAATGTGTCCAGCAGTGGCCATGTGCAGGATACGGCTGCGGTGGATCAAACCATCACGCTGGCCAACACGGTGTTGTCCGGCGGTGACAGTGCGTCGATTATCCAGGGCATGCTGGATAACAACACGCTGGTGAGCTAGAGCGGTTGGCTGCGTAATATTTCAGTCGAATCGCTGGACTGCGACTAAAATAAAATCACCCCTCTCTGATGTTGGAGACGGGTTTTTTATGACTGCTGCAGAGGAGCTCCAATGGTTTTCGTTCAGCGCGATGGGCACAACAGAATTATCCGGGTTGATGGCGAGCCTTTCAGTGCCATGACACAACCCATGCAAGAGGATGACCCGGAAGTTATAGCATTCCGAGCGAGCAATTCACTGAGTGATCGCTTGCTGGATCTGCAGCGCTCCGACCTCGAAATGGTGCGGGTGGTTGAAGACTTGGTGACCGTATTGGTCAGCAAGGGTGTGATCCGCTACACCGACTTGCCCGAAGCTGCCCAGAGAAAACTCAGCATGCGCGAAGAAACCCGGGCCAAGTTGAATGACCTCACCGGCCTACTGGGCAGCGACGAAGAGCATTTCCCCTAGTCGCAGCTTGCAGTAACAGTGCGTTTGCGCAGCCGAATGGGCTCACGGCTGGGCAAACGCACCAGTTCTTTTAATCCTCCGGCCACGGCGCTGGCGCACCGATCAGGCGACCCATCGCGCCATCAATGCCCAACTCTTTCAGCGCGGCCAACTCACCCTCGGTTTCAACCATCTCGGCGATCAATGGCAAGTCGATGCTATTCGAGGCGCGGAACAATGCTTCGATGAACAGGCGCTTATCCGCCTCCTGGTCGATTGAACGGATGTAGCTGCCATCAATCTTCAGATAATCGAGGCCCAGGTGGGTGAGGTTGCCGATCAGGCTGAAACGCCCCCCGAAGTGTTGCAGGCCCAGCTTGTAACCGGTTTCGCGGATGCGCAGGCTTAGCGCCTCCAGCTCGGCGGCGGGGGGCAGATAACGCTCATCCAACTCCAGCGTCATCAGTGCGCCGTGCTGCGGATGCTCTTTGAGTACTTTAATGAGCTGCGCAAAGCTTTCCTCGTCGCGCAACGTCGCAGCGGCCAAACTCAGCGCCAGCGGCAGCGGATGTTTGGCCAGATGCTCAAGGCTGTGCTCGAGCATTGCCAGATCGAAGCGGGCAGCCCAGCCCAAACGGTCAATCCAGGGCAGGAAACGGCCCGCTGCAATCGCCTCGCCTTGTGGGTCGAGCAAGCGTGCCAGAACCTTTTGGTGCATGACCTGAGTCGTGTCGTCGCAAGGCGCCACGGGTTGGAAGTAGAGCTGGAGTTTGCCCTCATTGAGCGCTGCATCAATCCAGTTGCGCCACTCATGCAGGCCTTGCTCGGGGGCAACATTAAAGTCGTCCAGCCGCGCCCAGCACTGTTCCGGATTGCTCTGCGCTTGCGCCAAAGCCTGATCGGCACGGCCAATCACGTCACGCACCTCCTCGCCGGGACGGAATGCGGCAATGCCGATATGGGCAACCGGTTTACAGTCACTGGCGCCGGTCTGGCGCAAGCTTTCGAGTTGCTCGCTGAGTTCCTGAGCCAACCGGTCGCAATCTTCTGCACTCAGGCCGGGCGCAAGCAGCGTGAATTCCCCGCCACGGTTGCGCGAGGCCAGCCAGCCCGTGGAGTTTCTGTTCTCGATGTCACGGGACAATTGAATGCCGATACTTTTAATCAACGCATCGGTCTTCTGGCCGCCCAAGCGCTGGTTGAGCCCGCCGAGATCATTGACCCGCAAGAACATCAGATAACCGTCAGTGTTCTGCTCGTTGGCTGACAATTGATTGGCCAGGCGAATATCAAACAGGCGGCGATTGGCCAGGCCCGTGAGGCTGTCCTGATACGCCTCTTCGCGTAGCTTTTCACTGCGCGCCGCCTCCTCGGCAAACAAGGTTTTGAGCTTTTCTACCATCTGGTTCATGGCCAGCACCACACGCTTGAGTTCCGGCGTGCGTGGCACTTTTTGCAGGCTCATGAATTCACGTCGGGTAATGGCTTCGGCCTGCTGCACCATGGTGTCGAGCGGGCGCAATTGTGAGCGCAACAGCCAGCCGCCGAGCAAGGCACTGACAATTCCGCAGCCGAGCAACCAGAGCAGGCTGCCGATGGCGCTGTCCCAGAGTTTATTGATGGCAAACTGCGGATGGCTGAGTACCTCGACCCGCGCCGCCTGTTCCCAACCGCGCATGATCAATGCATCGCCCGGCTGAGGTTGCAGATCAACTATGTCGACAAACCAGCCCGGTACATTCTCGGGCGTGGTGGTGGTGCGCCGCTCTACGATGGTCTTGTTGTCGGCGATGTTGACCACACGGATCTGCGCGAAATAGCCGCTGTCGAAAATCGAGCTGACCATCAACTCAATCATCGCCGGATCATCGACATGCGGGGTCATCGACAGGCCGAGGGCCGTGGCGGCGTCTTGAGCATGCGAGCGTAACTGGCTGAGCAACTGCTCGCGCGAGCTCTCCATGCTGCTGATGAAACTGCCGGTAAACGCAACAATCAAAAACAGGCAGATGGCGATGAATAGCTGTTTGAGTAAGGACATTAAATTCTCCTAGCCTTCGCCTATGGCGAATCCTTCCGCGCGCATTTTTTTAAGCAAGTCCTGCCAGCGCGATAATTTCTTGGTGTCGCTCTTACGCGTGTTGGAACCCGCCACATACAGGCCTTCTGCGTTAAAGGCGTATACCGGAAGCAGGTCTTTGCGTTGTGAGGCGGGGCGTATTTGGCCAATCAGGTTGTCCAGCACCAACGGCTCGCTGGTGGGCGTTGCGTAGTAGGTTAGTACCATGTGCGCCTGATTCTGGCGCAGCGCTTTTACGTAGGTGATGCGCAGCTTTTCGGCGGGCATGCCGAGGCGGCGCAAGGTGAAATACTTGGCGATCGAGTAGTCTTCGCAGTCGCCCGCGCCTTTGACCAGAGACTCGACCGGCGTGGCCCAATAATCGGCTTGACGCCAGTTGCGCTGATCATCGCTGAAGCGCAACTGCTTGTTGAAAAAGCCATTTACGACCTTGAGTTTTTCCGTGTCGGGCAGGTCGGTGCTGGCGTTGATCAGGCTGTCCCAACTCTTGATCCGCTGCTCTGCAACGCCGAGATTGCCGTAGCGGCTTTCGGCGTTCTTGAGGATCAGGGCAAAGTCCCAGTTTGCCACCGCAGCGGCATAGGCCAGGAGCAGGCTTGCGCCTATCCATAGCTGGCCTCGCACCTGGCGGCCCGGCACTTTGTGCATGAAGAGTTTCCCTACGTTTAGTCCTGGCAAGTCTAGGCACTGTTGTGCCGGTTCGCAGGCGCGCAAGGCGATTATTTACAGGAATTTAGGGCGCTAAAGGTTGGCGCGGGTTTTTTGCCGCAGAATGTAGAGGGTTACCAGCACCGCGCTGGTGAGCATGAAGGTGCGCGCCCAGAACAGCGGCACCAGATAGCAGGAAAAACCAATGCTCAACCACATCAGGCTGATGGCGTAGATTTTACCCTTGAGCGGAATGCCCTCGCCGTCGAGATAGTCGCGAATCCACGGGCCGAGGTGCGGGTGACCGGTCAGCCATAAATAGAAGCGCTCGGAGCTGCGCATGAAACAGGCAGCGGCGAGCAGCAAGAAGGGCGTGGTCGGCAGCACCGGCAGGAAGATGCCGATGACCCCAAGCGCTACGCTCAGCCAGCCAATGGCCAGCAGAGCGTAACGAATCAGCGGATTACGATTGAGCTTGGGCGCCTGCGCCATCGTGGCGATCAGTGATGGCGGGGTTTGAGCAGGGCTGGCTTCTCATCGGGGGCGTTGCACAGCAGGAACAGGGCGGTCAGCAGTTCCGGGATTTGCTCGGCCATGCTATCGACCAAGTCGCGGTCCTGAGCCATTTCGTCGAATTCAGGCTGCTCGTCGAACAGGCCGGAAGCGACCATGATGGGCAACAGCAACTCGCTGACTTCATCTTCCGAGTCTTCAAACCAGACCGACTCACGCAGGAATACGCCTTCCATGAAACCGATGCACCAGCCGCGCAGCTCGGATTCGTCCGGGTCGTCGCCAAGGTCAAGATCGCACGGCATTTCAGGCTCATCGTCACTCGCCAACTGACGGGCGATGTGCGCGCGCAACTGGATCAGCGTGGATTCGATTTCTTCACGCTCGGCATCGTCGCGATATTGCGGCGTCTCTGAGAACAGGGCGTCGATCCATTCGCGCTCCGGAACAAGCTCCGGGCAAATGGAGATTGCCGTGAGGTAACCATGAGCTGCGACGTAGTCCAGAGCTTCTTCATGCAGATCATCAGCATCGAGGAAGGCTTGCAGGCGGGACAGTTGCTCGGCGAAGGACATCGGGGGGCTACCTTGAAGAAGTAAACGAGGCTGAATTCTAGTCTACAGCGGGCGCTGCGGCCATAGGCGCGGATCAATGTGCACGTGATTACAGATCAAAAACCAGCTGGCGACTCACATGAGTATAATGCGCGGTTAGATTTGGAGGCCTTTGATGCTTGAAAACGCGCAGCGCATATTAAAAGACGTATTTGGCTATGACAGCTTTCGGGGCCGCCAGGCTGCGATTATCGAGCGAGTAGCCACTGGCGGCGACGCGCTGGTGCTGATGCCGACCGGCGGCGGCAAGTCGCTGTGCTTTCAGGTGCCTGCGCTGCTGCGCGAAGGCCTCGCCGTGGTGGTTTCGCCGCTGATTGCGTTGATGGACGATCAGGTCGCCACGCTCGATGAGCTGGGTGTTGCCGCCGTTGCATTGAACTCGACACTGAGTGCCGATCAGCAGCGCGACATTGCCGAGCGCATTCGCCGGCGTGAAATCAAGATGCTCTATCTGGCGCCTGAACGTCTGGTGCAGCCGCGCATGTTGAGCTTCTTGCAGCGCCTGGATATTGCCCTGTTTGCCATCGACGAGGCGCATTGCGTGTCGCAATGGGGCCACGATTTTCGACCGGAATACCTGCAACTGGGCCAGTTGGCCGAGTTGTTTCCCGGGGTGCCGCGTATTGCCCTTACGGCAACTGCCGACATGCGCACCCGCGAAGAGATCATCGAGCGCTTGCATTTACAGCGCGCCGAACGCTTTCTCTCAAGTTTCGACCGGCCCAATATTTTTTACCGGATCGTGCCCAAAGAGCAGCCGCGCAAGCAGCTGTTGGGATTTTTGAGCGCGCGTAAAGGTGACGCCGGCATCGTCTATTGCCTGTCGCGTAAAAAGGTCGATGAAGTGGCCGCGTTCCTGTCTGAGCAGGGTTTTCCGGCGTTGCCTTATCACGCCGGCTTGCCCAGTGAGTTGCGCGCCTACCATCAAAAACGCTTCCTTAATGAGGAAGGGTTGATCATGGTCGCGACCATCGCGTTCGGCATGGGCATCGACAAACCCAACGTGCGCTTTGTCGCCCACCTCGATTTGCCCAAGTCGCTGGAAGCCTATTATCAGGAAACCGGCCGCGCCGGTCGTGATGGTTTACCCGCCGATGCGTGGATGGCTTACGGCCTGCAGGACGTGTTGCTGCTCAAGCAAATGCTCAACAACTCCGAGGGCGATGAGCGGCACAAGCGGGTCGAGCAACACAAGCTCGATGCGATGCTCGCGCTGTGCGAGGAAACCCGTTGCCGGCGTCAGGCGCTGCTGGCCTATTTTGACGAAATTCTCGATAAGCCCTGCGGGCACTGCGATAACTGCACCGATGGCGTGCAAACCTGGGATGCGACAGAACCCGCGCGCCAGGCGTTGTCGGCCATTTATCGCAGTGGCCAGCGTTACGGCGTCGGCCATTTGGTCGACATGCTGCTGGGGCGCGATAACGAGCGGATGCGCAAGGAAGGCCATCAGCACTTGTCGGTGTTTGGTGTGGGCAAGGCGCTCAGCGAAGGCGAGTGGCGCTCGCTGTTTCGACAACTGGTCGCACGCGGGCTGGCTGACGTAGACCTCGAAGGTTACGGCGGGCTGCGGTTGTCCGAGAGTTGCCGGCCATTGTTGCGCGGAGAGGTCAATTTGCAGCTGCGCCGCGATCTGAAGCCGCAGCAGAGTGCCAAGGCTTCAAGCAGTGCCGCCAGCCAGTTGGTGCGTGGTGATGAGCGTGAGCAGTGGGAAGCGTTGCGCGCCTTGCGCCGCAAACTGGCGGAAGAGCACAGCGTGCCGCCTTATGTCATTTTCCCGGATGCGACGCTACTGGAAATGCTGCGCAGCAAACCGAGCACTCTGCCGGAAATGGCGCAGGTCAGTGGCGTTGGCGCGCGTAAGCTTGAGCGTTATGGTGAGGCGTTCCTGCAAGTGCTGGGCGGCGGTGAAGAGGCGCCGAGAGCAGTTGTCGATTTGCGGCACGAGTTGATCAGTCTGGCTTGCGCCGGGATGACGCCGGCCCAGATTGCCAATCAGTTGCAGTGTTCACAGAAAAACGTTTACAGCATGTTGGCCGATGCATTGGCCGCTCAGCAGATTTCGCTGGATCAGGCGCTCGACTTGCCGGAAGACCTGCTGCTCGAAATTCAGGACGCGTTCCTCGATGGCGAGGGCGAGTTACCGGCGGTCTCAGAGGTGTCGGAGCAATTTGCCACGCGGGTGGATGAGGGCGTTTTGTATTGCGTGCGTGCGGCCTTGCAAGCGGAGTTTCAGCTCTAGGCCATTGGCCCCTTACATACAAACTAATAATTGACGCCAGTATCGCGTCTTGTGGCTAGTGGCTCCGGGCCACTAGACTGCTGGCTGGAGATACATATGCCGAGGGAATTGTGGCTTCTGAAGAGATTGGTCTGGACGACGTCCTGCACAGTCCGTATACCCAGCAACTGGTTGCAGGCTTTCGCATGCTGCGTTTTTCGCCTGTGCTCGAGGGCGAATACCGTCAGTACCTGTTAGAGGAAAGCGTCGATCTCAAGCGCGTTGCACTCTTTCTGGGCATCATCTTGTGGACCAGCTTTACCGTTCTCGATATTGCCCTCGCTGCGCCGGGCAATCTGTGGGCGACTCTGTTACTGCGCATGGCAGTGCTGAGCCCGCTGCTGTTGAGTGTCTGGTTGGTGCATACGCGAACCCATCTGCCGTTACTGCAGGTGATGTCGCATGTGTGCATTCTCTCGCTGGGCATTGGCGGAATCATGATCATTGGCAATGCCCATCAATCACAGCCCAATTTCCCCTATGAAGGCTTGTTTCTGGTGTGCATGGCGGCCTATTTTCTGGTCGGTTTCAGGCTCATCGAGGCCTTGGTGTGCTCGACCATCATCATGCTCGTCTACCTGTTTGTTGAACTCTGGGTGCAGCTGCCAACACACCAGTTGATCAACAATTTCGTGTTCATGGCCAACGCCAATCTGATCGGCGCGGTGGGTTGCTACCTGCTGGAATTCAAATCACGCGAACACTTCCTGACCAAGCGAGTGCTGAGCTTGCAGGCCGAGCAGGACAGTCTTACCGGGCTGGACAACCGGCGCAGTCTTGGGCGTATCTTCACGCGGTTGTGGCGACAGGCCAGGCGCGAGTCCTATCCGATCAGCATGCTTTTGTGTGATTTGGACTTCTTCAAGCAATACAACGACTCCTATGGGCACCAGGCTGGCGATGAGGTGCTGGTGCGGGTGGCGTCGATTCTCAATGAATTGGCACGCCGGCCACTCGATGTTGCGGTGCGTTTTGGTGGCGAGGAGTTTGTGTTGATTTACTACAATCTTACGGAAGCAGAGGCGGTGCAACGGGCTGAATTGCTTTGCCACACCTTGCGCCGCGTCAACATAGAACACGGCACGTCCGCTGCAACCTCGCGGGTGAGTGTTTCAATCGGGGTGGCAATGATCCAGCCACACTTGAATGAACACTTCAGCGACCTCTACAAGCGCGCCGATGATGCCTTGTACAAGGCCAAGGAGCAGGGGCGAAACCGGGTTGTTTGCAGTTGCCCATGCTGAAGACGTTGAGACGCCAGCACCGCTTGTAAAATACTGTTTGATTCAGAGGCTTGCGCACTTTAGAAGGTTATGATTAGCTTGCTAATAATTGCTATTTCATACTTATAAGAGTTGCTACCGATGTCGTTGTCTGATCAACACCGTTTTGCCATGCAGGTTGCCCAGTTATCCCGCTCCTGGCGGGCTGAGCTCGATCGCCGATTGGCCGGGCTTGGCTTGTCGCAGGCGCGCTGGCTGGTTTTATTGCACCTGGCCCGCTTTGATGAGCTGCCGACCCAGCGCCAGCTTGCGCAAAGTGTTGGCGTTGAAGGCCCAACCCTGGCCCGTCTGCTGGACGGTCTTGAGGCGCAGGGACTTGTCAGTCGTCAGGCAGTTCCGGAAGATCGCCGCGCCAAGAAAATAGCCCTGAGCCCCCAAGCCCAGCCGCTGATTACTGAAATTGAAGCCATTTCCACTCAACTGCGTCTTGAACTGTTCTCGGGCATCAGTGAAGAAGACCTCAGCTGCTGTCAGCGCGTGCATGCACAGATTCTGAGTAATCTGGAAAAGCGGTGAGTCTGCAAAGTCTCGATGGGCTGCATGAGCGTTACGGCAAGCACTATCCCCGTTGGCTTTTAAGCCTGTTGATGATCAGCACCATGGCGATGGTGCTGGCATCGACCAGCATCAACGTTGCCTTGCCGGCACTCATGCACGACCTGAATATCGGCCGGCCACTGGCGCAGTGGTTGTCTACCGGTTTTCTAGCCGCCATGACCGCCGGTCTATTACTAAGCGCCTGGTCATTGGGCCGGTTTGGTGCGCGGCGGACCTCACAATTTGGCCTGTTGGTCTTCATTCTTTCATCTTTATTGGCACTGATCAGTGACTCGGCCTGGCAACTGATTGCCTTGCGCATCGTTCAGGGGCTCTGCGCCGGGATCATCCAGCCACTGGCCATGGTTCTGATTTTTCGGGTGTATGCCGGTGCCGGCAGGGGCATGGCGCTGGGCATTTATGGGCTGGGAATCATGCTGGCGCCCACCGTGGGCCCAACAGTTGGCGGCTATCTCACTGATGTTTTTGGCTGGGTGGCGGTCTTCTGGTTGCCGCTGCCGCTGTGCTTCATCGGGCTGTTGGGTGCGGGCTGGCTGATGCCTAACACGCGTGAAACGCAGCCGCCCACATGCGATGTATGGGCCTTCATACTGTTATGCGTGGCGCTTTTTGCTTTGCTGGGCGCGCTGGCGGAAGCGCAACGCTTCGTCTGGAGTGCGCCGCGTGTTTACGTGCCTGGGCTGATTGGCGGCTTGGCGTTGCTGGGTTTTGTTCAGCGTTGTCGGAAACAGGCGCGGCCATTACTGCCGGTGCAACTGTGGCGTTACAGGGGTTACCGCAACGCTTGCTGGGTGGCCGTTACGCTGGGCGTCGGGCTTTACGGTTCCACCTATCTGATTCCCTTGTACCTGCAAACCGTCGAAGGCTATAGCGCCGGGCGTGCCGGCTTGTTGCTGCTGCCGACAGGGGCAGTGCTCGGGCTGGCCTCGTTTGCCGGTGGCTGGTTGAGCGACCGGATCAGCGCAGCGGTGCTGTTGGTGACAGGTTTGCTGTTGTTTGCCGTGTCGAGCGCCGCCTTCGGTGTGCTTGCCAGCGGTACTTCCTTTGCCGTGTTGTGCTTCTGGGCGTGTGTCGGGCGTATCGGCTTCGGCCTCATTCTGCCGGCCTTGAATACCGGTGCGCTGGATATTCTCAACCCGCAAGAACTGGCGCAGGGCGCGGGAACCATCACCTTTATGCGGCAGTTGGGTGGCGCATTCGGGGTGAATCTACTGACCTTCTTTGTTGAATGGCGACATG
>MDTG01258846.1_pt1 | contig 12694 bp, 5 predicted proteins | sample 811421 | NCBI WGS metagenome assembly MDTG01 (sample SAMN05326645, study PRJNA326480) | marine metagenome | isolation source: seawater | place: Pacific Ocean: South East | collected 2011 | reverse complement strand
GAGATGCCGGCATTCATGAAACCAGGCCAGCGTTTGGATGTTACGGTTTCGACTATAAGCGGAGCAAAATCGCTCCGCGGTGGGACATTGTTGATGACACCAATGCTAGGTGCTGATGGTGAGACTTATGCGGTCGCTCAAGGCAACCTAGTGGTAGGCGGGCTGGGTGTTGGAGGGAACGATGGTTCCTCAGTGATCGTTAACATCCCAACTGTTGGGCGTATACCTCGCGGCGCTTCGATTGAAAAGATGGTGGAAACCCCCTTTCAGTCGACCGATAATGTGCTTTTGAATCTTCATCAGTCAGATTTCAGTACAGCAATGCGCGTTGCTGACGCTGTGAATGAGGTTTTTGGGCCGGAAGTCGCTGTTCCTTTGGATGCGTCGACTATCAAGGTAAGGGCACCGATTGATCCGTCGCAGAAAGTATCGTTTATAAGCCTTCTAGAGAATATTGAAGTGGAGCCGGCAAGGCCATCGGCAAAGGTTATTGTGAATTCACGCACCGGTACCATTGTTATCGGTGGCGATGTGCGTGTGACACCCTCGGTGGTGACACATGGCTCTCTTACTGTGCGGATTAACGAAGACAAACAAGTTACCCAGGCAAACGCTATTGCCCAAAACCAGCAGGGTACTGTCGTTGCTCCTGGTCAGGCACAAGTGAACGACGACACAGAGATCATCATTGAGGAAGAACCAGCACGGGCATTTATCTTTGATCCTGGTGTTGAGTTATCGGATGTGGTTGATGCTGTAAATGGTGTTGGGGCATCGCCGGCTGACCTGGTCGCTATCCTCGAGGCACTTCGCGAGGCTGGTTCACTTCGCGCCGAAATTATTGTGATCTGAGGAGGCAGCCTTGCAGGGCGACATTGCTATTACCAATATGGTTGAGGCTGCACGGTCGGCAGCCACACGTTCTTCGCTAACGCCGTTGGATAACAAGGCAAGTTTGCGTGAAGTTGCTGAACAATTTGAGGCAATATTCTTGCACGAGTTTATTAAGCAGTCGCGCAAAGCAAAGCTTGCCGAAGATATCCTTGGTAGCGATGCGCAGGATACTTATCAGGAAATGATGGATCGTGAGCTTTCAACACAGTTAGCTGGCCGAGTTAGACTTGGCATAGCCGAAGCGCTCGTGCGTCAACTTGGTGGCGAGAGGTAATAAAATTGTCCGGCCTGTTTGACATTGGCAAATCAGGATTGACCTCTTACCGTCAGGCTCTGGCGGTAACAGGTCAGAACATTGCTAACATTAACACTGATGGCTATAAGCGGCGAAATGTTAAACTTGAGGAGGTGACCGGAGGTAACTCTGGCATCGCATCCACTGGCAAATCGACAGGGCTCGGAGTCAGAGTCGACCAGATCAGGCGATCTTTTGATGAATTCCTTTTGAACAAGGTTCGTAATTCAAACGCTGACGCTGGATCAAGCTCAACCTTTTTACAAAGCGTTAAACAGATCCAGGATCTCATCATGCCGGGTGAGTCTAATCTGAGCACCGCAATTGGAAAGTTTTTTTCCGATTTACAGGAAGTATCCACAAATCCGTCATCCATTTCGTCACGCACTCTCGCACTTGAGGGTGCACGCCAAATGGCCGACTCTTTTGCACAGATCGCTATTCAACTTGAAAGCTTCAAGGATGGCCTTGAAACTCGAGCATCGCAGCAACTTGCCGAAGTCAACGTTCTCACAGAAGAGATTGCTCAAATTAACCTCCAACTTTCTACAGCGAGTAGCACCCAGCAAAACAATGCCCTCCTCGATGCTAGAGACGCTGCAATAGATCGGCTAAGCGAATTTCTTGAGATTGACGTAGTACTCGATAGAAAAGGTGCGGGTAAGACAACCCTTGGTTCATCTACTAATGGTCCTGTTATTGTGGGCATTGGTGAGGCCACCAATCTCGGAGTGATACAGTCTCACGAGAAATTGAGTTTTATACTTGGACCTGGAGAACAGAGTATCCCAACAGCACAGGTAACGGGAGGTTCCGTTCAGGGATTTGCTGCAGCGTACGACATCGCCAATGAAATGTTGGCTGAAATTGATTCACTCGCCTTCAAGCTAGTGCGTGAGGTAAATGCTTTGCACAATAATGGTATCAACCTTGAGGGCGATATAAGCGGTGATCTTTTCCGTAATATAGACATCAAAATAGATGCAAATCCCACTAATATCGGTGATAGTTCAGCTGAATTTCAAGTAATTGACTACGACCTTGTTGAAAGTGAAAAAGTTACTTTTTCATTTAACGATCAGCAAAACCTTTGGACGGGTCGCAATGACTTCGGTGATGTGGTCGCCAGTGGACGTCAAGTCGTATCTCTTCCAGGCGTGCAGATACGCTTTATTGGCGAGCCAAAGCAGTTTGATCAGTTCATATACAATCCCGTGTCGGGTACTGCCGCTGGCATGTCAGTGGTAATTCAGCGACCAGAAGACATTGCGGCTGCCTCGCCCATACTTGTATCCGCTGATCCTGGCAATGATAGCGCGGCAATTATGTCAGTAACGCCTGTTAAACAGCCATCTTCATCTTCCCTGCCATCAATAGAGGATATCTTTTCAAATAATCTTGCTTCTGTTGCCGCGACAGAATTTCTCTCTGATGGGCCTATAGCAAAAATACCGGCAAAAGTGGAAAACTTGGAAATTCTGTCACTAGCTAAGCAGAGCCAGGCTCAACTTTTGTTTGCAGAATCTGATCTTAACGGGGTCAATTCACTTACACTCAAGCTGTCTGACGCTACCGGCGGTGTCAGTGGATCTACAGATAACATCACATTTGATCTTTCGTATCAGACAGTCCGTGGATTTGCCGGTAGCTGGATCGATGCTGGCGATATTGCTGACCTGATGAATATTGGTGTGATTGTTGGAACCAACGCGTCTACAGGCGAAGTGTTGAACCTATCTCAACTGGGTGGATTTGCTTCTGGTAAGGATGGGAATCTTAATATTAGTCTCTCCTCTTCCTCCTTTGCTTCTGCTTCTGCAGGCACAGTTGAAGGAAACACTATCGAAGCAACTGTTAACAGTGCAGTTGATAATGCCTCGGATGTTCATATTTTCACGCGCGAAGGCCGCCACGTTTCGGGTCGGGCCCTTTCTGACGAAATGCGCGAGAAATATGAAACCATGATGACGGTTGAGAATGGTTTTCACGCAGGTGCGATTTATTTAGATACATATCTTAACTCTGATCAGGGGCAGGGATATCTCGAGACCGACGTTAGGGCCATTTTTGGTGGCGCAGTAAATGTCGATATTCAACAGGGACCAGATATAACCACAGCAACCTTTGAGGTTTTTGAGGGTGTGGATACCAATCAGGGGTCCGTTGACGGATTGTCATCACTTGCTCGAAATGCAAGCTACACCATGTCTGTCGGTGGCATCGTCGGTAACGTAAATGGAGCAGAATTAAGTGAACCGACAGGGGAAAATGTAGCCAGTGCAATGATCTCATCATTGCGAAGAAATGCACCTATTGCTTCTTTGATCGGTGACCCTGTCAGACCTGCTGATGGCGACGAGGTAAATATCACCTTTGAAGAACAGGTATATACTGTCTCCATGCAGCATGGAGAACCGATTGTTAGTGGAGGTGAGGCCTCACGACTAACAGCTTTTTTTGACAAAAATGATCGACTACATGTGGTTTCGAATAGCGGAACTATCGGCAAATCAAGCTTTGCGCTACATGTCGACAATGACAATCTGGGCAACCAAGCGGCGGCTGAGCGCTTTGGTTTTGCGAACGGAGATGGAGTGTTTGCTAACACTCTCTATTCAGATACTGAATTTAGCGTTGACATCCCTGGTCATGCCGCAGGTAACAATGTAATTGAAATGACCTTTAATGAAGATGACGTTTACAGATTAAAATTTGTCTTTGATGGAATGGTCGACACAGGTGGTGCGGCGAGCAGTGACAAAGAAATTGGCATTGGAAATGTTATAGTCAGTGCTGGTAGTGCACAGGCAGTTGCTGATGCAATTAATGATGCGATAGCAAATAATCTAACCGATGGTGACGGAGGTGCCGATCTGACTGGCATTGCCACTGCCGTTGCTGTTGACAATAAGGTCACCCTTACGATTGCTGGGGCTGAGGGTGTGTCCATTTCCACATTGGGAAGCAGCGTTGCAGATGGTGAAGGCACCGTAACGATCGACACGATTACAACGGGAGGAGATTCCGTTACGCTCAGCAAAGCCTCGGAATACGTAGCAAAAAATTTCGATGTCAGACGGGAAGGCGACAGCATTATCGCCTATGCGCTTGATGACGCATCCCCCCCTTTGGTAGGGACTGGATCGACCAGCCTAGCCAAGCAACGCTACATATTATCAAGTCTTCCCGATGAAGATTTGATCGTCTTTGTTGGCGAAAAGGGTGCAAAACGCTTGACTATGCAATACGACACTGTTCCTGAGGATGTAGTGCAACCACATCGAGATACCAGTATCCGTGTTGTTGATCCTATTGCCGGCGTGATCGAATTTTTCGATGTTGAGACTAATACATCCCTGGCAACACGAACCCTTGATGATGAGCAGATGGCACATGCAATTGACGTCGAGGTGAGTTTTGACGGAGATCTAGCAGCTCAGGATACGTTCCTAATTGCCGACAACTCGCTTGGCAAAGGCGATAATCGAAATCTCCAGGCAATTCTTGATCTTCAATTGGACAATCGATCGACAACTGGTAAGGGTGGGTTCCAGCAGATTTTCAATACCAGTGTAGCCCGCCTGGGGGCGATTGTGAGCTCAAGTGCCGTCGCAGCAGAGGCGAATGAGGCCATGAGAGGCGCAAGCCTTGAAGCAGAGGCCGCATATTCTGGTGTTAATCTTGATGTAGAGGCTGCGAACCTGATCGAGCAACAACAAGCTTATCAAGCTTCTGCCCGCATCTTGTCAACGGCTCGTGAAATTTTCGATACGTTACTTCAGAACCTTTAAGGCGTGAGAACTATGACTATAAGCACACGAATATACAATGACCAGGCTGTTGCGGCAGTAAACCGGCTGACCGCTGATCTGCAGAAAATTCAGGGTCAAATCAGTACTGGAAAAACAACTTCGCGCGCTTCAGATAATCCAATGGCTGCCGTAAATGCTTCGTTTGTGCGTGACCAAAAGCAGATGCTTGACCGGTTTGAGTCAAACATCGAGCGTTCACGAAATAATCTGGTTCTAACTGAGGTCACCCTGCAGGACTCCGTCAACATCCTGAAACGTGCGTATGAACTTACCATTCAAGCCGATAATGATGTTCTCACGCCGACAGACCGTCGGGCTATTGGCCTCGAAATCACGCAGCTCAAAGAAGCGCTTATGGGGCTTGCTAACACACGTGATTACAACGGCGATTATTTGTTCAGTGGTTACCGTGTGACCACTAGGCCGTTTGTAGAGGACGCTCATGGAAATGTTGAATTTCGTGGTGATCGTGGCTCACACCAGGTCCAGATTTCTGAGACCCTGCGGGCTATGACGGGGCTCGATGGCGCTGATGTCTTTATGAGGGTTACAACGCCTTCTGGCACTCAAGATGCGTTTGCAACACTTACAGCTATTGAGCAAAAACTGTTGAGAGGCGAAAAGCATAGTACGGGTGTTGAAGAACTCCGCTTGTCAATAGAGCATTTTACTAACCAGCAAACAATTGTTGGCGCTGAAATCAATAAGGTGGACTTTCAAAAAGACGTCATTGGCAACCGCCAGCAACTGCTTGCTGAGAATCTTTCAGCTTTTGAGGATGCTGACATCGCGGCGCTGGTGACCGAATTACAGTCTAAAATATTAAATAGGGATGCTTCCCAGCAGGCATTTATAAAAATCAGTCAACAATCATTGTTTGACTATTTGCGTTGAAGATTGAAAATGGAAATTTGAGCAACAACAGACAGGCCAAAACACCTATCTTCCATTCTAAAATAACAGTTGTCCCAGCTCCTTACGGTCGCTGATCATTAATGAATTCTGGTCCTACTAGTTTGTTGAAATAAGGCTTTAAGTGATCCTCAAACTTTTTCCAAGACTCGGCACTACCTTTATAAATGCCACCTCTCACCTGAGAAAACGATGCGGTATTAGCAAGTGATTTGCTCTTTGCCACACTGTGGTTTAACAAGCTATTTTCCCAAGTAAGGTTAAGCTTTTCCATTAGCCAACGGAGATGTTTTTCAGGATTTTCGGTTAGTAACTGATAATCGTTAACTATAATGTCGTCACCTAATCGAGAGTGCCAAGCATCCATCATGCGAGAGTGGGAATTGTACCGCTCAACTATTTCATCCAGATCAAACGAATACGAGAGGCCGTTGGCAGTAAAATACTGCTTGAAAATCGACCAGCAAACGGCCTCAGCGCTTCTGAAGCAATATAAAAATTTTGCATCGGGTATCGCGTTCTTGATAAGGCCTAAATATCTATAGTTTTCAGGTGTTTTTTCGGTAAACCATCTGGTTTCAAAATCTGGCAGTTTTTCCATTATTTCTCGGCCAAATTGGCCATAGTAGTCTCTCAGATCATCAAATTGTATTGATGTTGGCTGCAATGTAAGCTTTTTCATTACATGCCGAAGCGAGTCTAATTCACCTAAAGCCGTGATTTGGCTATGACGTCCTAATATGTTTTCAAGTAGCGTTGTGCCAGACCTCGGCATTCCCACTATAAAAATAGGTTTCTTTGGATATTTGCCGCAATTAAAAAAGGGCGCTTCCAGTTTACTTGAATCATAGAGTGATAGGACTGCATCCCTAACCTGTTGAGAATTTTCGATCTGGTGGCAAAAAGTACTCTTTTTTAGAGTGTTACCTTCGGTCAACTTGGCAAAACTTTTTTCTATTTCACCAACGTCTTCATATACTTTTGATAAAGCCACTTTGACGGCGGCTCGACTTGTTGCATCTAAACGTTCGTCTTGAGTTTTATCAATCAATTCAATTTTCTGAACGATTTTATTCTTGTTATCAAAACGCATACTATTAACGTAAACGTTTAGCGCTACTCCGTTGACGGTACCGCATTCATAGTCCGCTTCAATTACTTGTTTCAACAGATCTCGTCCTTTGTTTAGTTGCCCGCTCTGCATGTACAGATTGGCCAGATTATATGCGGCGTTGGTAAAGTCTGGCTTTAATTCTAGGGCTTTCAACAAAACGTTCTCTGCTTGGTCAATTTCTCCTAAATCTTTGTAAACTTTAGAAAGGCGGTTATGTCCTTCCGCATCCTGCGGAAATTGTGAAATAAAATTTTGAAAAACATCTTTCGCTGCATTAAGTTCCCCCGCCTGATGCAAGCAATTACCAAGCAACAATTTTGCTGCCAGTATCGCCTCCTGATGTTTGATTATTTGCGTTGCTCGACGCTTAGCTGAAGAAATTTCGTCCTGCAAAATATCACATTCAGCAAGCAATAGTTGTGAGGGCATGTACCCTTGATAAATTTTCAAGCTTGCTAGAGCAGACGCTCTTGCATCATCAATGCTGCCAATGCTCAATTGGATTGCTGATTGCTTGTAAAGGACCTCATGATCACCAGGGTCTATAGATCCAGAAATTTTTTTGAATATTCCCAAGGCGTCAAATTTACGGGATTGGCAAAGGTAAACTTCAGCTAAGTACCTGTTAAGGTCCTTATTTTTATGGTTATGGCGAAGGGCAGTTTTGATATGCTTTTCAGCCAGCTCGTGTTCCCCAAAGGAAAAGGCCAGCATGCCTCTAATGCCATAAAAAACATAGTCTGTGCCACGCTCGGACTGATACCTTTGCATCAATGCACTTGTGCGTGAGGCTTCGTTCAACTCAATTAGGGATTTGGCCAGTGAGATAATGTCAGACGAGGATAGAATCTCCCAGAAATCTGTTTCTTGGATTTCCTTGTCAAAATGTTCGAATTTTTGCATTTCAATCAATACACTAAGAAGGTTTAGAAAAATGTATTGATCATTTGGCTGCAACTTGAGACCAATTTTCAAATAAAAGAGTGCGGCAGGCCAATCCTCTTGATTAAGTGCATTTTGGATAATATGCCTGCGTGCGATGATGCTTAGGGGGTCAATTTGGAGGGCTTTTCTGAAAAAGTAGTCTGCTGAGCGTGAGTTGCCCTCCTGCAAGTAACAAAACGCAAGATTTATCAAAGCATCAAAGAAACTTTCATTTTTTTGTATAGCCTGTTCTAGAAGCGGCTTCGCAGCAGCATGTTGGCCCTTTTTCATCATTGCGCTTGCGATTATGTTAGTTAAAAGCCAACTCTCCGGAAATATTTTTCGTAGTTCACTGCCGACCAAGATTACCGACTCGTAATCCTCAGCGTTGTAATTTTCCTGCAACTTCTGAAGGTCAACTTCGGTCGGGTGTTGTTTTCTAATCATTTCATCCATTTTGCTCTCCTTATCCTGAGATAAGCAAAATAGATGCCAAATTTTAAATGCCAGTGAAGTGTGAAATCATGAATCTATTGATAAAATGTAAAGCCCCCCCCCGGAATGTGCCGGGAGGGGGGGTTAAGTTAGAATTTTAGCCCTGCAATAGGCTTAGAACTGACTGCTTTGACGCATTGGCTTGCGCTAGCATCGAAGTTGCAGCCTGGCTCAGAACCTGAGACTTTGTCAGCTTAGATGTTTCTACCGCAAAGTCGGCATCTTGGATACGGCTCTGAGATGCCTCCGTGTTCACCACAACACTCGTAAGGTTTGAGATTGTGTGATTAAGGCGGTTCTCAATCGCACCAAGTTTAGCACGCTGCGAAGTGATGTAGTTCAGCGCGTTGTCGATGCTTGCTAGAGCTGCGGTAGCTCCATCGGATGTGCTGATGTCGACGTTTTCAATCGTGTCAGCAGTCGCGTTGCCAGCGGAGCCGGTTGCAGACCTAGTGTCACCAAACTGAAGCACATCCAGGTTGTCACCAGAAAGTGTGATCGAACTACCGGTGCCGGCAGTACCTGTCACGGCATTGAAGGTGAAACTGTTGGTATCAGCATCGAAACTTGCTACTGCATTGTTGCCTCCAGCTGATAAATCGACATTGATCGCAGCTACAACATCATCCATGGAGTCGAACGCATCTCCTTCACCGTCGGAGCCGGTTGCAGAGAGGGCAGCTCCAAAGGCGTCCTCAACGATTGAGCCAGACAAACTTACTGTTTTTGCGCCAGCCTGATCGAGAGTCAGTGAGAAAGCTCCGTCTGCTGCACTCACAGCAACGGAGTATCCATCCCCGGCAAAGTCTGTGTTGATGGCCGTCTCAAGGTCACTTGCAAAGGATGCGAAGGATTGATTTGCATTCTGTGTTACAGAGACAGCACGTGTTACTGAAGTGCTACCATCCTGAATGGTTACTGAAACAGTGCCTCCATTCTGAGTGGTGTCGATACCTCCACCTGTTTTACCATGACTCTCAAACGTTGTGGTGTCTGCGGACAGACCCAGCTCAGCAGCCAGTCCGGCAAGAATGTTAGTGGCATCGATAGTTGTGTCCGCTTCAGAGGCAAACGCCACTAATTCACCTGTCGCTGCACCATACTGCATGTATTTGCCTGCAGCATTTTCAAAAGCAAGGTACTTTACAGTGCGCGTTGGGTCGGCAACGGTTGTGCCTTCCCTTACGACAACGTCCACGGCCAACTCATTTTCGAACTTGCCAGTGGCATCAATCGCTCGTTGCACCTCGGCGGCATAGGCTTCCAGATTATTGTAGGTACCAGCTGTAATGGCGATTGCGGTGACAGCTTGCTCGCCAACAGTGAGATCGAAGTCTTTGGTTGTTCCAGCGACAACAATACCCTGCGTAGCCTCTGTCTCCGAACGAATGCCTACGATACCATCACCAATATTAAGGTCGTCACTTGCAGTGTTTCCATCACCAATTGTAAAAGTGACTGTGGCACCTGAAGATGCAACGCCAATTTTTGCGGCGCCGTTTGCAGCAGCAGATGCAAAGTAGGTGGTGTTTTGCTGGAGAGCATCTGCGATGGCTGAAGCCATCTTTGTTGCATCATCCACGTCACTTGTACCGATCAGCGTAGAGGTCGATGCGGTTATTGCCTTGGAGACATCAGTCGTGAGAGTGATTGTTCGCTCCACGCCAGCAACCACGAAGTCGAGGGATATCACGCGGTCGGAGGCGTTTGTATTGAAGCCTGTGACCGAGAACGAAGTCGTGACTGCGGTAGAGTCAGGATCAGCAGTAGCAATACGGCGGAGGCCAGCGGTATCAAGCATTAATGGCTCGATTTGATCAACATCATAGAAAATCCGAATGCGATCAGTATTATTCGACGCTCCAAAATGAGATGCTGATGTCTCAAACACTGGGTTGAAACGCCCGTTACCGCCGCCACCAACAGCGTTTACGTTTGCACTGAACACGGTGCGGTCGCCCTCACCAATATGCGTTCCAAGGTCGGCCGTAGATTCGGCAACCAGGAGCGGATTTTTTGTGAGCGCAGCACTCGAGTCAATGAGCGTAGTAACGAAAGTACCTGTGCCTGAGGTGTCTGTGTATTCTGACAGCGCCAGAAAACCTGTGCCTCCTGCAACATCAAAGCGAAACTTACCGTTTGCCCCAAGGGTTACAGTAACAGCATCATCGCCTGTGAAATGTGCGTCAAAGGCAGCTTGCAAAGCTGCGGTGACTTCTGCGCCCGTTGCAGCTGTAACGTCAGTAACAGCATCGTTGAAGTGCGATACCATGCTGATAGAAACTTCCTTGCCGTCGTTTACTTGAGCGTTGAAGATAAAATGCTCACTTTCATCATCGTTGGTCAAAGTGTTGATGTTGTCAGTCAGTGCTGATGTTAGGTTGGTGGTCGTGCCGATGTTGTTTACCGTTGTGGCACTAGTACCCAGTAGATAGGCAACACCTGTGCTTGAGGCACTTGATCCATCTGTGATGGTCGCTCCATCTGTAAATGTTACCTTCTCAAGGCCGCCTGCAACATCAAAAGTGAAGTCACGAATTGCAAAGTCATAACCAACAGTGATTGCCTCATCACCAGTGAAGTTCTCGTCAAGGGCCGCCTGAAGAACACGTGTCAGTTCGGGAACACTTACTGCAGACCGGTCTTTTACAAACGCGCTATCATTGAGCTTATCATAGAACTCAATAGTAACATCTGCGCCACCGTTCACAGAGACCTTCATCGCTGCGTTAGCATTGCTGGTCAGATCAATAGCGTTCATTGGCTGTGACAGTTCGTTGGTGACAGTCCCATGAGCGTCATAGACAAAAGTTGATACAAAAGCACCAGAAGTCGACCCATCTGAGCTTTCACGCAAGGACACAAAATTATCGCCCCCAGCAGTAATTTGCAGCATGCCGTAGTCGTTGATTGATGCAGTAACTGCATTATCGCCGGTAAACTCGCTGCGCGCTGCAAAGGTATCGTTAAGTGCCTGAAGGAACTGTGTCTGAGTAACTTCATCAGAAGTAGATGCAGCATAGGTTTCAGGAGCGTTCATTTTAGTAACGTCCATACCAATGATCGAAGACAAAGCATCAGTGATGTCGAGATCTATGAAGTCTGTGTCGTTGACACGCATCTGAAAAATGCGGACTTCCTTATCGCTAAGTGAGACGGTGCCTGAGCTTGTTCCGCCGTTGTTACCGCGTGACGTAAACACATTGTCGCCCATAAGTATGGACTTTGCAGGACCAAAATCATCGCCAGCGAAGTCGGTCGCCGCTACTGCACCTGTTGGATTGATACCATTGGATGTAGGCAAGTTCACATTGGAAGTTACACCATCAACAGCTACATCAAAGCTGGCACCGTGGTAATCAGAGGCGTCAGTGGTAACACCACCAAAGTTAATTGTTGCAAGAGCAGCGGCTTCTGCTGGCCCATCTGCGCGACCACCCAGCAAAGTAGAACTTACGCTGCCGATCTCCACGTCGATACCGCCTTGCCCGTTGGCTGTAATCGACATGTTGCCACTGTATGAACCGTCAAGAATATTCTGACCGTTGAATGTTGTTGTTTCAGCAATGCGGGTCAACTCATCAGTCAACTGGTCGACCTCAGACTGCAACTGCGCGCGGTCGTCGTCGCTGTAGGTGCCGTTGCTAGCCTGGACAGATAGCTCACGCATACGCTGAAGAATATTTGTAACTTCTTCCATGCCACCTTCAGCCGATTGCGTAAGAGAGATGCCGTCATTAGCATTGCGGATAGCCATGTTGAGGCCGCGTACCTGAGACTCCATACGGTTCACAATGGCGAGACCTGCGGCATCATCCGCAGCGCCGTTGATACGCAAACCAGAAGAAAGGCGCTCCATGGCTTGCTCAAGCTCGCCAGACACCTTTTTCATGTTTGCCTGCGCCATGATCGACGCAGTGTTGGTATTGATTACAGTCATTACGACCTCCATCAAAAAAATTAGGCAGAATTGCCCTTTCGCTCGGGATCGTTAACGACGCCGCGCAGAAATGGTTAGCAATTTTTTTGATTTTTTTGACGAGGTACATTTTCGAGCGTTTGCAACTGCTAAATCGCTATGAAATCAAAACTTAACTATTCTTCAAATGATGTAATATGGTTGAGAATCAAAAGGCTTTTATATATTTAACACAGGCGAGCTTTTAGTGTGAGCAATGTACAGCCCTGATTTCATCTACGATATTTCCGTGGCACGTTGTGCCAGAGAGTTCCTTTCTGGTGAACTTT
>MDTG01133792.1_pt1 | contig 12694 bp, 3 predicted proteins | sample 811421 | NCBI WGS metagenome assembly MDTG01 (sample SAMN05326645, study PRJNA326480) | marine metagenome | isolation source: seawater | place: Pacific Ocean: South East | collected 2011 | reverse complement strand
TATGAAGGTGTTTAAGTGAAAGTTTTTGGAATTTCATTATTAGTATTTATTATGATTTATGGTATTTAAGAAATTTAGTATGAGATTACTATTGATAATTTTTTTGCGATTTTTTCAAATTTTTTGCATTGATATAGACTTAAAGTTTATTATTACTGTGTATTTAATGAGTAACTACGAATTATATCATCAACATCCAGTAAATAAAGGAATACATCTAATATGTATTCCTATGATAATACTTACAAGTATGAATTTCCTTAAGAATATGTATTTTTGTTCTCTTAAAACTAAGTATGGTTATGATTTAGAATGGGATCTGAGAGGTATTCTATTATTTATATATAGTGTCTATTATATACGTATATCATTATATACTGGATTTATAATGACTTTATTTATGATGGCGATGTCATCATTAAGTGATTATTGGCAAGAGAAAGATAAACATTGGATACTTAATAGTTTTAAATTATTTGCGCTGGCCTGGGCATTACAATTTATAGGTCACTATATTGAAGGTGTGCGACCAGCATTAGTAGATAGCTTATTAAGCACTCTTTTCGAGGCACCTCTATTTTCATTGAGTTATATTGTTCCTGGTTTGAAAAACTAAATAAAACTTCTAGTTATTTAGTTATTCTTAAGCATATATTGGATACTCATTAGTAATCCGAGTAAAACATTATGAGCAAATAGTGTTGTGTATAAAATACAGTTTATTTCTTTATCTAATTTTTTTACAAGAAATATTGCTACCAATGACAAAGCAATACCTAAAGGCAAAGTCTGTTTTGAATATACAATAGCAAGCATTGAGCTAAAAGTTAATGTATAAATTAGCATCTTATCTTTTTGGCTTATATTACTGTTTTTTGTAACATCCGCAATAATCGCAAGATTAGGTAAACCTACAATAAGATTAAGTGAAAATTGATATAAATCAGGCAAAATAGATATATTAGTTTCAGCAGTAAAAGACATATATATATATATTTCTTATATTTTTTTTTCTGGTTATATTGTATAAATGAAAGATTCAAGAGCTAAGGCGTGGAAATTATATAATACGCAAAACACTCTTAATTCTGAGGATATAAAGAATATTGTTGAAAAAATACCATGTGATCAAGATTTGAAGAATGATATAAATTTAATGTTCAGATATTCTGAAACAAAGGCAATAGATATGTTAGAGGAAGATATAGTCCCATTAATGTATCTAGAGAATATGGTAGAGACAATGAATGATGTTCAGAATCAAAAAGGTGGTGGTCGTAAAAAAATTAATCCTGTAATTTCCGAATTCTTTAGAAATCATCTAAGACTTAATTTAAGCGATGAAATTATACATGAAATATCGGAATTAGACTTTACTATGGATAATTATGATAATTTTAAGGAAATTAATGTAGAAGAACTTGCTGAAAAAGCACAGGAAGAAGTAAAACACGTTATTCAGAAAGGTGGTGAAATTGAAGAAGAAACAATATGGAAATGTAATTCTTGTGGGTATACACAAAATACTTCATTAGATAAATTATGTATTGAGTGTGGAACTTTAAATCCTGATCCAAGTAAAACAAGTTTTGATAAATGGTGCGAAAAGTATCCTAAAGTATGTGAATTTGTAACAAAATCGATGTATGCTTTTCAGGCTGTCTTTAAAAAAATAGTAGTAGAAGTTCAAAGTGATGGAATAGGTAAATTAAGTGAAGAAGAGCAAGGTATTCTTAACGGATTACTTGAAGAATATAATCCCGAAAATATCTTGAGAATGGTGTTTAAAAGAGGAGAACAATTATATAAAATAATGGTTGATTTAAAGAATTTTTTTAATGATTTCATGAATAAATCTTTTACAAAAATTAAAGACTTCTTATTTTTCTTTTTTTCAAAAATAACAGGTGCTGTATCATATAGTTATGAAAAAATCCAAAATATGCTTTTTCCTAGAACATATCTTTCGGATCCTGAAAGAATTATAGAAATTATGAATAACATTGATATTCATAAACATCCTGAAATATATGAAAAAACATTAAATATAGATGTAATACTTGCTATAAGACCAGAAGTGTTAGATTACTTTATTGAATCATGGCATAAAAAAGGTCCTGAAACTCCAGTAGCAAATTTGGTTAAGTCTTCCGGTAAATATGTAATAGAAGGAACTATATCTATTTTTAAACAAGTTGTTTCTTTAGTAGGAAATGAAATAATTAAAACAACTAAAACATCTAATCCTTCCGATGGGGAATCTGATGATAGTTCATCAGAGTTGACAATTGAAGAAGCCAGAATAGCACGAGAGCAAATTAGACAGCAACAAATAGTATATGAGTATTTAAATCATTTATATGAATACTTAAAAAATTCTAAATATTTTGATTCAGCACCTGAAGTAGATAATACATATGGAACTTCTTCTAGATATACTATTACTATTTATTTTTTTAACATGATTATGTTATTTAGAAGTAGATGGAAATATGGTGAAAGAGAAAATGGATTTGAATTATTAGATGGAGGAATTGAAACTGTTTTAGGCCGAACATATTCTGTTGGTAGCAAGGTATGTTCAACTATAAGTGTATTAGGAATGGACGAGATTCTAAAAGATGGTGATACATTAGTATTTAATGACTATAAGGAATATGATGTTAATAATGTAACTGCTACTATTGTAGATAAATACGATGTTAATATTTATCGAATGGATAAAGGATATTTGGGCGATTATTATGTAGGGAATGAACCACAAGATATCGACACAGTATTCAAATTATCATACACTATACCATTGACATATAAATTTCAAGGTAAAAAATATACACAAAACTATACAGTTCATAAAGATGATATAAAAATTTCTACATCAAGATCTTCTGCTATTAATACTGCTGAACATAAAGGTAATCGTTATAGTCATTACGCTGATGGTATGACACCTGCTGAAGGATTTCAGAAACTGAACGAATTAATGAAAAGAGACATATTTGGTTCAGATGAGTCATTTTTTTATAAAATTGAAATAGAACATAAATACGAAGATGAAGATGGAGATACTAGAACTATTGCTTTACCTTTTTTTATTAAAGATGAAATGTCAACGGCAAGATTTACAGGGGATAGTAGATGTGATAAAAATGAAAAAAGTTATGATAATGATTACATCGATTGCTTTAGTGATCCATCAAAAGGTTCTATACCATATGATAGTTCAAGTGAATTCAGTTGTCCATGGAAAGAAGGAGCTCCTCCACTAAAGACATATAATTCATGGATGAATTGGATAAAAAATGAGGAATCGTCTGAAACTTTTATAAATGAACGAATATCTAAAGTTTTATTTCCTTTTAGTGATGACATCGGATGTAGTTCTGTAAGAAATATGTATTCAACTGAAAATATGCAGATAGATGATCGTATTAAATTTAAACAATATAGTGAATTTAGGGGTATTAAGCGTGAAGAAACAATATTTGGTAAAATTAAATCAGAATTAAGAACGGATCGTAAAGGAAATAAGTTTTATAACGTTCTTATTGATAATGAAAAACTAATAACAAGAAATGGTGAAAAAAAATTAAGAAAGGTAAAGGTCAAAAATATAGAATCAATTATTGATTTAGACTTTACAATAACTGAAATAAAAAAAGTGGTACTGCAGAATATATGTAAATTAGGTAATACTGAAAATATTAACATACATTTTTTAAAATTGATGCTTTTATTAGATTATGATCAAGTCGCTGAATATGATACGTATAAATCTCAGAAGGGAGGAATGAAATCAGGTGAAAATATATATTTTACCAAATTTAATCATGGTAATATTATGGCTATTAATACCAATACATTTAAAGCAATAGCAATGAATAGAAAGAAGGTTTATCGTCAAATGGGAGGAGAAGACGATGTTCCTGATGACGATAAAGATGTTATTGATGCTAGTAGTCAAAATAATGAAATGTTAACTATAACAGGTGGTCCAGAACAATTAGATGAGAAACAACAATTGGGAACAAAAGCAAAAATAAAAGAATTATATGAAATAATGACTAATAAATATAAGAACTCTAATGAAGATGATTCTAATTGGGGTTCTTTATTTGAAAATTCTTCATTAGTAAGAAATTATTTAGATCAGAATTTTATTTTGAGAGGTTTAAAAAGGATTATTTCAACAATATTAAGTTTAGCATTTATGTTATATAGTGCTATGTATTATGGAGCTTCTACGGTAGCTAGTTATTTATTCACATTAATTAAAAGTTCTCCCACAATGATGTTTTGGATTGGTAAAGTTTGGAAAGTAATTTTAGATCAGATATGTGATTATTTTTCAAAACTATATGAATCTACTGTTGATAAATTAGGAAAGGCTACTGGATTTTGGATGAGCACTGAAGAGAAGGATAAATTATTAGAAAAAAATATAGGTTCTGCATCTAAATTTAATACTATTATACAACGAAACATTAAAAATTTAAAAGATTTTTGGCCACAAATTAACAGATTAGTTTTATCAAAAAGATATCAATCTAAGCATTTAAATGGGATTGTTCTTGAAAGTAATGCGTCTTCTGATAGTATAACTATTAGTATTATTTCAAATGATAATAAGCATTTGGGAGAAGATCAAGTATTTGTAAACTTTATGTCGAATTTAAATCTAAATGGATCCTATATTGTAGGGGGTGAAACACCTAACGGAAATTATGAAGAGTTTTTTCCTCCTAAAACAACAATTATAGAAAGTAGAGTTACAGTTAGAGATGGAAAACCACAGCATACTTTTAATTATTTTCTTAAATTAGATAAAAAAAATAAAAGTGGTAATCTCAGAGGAGCAGAAGGAAAAGAAATAGAAAATAATTCGAAGGTTAAACTGATATTAAATTTAAATAATATAGAAGATAAGTTTAAAGATATAATGGAAGATAAACTAGTCTATGCTCTTTACAATATGGCAGATTCTTTAAATGATTTTATGGATAATGAAAAATTAGATATAAGGAGTCAAGAATTTATAAATAACTTATCATTAGATAAAATTAGAGATAAATCTAGAGGTAGTTTTGGTATAACAAAAACTATAAATATTTTAAATGATATTATTCCTCAAACATTAGAAAGTTTTAGACCTCAAACTTCTTTGGGAACTGCATTATCTGCTGTATCAGAAGCTACTGATATATTTAAAGGGAGTAAATCTAATAATTTTGAATTTTTAAATACATCAAATGATAAATCTAGGGAAGATATGCTTACAGAATATTATGAAACTTTAAAATTAACAAACTGTAAAAATATATATCCATATTTGGCAAAAGTTATAGAGGTAAGTGAAACACCATATAAACCCTCATTTAGATACACAAGTGTTGACGATAAAAATAGAAGAATGAGAGCTGGTAACGCTATAAAAAAAGTGTTTGATGAAATATTTGTAATAGATATTAATCTTGGTATAGTAGAAAATATTACTAAGACTCCAGGTATTTTATTTGGAAATTGGACAGAAACAGTTATTACTGAAAAACGTAGCAGTGTTCCGATTTTTAAAACGGAAAATTTTACAGAAGAACAATTAAACGATATAGTTGATAAAATTTTTGACAACACAGTTCTTGATAAAGAAAATTGTTATATAGGTTTACTTAATTATTTTAGAGACCTATGTTCTAAAACTATTGCTGATATTGAGAGTAATGATATATTTTCATTAAATTTTAAAGGATATATTAAAGGAGTTGCCAATCAATTACGTGATATTAATCCTCTTATTAGCACGTTAAAGTTTAAAATTGGCTTACTACTTAAAGTTAATCCAAGTAGTGGTGAAATGACTCGTGAAGAATTATTAAGAGAAATACAAACATATTATAAAGGTTCATCTTTAGAAGATTTTAGTGTAGAATGTTCTCAATTACAAATATATCAAAATATAGATTCTGCTTATAAACATTATTTATGGAAAATGGAATCTACAATTAAAAGTAATTTGGAAGTAGCAACTACTGAATTGCCTGAACCTGAAGGAGTAGATATATTAATGTATAAAATTATAGAAGGTCCCAAAGAAAATGAACAATTATACAATGATTTTTTAGAAAATCAAATAGAAATTAATGCTGTAGTTCCTACAAATCTATCAACAGCAGTTGATATAGAAAGGGTTACTTATATATTTAGGGTTCAAGTATTAGTTCCCCAATCATTTACAGCTAATTCTGATAGTAAATTTAGTATAACTGATTCAGCAAAATTTCAATCAATGGTTTCTTTAAATCAATTAAGTTATGTTGAAAATAAGGATATACCAGATGCATTATCGAAAAAATTAGTTAGATACAATAATAGAACAGGAGAAGCATTAGAAATTAAGGACGAGCGTAATATTTTCAAAGAAGGTGAAGATGTAATTGTTCCAACTGTTTATGGTGAAGAAATATCTGAATATTATTTACTTAAAAATTTTTATAATAAGGAGAGTATAGGTGATAAGTATTATGAAAACAATAAAAAATCAGATTTAAGATTTTCTACTAATAATATTGATATAGATTTATATTATGATAAAAAACCCGGCAGTGTAAATCCAAAATATAGAAAATTATTACCTAAAAAAGGTGACTATGTTTTAGTTAATGCTCCAAGTGATTTTACAGAAGGTAAGCCTCTTTATATAAATGGTGAGGGAGAAAATGCTCAGGTAGTAACTTATAATAAAGAAGTTGATAGTTTAAAACTGATAGATTCAATTGCTAAACAGGTTCATTTAATTAAGGATGTTGAATCGGAAATAGTTGAAGAAGAATATTTTAAAAAGAAACGAGATGAACGTAACGCAAGAATGGAGGGTATAACATCTGAACAGAGAAAATGGAATCAAAATAGAGATTTATTAATAAGCATATTAATGGATAATTTTGATAAAGAAACTGGTAAATTTCAAATTGATTGTGTTGCTAATGATATGTGTCCTAGATTTGCTGTAAACCCTGGATATTTTAATATACATTACATTGTTAAAAATTCATATAGAACCTTTACTATAGGAAAGGGTAGTTTACCAGAAGGTGCTAAAATAAAAGATGAACTTAACCCTAAAGAACATGCGGATTTAAAATATTTCTTTCACACCTTTAATGATAGTTATTATGAAAAAAATAATAAGAAAAAGAGAATAAACAGAGAATTGTTGGAAAAATTCGTAGATTTTGGAATCTTTGAATCAATAGATATCAATAAGAATCAATATAAAAATGAGTTGATGAGAAAAGTTAAATACGATAAGTTATCTCAGGATCAAAAGGAAAGTTTAGAGATGTATCAAATCAATGGAAATTTTTGCGATGATAGATTACCAACATTATATGAATATTTATCAACTTGTAATGTGTATAAAAAACCTGGAGCAGTTATAAAGGAACCTTTTCCTATACAATCATCTGGGATCATGATCGATAAAGAACTTATGGATAAAATAAGAAAAATGTTAAAAAATTTAGGCATTCCTATTAAAGAAGCAGGAAATTGGGCCGCTCATCGGGTCGTTGATTCTCTTTTAATAATGGGTTTGTATAAAGGTTTAGCATTAATATATGCTAAAGCTGCTGGAAGCGCAACTGTAGCTACAGTAGCAGCAGAAGCAACTGGAGCAGCAGCAACTGGAGCAGCAGCAACTGGAGCGGCAGCAACTGGAGCAGCAGCAACTGGAGCAGCAGCAACTGGAGCAGTTGGATCATCTTCCGGAGGTGTTTGGGGTATTACTGCCGGAGGACCTGTAGCTGTTCCTGTTTTATGTGTAATAGGTATTGCCTATGGTAAGTCATATCTAAAAAAACATTATGGTGTTGAATTCGCATCATTAGGTAATGGGATATATAAAATAGGTGATAATATTTTTGATCATTCGAAACATTTAGCAAGTTATTCAAGTTCATCTATGTCAACTGGTATGGAACAGATAAGTGATTTTTCTTCAATCTTTTCGGAAGATAGGGGTGATAAAATAGCTTGGGGTTCAGAACTATCTTCTGGCATGTTAAATCTAGGTATTGGTGCTGTGGGGCTTTTAGAAACTGCTTTAGAATCTATTTTGGGTGCATCATTTAAAGCAATAGGTTCTCTAGTATGGACAGCAGGTTTTATTGTTGATAAAGCTCTAGATATGATAGTATGGTCATTAAATGGTATAGGATCTTTAATTTATAAGGGTGGTGAGTTAGTATATGATTATATTTTATCTCCAATAGGATCAGGTATCTATTCAGCGGGAAGTTATACTTATCATGGTATTAACAACGCAGTTGATTGGGCAATACTATCAACATGGGGTGAGAGTGAGACCCTCAATGACTTATCTAAAAAGCTTAGCCCTAATATTTTAAATGGAAGATCACTAACTGATTGGTTAATGGATAATATAGTTCCCACTGTAATTAAAGCTCATAATTATTTAGAAGGTAAAAATCAATTAGCAATTGATCCTTTTAGAGCAAAATATTCAAATAAAGATAATGGTTTGATTGGAGGAGTTATCACGGGACTAGTTAATAATTCATCCTTTAGCGAAGTAGCAAGAAGTACAGGTGCTTCATACAGAGAATTTGTAGCTGAAGGAGCTGCTAGTATAGCAACTGTAGGCATAGATGGAATAATAGGAGGATTACAACTAATACCATTTTCAAATAATATAGGCGTAAATGGTATACAAACATTAGTAAGTGGTCCTAAAAAAGAGATGGAGCGAAGTGTTAAATATTTTATATCAAAAAATATAGAAATTAATCAGTATATAGATCAGGCAGTGTTAGCATCGCAACTATTTACTAATCCATGCTATTTATTTTTGATAGTACTAGGAGTAAAAGTTCCTATGACAGGGCTTAAAGCTATTAAGGAAGGTTTAAAATCGATATTTTATGGACGAAGAGAAAGTAAGAAAAGACAAACAATACTAGATAAACAGGTTAAAGAAAAACTTCAAGATAAAGCACTATCCAAAAAAGAACAAATATTAAAACTTAAACTTGTAAATGATTGTGATGAATACATGAAGGATAATTTATTAAAAAGTGAAAGCACAATTAATAATTTAAAAACTAATATTACATCTATTGAAAATAAAATAAATATTAATAAAGTTAGATTATTAAACTATAAAAATCAAAATAGAGAACTTGATGAAAAACTTTCTGAAAATAAAAATATATTGGAAAGCCCAGGAGATACTGATCAGGATACTTTATCTCAAATATCTATAAAAAATGAATCAATAACTAAACTTATAACAGACAATAATAGATTTATGACTGAATTAACTATTGAGATTGAAAATCGTGAAGATGAACTAAGTCTTTTAACCAAAAGATATCAGTTACTGATAAGTTATTATCCATATAGTTGTGAGATGTTAGCTCCTGAGATTTCAGGAGATGTAGCGTATAGATATTATATAGGAGACGATATGGAATTAATTAAGAATAATAGGATAATAGTAAGAATATTATGGTGTATAAGTATAGTTACAGGTATTAAATTTGATTTTAAGAGTTTATCAGATAAAATTTTACTAACAATAAGTCATCCTACTAATAAATCCTTTTCCAAGAAACAATTCGATGTTCCATACACTTTTAGAAATGAAATATTAGTATATTCATACTATAATAGCACTGATATAGTAATCTTAAAGACTGATTTAAAAATTAAAGAGCTTGTATCAAAAACTAGAGAAGATGAAAATCATATAAAAGATGATTTCTTAAAAATAATTGGTAAATGGATTTATGATAAACAAATAGGTATACCAATGATTAAATCTATGTTTAATGACAAAGAAATAGTTTTTATTCCAGGTGTAGTTACTGAATTTTTAAGAGATATTAACTTTTTTAATGAAGATTACAAGAACGATTTATGGACAAATATGGATGAATCGATATTATCTACTCTTTCACCTGGACAAAAAACCCTATATGCATCTAAAAATATAGTTATGAAAAGTATTATCTGGTCAAATAGATTGGTTGAATTTACAAATGATAATCTTTCAAGACTTGAATCTAACAATAATTTAACTGATAATTTATTAAAAGTAATAAAAGGGAGTGTTACATTGTCAGGTGTAGCAGCTGGAGCTACAGGTGTTGGAGTAGGTTCTGTAGTAGGTGTAGTAGGTTTAACAGGATTTCTAGGTCATAAAATTCATTCAGTAGTAACTTTTGATTATGGGATAGTTTCTTCCTTATTAGGTTCAGCACTCGATAAACATACACGCCTAGTAGAACAAAGAAAAAAATTTCTGAATGATAATTTAAATTCTAGTAATCTCAAGGAATACATAGTTAGTATACTTAATAAATTTGCTAAACAATCAGTTGAGAGCGGAATTACAAACTCATTTGTAGAATATCATTCTCAAAGTATCAAGTACATCAAAGAAGTAGGTAAAAAGATCAAATTATCATATGTTGATTATAATACGAAATTAGCTATTGAAAGTTATAGATTTACAAAAAAAATAAAGAAAGACGCATCAATGATTGAATATTTAGAAGGAGCTATTAAACAATTAAAAGATTTAGTAGAAATTTTTAATGATGAATTCAAGATGGCTCAACTTAAAGGTGAACTAGAAGAAGAAAAAGAAGATGTTAATAAAAATAAAACAAAACTACAAAAAGTAAAAGATGCTAATGTTTATACTAATAATATAAGTATTCTTGAAGGTCAGTTAAATGAACTTGAGGATAAATATAGTGAATATATTATAGCTCTGAAAGCGAAAGAAAATACATGCTCAGAAAAAGATAAAGAATATAAAGATCTTTTAAGACAACAAAAATATCTTGTTTCTCCGGAAGAAATAGATGTATCCGCAAAATATAAATCTTTTGATAAAAATCTCAGAGAAGGAGTAATATCCAGATATGAACAAGAAAAATTACAAAATCCTAGTGGAGCTAGGAGTCTTGTGTATAGAGTAGATCAATCAGATGTTGATCTATTTTGGTCTAGTTGGTTAGATGTAAAAATCACAAATAATACTTATCCTAAAATAAGGGAATGGTTAGATTCACCTACCTTAGTAGATCAACCTACAATAAAACAAAGACTTCTAAATAGATTTATGAGTAAATTTTTAAGTACTTCTCGTAAAAGCACTAAAAATAAAACAACAGCTAGTTATGTAGAAGGTATAGGAGAAATTTTTACTGAGTATATTGAAACTGATTTAGCTAGGTTAAAACGAGATAATAAAATCCTTAAAAAAGAATATGATGAATTACTTGAGAAAAAAAATAAAAATGAAAGTGATAAGTCAATTAAATCTAAAGAATTAAATTATTGGAAGGGTCAAATGGATAACTTTGATAGTAAAATGGAGTCATTTAAAATGCGATTACAAAGAATAAAAGAACAATTAGATAATTTTATGCGTGATAGTTATATCCATGATAATGCTAAATCAATAGCTAAAAATATAGCTAACTTACTATCAAATGATGTATATAATTGTTTTAAAGAATATAAAACAAAAGCTGAAGAATTGCGTGTTAATCTAGAAAAATATGCTGAAGATCATCAAGTTTTAGAAAACTATAATGAACTTGTAAAAAATAAGATGGCTATTGTTTCTAAATTAGTTACTATTCAAACTGAATTTAAGACGATTATTGAAGGTGAACTTATTACATTTTCTGATATTAATAACACTAATTATCAATTTTATGGTAATAATGAAGGGGAAGATCAACCAATATCAATATTGGAATCTTATCAACAACTTAGTTCAGATTTAAGAATAAAATTAACACCTTTAATGTTAGAATTTCCATCAGATAGATATAATAGTATGATGAAAAATATAAAATCCCTATCAATTAAAGAAGATGGTTCATGTCTTGCCAAAGAAATAGACTTACCTATTAATGCTAACGATTGTCCTATTAAAGATGTTAAACTATTGAAAGTTAAGACATCCCCTGATAATCGAAAAAATGCTAACTGCAAAGAAATAGCAAAAGATAAATTCCAATATGTTGGATATTTAGAAGAAGAATGTGCTAAAAAACAGAGTGGAAGTGGTATAGAAATACCCAAAAGTAAAAAAGTTGTGGATGATATATTCGTATTCTTTTAGATAAATAAAATAAATAAAACTATATTTATTTTACTTAAATTCGTGTCGGCACATAGGACAACTATTACCATAATCTAGTAGATACTTATTAAGTTCAGATGCCATAAATTTATGACCACAACATGTTTTTGCTATGATATCACCCTCTTTAAACTCCATTTGTGTGATAGGGCAAAGTTTGCCGAAATCTTCTGGTTTAGCAATATACTCAGAAATATTTGCACTATATACATCTTTATTTAGGGTGGTTGGTTCATCTGTATCATCATTGATAGATATTGTAGCTCTACGAAGTTCATTGGCTGTGTTTATAAACTCAGGATTAAGTAGCATTTTGTAAACTTTCATTGTTGGTCCATGTATTCTAAAAACATATTCATCGATATCGTATGAAAATGTTGGTAAATCACTTGTAGAATTCATACAATAGGAGTTAAAATAGCGTGGTAAAAATTTGTTTTTTATTTCCATCTCTCTTGCTGCGATGTAAACACCTGATATAGACGCGAATGGTAAATTTATACTTACCACCTT
>MDTG01439245.1_pt1 | contig 12695 bp, 12 predicted proteins | sample 811421 | NCBI WGS metagenome assembly MDTG01 (sample SAMN05326645, study PRJNA326480) | marine metagenome | isolation source: seawater | place: Pacific Ocean: South East | collected 2011 | reverse complement strand
CCAAACTAGTGTTATTGCAATTTATGGCATAGATACTTTTGGACAGCTAGTTTGTACATTATTTGGTATTCTGTCATTCATTTTTATTAAGTTTTACTGCACTTATAAAAGGAAAATATATTTATATTATTCTTTAATTTTAGTTTTTTTCTCACTATTAAGTAAAGAAAATGGAATATCATTCATCTTTATAAATTCTCTTACTATTATTTTTTTCAACACTGAAGGCAAATTATTCAATTTAAAAGAACAATTTTCAAAAAACTTTTTACCAATTTTTTTATTTTTTTCTGTAGTAATTATTTATTTACTTTTGAGATATTACTTAAATGCATCTTGGCAGTTTAGTCCTGGAGACGAAAGATACTCAATTAATGTTATTTATTTTCTCAAAAATTTTTTTCAATTTAACTTTAGTGTTTTAAATCCTATTGATAATACATTTATTTTTTTATTGCTCAAGAATTTAGGATATAAAAATATTTTTGTTATATTAATATTCTTTTTATTTTTTCTATTTTATTTATTTTTGTTAGTTGACCTAAGGTTTACCCAAAATATAATTAAATATTTATTTATTTTTATTTTCTCTGGGTTTCCAGTTTTTGCCATATCCCATATCAGTGAATTATACACCTACCATTCGGTGTTTTTTTTATGTTTATTTCTTTTAAATTTACTGATGTCCCAAAAAAAAATAAAATTAATCAAATTGAGCACTTTAATTATTTTAATTTTTATTTCATGTTTTAGTCAATATACCAAAACATATAATATGAATAAGAATTCAATATTAAGTAAAAATTTATTTGATTACTTCAATCAAATTAGTAGAGATAAAAATTTAAATGAAAATCTCTATTTTCTTGAAAATAAAGATAATTTTACAAAATACTCAAACTTTAAATTAAATAGTTTTGAAAATTTTGTACCTAGATTTTTTGTGAGGAAAAATTTTGGTTTTGATATGATCCCTGTAAGAGGAAATAATAAGCAATTTTTATCTGATGGCAAAACCTTTAAAGTAAACTATGGTGGTGGTATAGTAGAGTCCATCCCGCCAAATATTTTGTTAAAAGAGAATTTTACATTGTTTTACCTTGATGTTCCTAGAGAGCTAATGTCATTTAAGCAAATTTTGAGTTATTTTTTATTTGAAGATCAATGTATAATAGTAATAACACCTATTAAGATAATAAATAAAAAAATTTGTAACTATTAAATTAGTTTTTGTAAAAAAATATATTTGAGATTTTTTAAAAATATTATGATCTATTAAATTATATTGTAAAAATGATAATCAAAAAAATTTCAATTATTATTCCTGTTTTTAATGAAAAAAAAACCATTAAAAGTTGTTTGGAAAAAGTTTTAAATTCAAACACTTATAATATTGAAAAAGAAGTAGTTATTTCTGATAATAATTCTGATGATGGCACAAAAGAAATACTTGAGCAAATTAATTATCCAAATGTAAAAATATTATTTAAAGATAAAAATGAGGGCAAAGGTGCAAATATAATTAATGCAGTAAAAAAAGTAACTGGTGATGTGGTAATAATGCAAGATGCTGATTTAGAGTATTCTCCTGATGATTATGAGGATTTATTAAAACCATTTATAAAGTATGATGCAGATGTTGTGTATGGAACTAGATTGACTGGTGCAAAAGAATTTAGAGTGTTAGGTCTACCAAATTTTCTTGGCAATAAGATATTAACTTGGTCTGCTAATTTTCTTTATAGTAAAACTTTTTCAGATATTGAAACAGGATATAAAGTTTTTAAAAGATCTATTTTAGAAGAATTAAATTTAAGTTCAAAAGGTTTTGAGATTGAGACAGAAATAACATCCAAAATTTCACAAAATAAAAAATTAATTATCTTTGAAACACCTATTACAATTTTCTCAAGAACATATGATGAAGGAAAAAAAGTTCGATGGTGGCATTTTTTCACAAGTTTATATTCTCTGCTAAAATGGAAATTTAAAAGAAATTGATGATTGATTTTAAAACACCATCAACCTTGAATATTCCTGGATTTAAAAAGCATGAAGAAGTGTGGGGGGGATGTTATCCACCAAATAAAATATCTTCGTTCGAGTGGTATAAAAAATTTAAAGAAAAAATAGATTATCAAATAAATAAAAAAGAATTTTTTCCTATTTTTAGATTAAGTGATGGGGAATTTATTTTTGTTTTGGGAAGAAAATTTAAACATTATTCATTTCCAAAAAATATTTATTATTTTTTACATCATCTTAAAAGAACAATATATTACAGAAGTACATTTTATAGCTCTGGTAGAAAGGGTTATTGTGAAACATATCCTTATTTTAACCTGAACAAATTAAGATCTAAATTTATTAAACAGTTAAAAAAAATATCTTTGAAAGGAATTTTGTGTCCTAACTTTTCTCCTCATATATTAACAAAGCCCTATCAAGAAGAATTTAAAAATTTAATAATAAATAATAATATTAAGCTCAATGAGAAAAATTATTTTCAGTTTTATTTTGTTCCAGGCTATTTTATGGGTCAGGAAATAAATACTGTTTATAAAGATAAAAGAATATTGATATTCACCTCAGATATGAAACTTCGAAATAAGAATCTTAAAAATAATCTTATTAAGTTTGGTGCAAAAAAAGTTGACTTTTACACAACATCATTAAATACACCATTATTAGATAAAATTGAATTAAATAAAGTAGAAGATCAACCAGATCTAGTTTTAATAGGAGCAGGTGTTGGAGCAGTAAATATTTTAAGTCAAATTGATGATTTAAAATGTATTGCAATAGACTGTGGGTTTATTGTTGATGCTTTAAGCGATTTTAATCTTGCAAAAAAAGACCATATTATCTCAATGATTATTATTATAATAAAAATGATTGGTTTTAATGGTTTTTTTTAATAGAGAAAATAATCCAAACAAAAATAACACACAGGAATCTAATAAAAATTGGTGGGAATCTAATCCGATGAGTTATGATTGGGAAAAAAAAAATAATTTTAGTAAGTTTTCTATTGATTGGTTTAATTACATTGATAATAATTTTATTAAAGACAGTAAAATTTACCACAGCTCGTCCTCCAAAATCCCCTTTGATGAGTTTATAGATTATAACTTAATAAATAATAAAGATATTTTAGAAATTGGTTGTGGATATGGATTTCATACTGAAATGATGTTAAAAAATTCTAAACCAAAAAATTATAATGCCATAGATATCACCAGTGAAGCAATAAAAGCAACAAAAACAAGATTAAATTTAAAAAACATATTTAGTAATAATATAAATTTAATAAACGCTGATGCAGAAAATTTACCTTTTCAAAATGAATCTTTAGATTTTATTTGGAGCTGGGGAGTAATTCATCATTCTTTAAATACTGAAAAAATTATAGCTGAAATTAGTAGAGCACTTAGAAAAAATGGTAAATTTAAAATTATGATATATAATAAAAACTCCTTTAGATATTATATTCTTGGAATATTTAAGGGAATATTTAATTTAAAATTTCTTAAAAAAAGTTTGCAAGAAATAAATATGGAATATACGGATGGCTATTATGCCAGACATTTTACACATAAAGAAGTCAAAAATCTTTTTAATAAATCAAATTTAAAAATAACTAAAATAAGAACTCTGCAGGATGCAATATTAATACCTTTTCCTGGTGCAAGAACAATCTGTAAAATTAAAATTTTTAAAATAATTTCAGATTTTATTATGAAAAGATATGGATGGTTTTTATATTTTGAAGGTGAAAAATAATGTGTGGAATTGCTGGAATATTCTCAAAAGAAAAAGTTTATCTTGAAAATATACAAAAGATGCAAGAAAGCCTTAAGCATAGGGGGCCTGATAATCAATCAAACATAATTGATAGAAATAATAATTTTGCTTTATCAAATACCCGACTTTCAATTATTGATTTAAATAATAATTCGCATCAACCAATGAAATCAGAAAAAAATGGAAATATTATTGTATTTAATGGTGAAATTTATAATTATAAGCATTTAAGGATTTTATTAAATCAAAATAAAATTAAACTAAAAACATACGGTGATACCGAAACAATTTTAGAGGGATATAATTTATTTGGAGAAAAAGTTCTAAATTATTTAAATGGCATGTTTGCCTTTGTTATCTGGGACAATAATAAAAAAAAATTTTTTTGTGCACGAGATAGACTAGGCATCAAACCCTTTTATTATTTGAAGAAATCCAATGCCTTTGTTTTTGCATCTGAAATAAAATCTATTACAAATGTCTTTCAACAGGAAAAAATTATTGATAATGTTTCTCTTTTAAAAAGTATAAAATATGGATCAATTCATCAACCTGATACAATTTTTAAAAGTATAAAAAGCTTAGAACCAGGACATTTCTTAAACGTTAATTTAAATAATGAATTAGAGAAGTTTAAATATTGGGAGTTAAATGATTTTTTAAATGAAGATATAACTTTTAATAATAAGGAAAGTTTTTATGATGAAATTAAAAGTAAAATATATTCAGCAATAAAAATTGGCACTATAGCAGATGTGGAGATAGGTTCTTTTTTAAGTGGAGGTATTGACTCAAGTATTATAACAAAATTATCTGCAAATAATTCCAGCAACATTAAAACATTTAATATTTCTTTTGATGGAAAAAGTGAGGCAGAACAATCAAAACTTATTGCAAATTCAGTTGGTACGAATCATTTTAGTAAAAAATTTGAAAATCAAGAAATATCAAATTATTTTGAAACTTTTATCGACGTAATGGATCAACCATCATTCGATGGTCTTAATACATTCTTGGTTTCAAAAGAAGCATCCAAACACACAAAGGTATCTCTCAGTGGTTTGGGCGCAGATGAAATTTTTTTTGGTTATGAAATTATTAACAACTTTATTAAAGCTAGAAAAAAAAAAAAATTTTATGATAATTTTTTTAGTACTTTATACAAAACTAATCCAAATAGATTTTTTCAAAGAAGTTTCTTTAATAAAATAAAAATTGATGATTTCTTTATAAATTTAAGAGCTTTAAATACAGAAAAATATGAAATTTTTTTTCATAGGGACTTTATCAGCAGTGATGATAATTTTAAAATGGAGACAGATATTTTAAAATTTGATAATCAATCAGAAAATCTTTATAAGAGAATTTTTCACTTTGAGATTAAAAACTACCTAGCAAATACATTGCTAAGGGACTCTGATAATTTTAGTATGTCACATTCATTAGAAATTAGGCCATTATTTCTTGATCATGAATTAATTGAATTTGTTAGTAAAACTTTGAATTATTCAAAAAATATAAATCATGAACCCAAACACGAATTAAAAAAGATTTATAATGATAATTTCCAAATTAAGCAAAATAATAAAATAGGTTTTGAAATACCATTATACGAAATAATAAATAAAAATTTAAAAGATGATGTTATAGAAAGACTTTCAAGAAAGAATGATATTTTTTCAAAAAATTATAAAGAAAATTTGAAAAAAAAAATGAAAAATATAAAAAATTTATCTGAAATAAAAAATTTTTATATTATTTCAAAATGGCTAGAGAAAAATAATATATCTATATGATTTTTTGGATTTCTAATCTTTACAATTATAAATCTCTTAAAAACAACGAAACAATAAGCCCTGCGGCCACAGAATGGCAAACTCAATTTATTAGAGCTCTTAAAAAACATTCTAAACATAAAGTTTTTATAATTAATTATAATTATAGTAAATTTTGGCCATTTGGAAAAATTTACTTAAAAAAAAATTTATTTTCTCTAAAAGATGTAAAAAGTTATTCATTTAATTATATAAATTTACCTTTTTTAAAAGACATAAATATTAAAAGAGAAATAAGGAAAAAAATAAATGAATTTAAACAATTTGAGAAAAAAATAATTTTTACTTACAATTTTGATAAAGTAGCGATTTCAACAGCAAAAGAACTCAAGGTGAATAATCATATTAAGTGGATTTCTATAGTTGCTGATTTTGACAGAAAAGATCAAAAGATAATAGAACAAAAAGTAGAGAAAGCAGATCTTGTTGTATATTTATCCAACTATGCTTTTAAACAATCGAATATAAAATCAAAGATATTGATACAAGGTGGGATAGATAAGATAGAAAAAAAAAAATTTAAAAAAATATATTCATTTCTTTATTCAGGTAGTTTAGGGCCATGGATTGATATCGAAAAATTTATTCTTGATTTTTTAAAATTTGAAAAGGAAAAAATTAAATTTTTTATCACAAGCAATGATAAAAAATATTTTCAAAAAAATTTAAATTTTAATAATAAAAAAATTAAATTTCTTGGTTTCAAAAAAAACAGAGATTTTAATAAATTATCTAGAAAAATAGATGTGTTTGTTAATTTAAGAGATGAAAACAATTTAAATAATAGTAATAATTTTCCATCAAAAATTCTACATTATCTTAAATATTGCAAACCAATTATAAGTACGGATCAACTTAGTTACAGCAAAGAATTGAGAAAAATTCTACTGCTTAAAAAAAAAAATAAAAGTTATGAAGAATTGATTAAAAAGGCTATCAAATTTGATAAAAAATTTCTATTAAGGAAATATAATCAATCAAAAAAAATTATTAAAGAATATTACAACTGGAATATAATTATTAAAAAATTATTAATTAAAGTAAGTGATTAAAACAAAATTTAATAAGTTACTAGGCCAATTTCTTGAAAGTAAGTTTGTAGAATTCATCTTTAGCTATTTTGCTAAAACAGATTATGTAAATTTTAGAGGCAGTAAAATATTTGTCAAAAGTCTAGATCACAAAAATTACATAAGAATTTTATTTTCTTATTATGAAAGTGCGGAAATAAAATTAATAAATAAATATTTCAATCCTGGTCTACCAACCATAGATTTAGGATCAGGCATAGGTGCAACCATGTGTACTTTCGCTCAAAAATCAAAAAACAAAATTATATGTGTAGAAGCAAGTAAATTTTGTGTAGACCAATTGAAAAAAAATATAAAAAAAAATAAGTTTAAAAACTTTAAAATTGTAAACAAACTATTTTTTTCTCATAAAAATATTAATAATTCAAATTATATTTTCGATGAAAATAAAGATTTAATTTTAAGCAAATTATTAAAAATAAAAAATAATAAAAAAAAAATAAACAAAAAACAATCGACTACTTTAAAAAGTATTTTAAAAAAATTTAATCTAAAAAGAGTACAAATATCATGCGATATTGAGGGTGAAGAAATGAACTTTAATAAAAAAGATTTTTCTGATTTCAAAAAATGTAAAAACTTGATAATTGAAATTCATTCTAAAAATGAATTAAAAATAAATAGACTTATTTCTAATTTTAAAAAAATATCTAAATTAAAACTAGAGGAAAAAAAAAACTCTGTATATTATTTTAAAAAAATTGAAGTATGAAAAATATTTTTTTTTTATGGAAGGATGCTCCACTCTATGCCGTTCAAATTATTAAATACTTGATAGTTAATTCTAATTATAAAATTAAACTAATAACGAATATAAGTAAAAAAAATTCACATCAATATAGAAAAATATTAAAAAAAAATATAATAAATATGCCTGGTAAAATTTATTCTAAATGGAATGATCTCAATTTAGAAAATCCTAGCATTTTGTTTGTCAGTGGTTGGAATTATAAAGAATTTAAAGATCTAATTTATTATTCTAGGTTGAAAAAAATTAAAATAGTGTCGATGATTGATAATAATGAAAAAAAAAATTTTAGACAATTAATTGGAAGATATATTTTCAAGGCAGTATTTAAAAATAATTTTGATGCATATTGGGTGCCAGGTATATCATCTGAAAGACTGTTAAAATCTTATGGTGTAAAAAGTGGTATATTCAAAAATTTGTACGCAATTAATAGAGAATTGTTCAAATCAACAAAAAATATAAATAAAAGGTCAAATAATTTTGTATTTGTAGGTCAAATGATCAAAAGAAAAAATATAAACTTATTAATAAGTGTCTTCAATAAAATTTTTATTAAATACAAATATTTAAAATTACTAATCATTACTAATAATTACAAAAAAAATATTATTCCAAAGAGATTTAAAAAAAATTTTATTATAAAAAAAAATCTGAGTCCAAAAGCTATAAATAAAAATTTAAATTTTAATAAATATTTTATATTATTAAGTAAAGAAGACCATTGGCCCTTATCAGTCATGGAGTCTTTATGTGCAGGAAATATTCTTTTTTTAAGCAATAAGATTGGTAGCTATTTAGAGTTAAAAAAAACAAGAAATATTTTTATTAAAAATTTTGATACTAACGAAATTTATAATACTATAATTAAAATATTAAATTATGATCAAAGTAAGGTTTACAAAATAAGTCAAAACAACCTTAAATTATCTAAAAAATTTGATTTAAACTCTAATCTTAAAGCTTTTAAAAATATAATTAGATATCTAAATGAAAAATAAATTAACAATATTATATGCGCCAAACATTTATGGATTGGGTGCAAAAGTTTGGCTTAATTTAAAAATATCTAGGTTAAAAGAAGAATTTATTTTATACACTAATGATCAAATAAAAATTAACTCTTATATAAAAAAAAAAAATTTAATAAGATTTAAAAACTTATTCTTTTTTAATTTTATTTATATATTTTTTGCTTTTTTTTTATAAAAAATAAGTTTGACACAAAAGTGAATGTTATGGGAGATTACCCCCTCCCATTTATAAAAAATCAAAATTTGTATTTAAATCAAGCCAACCTTATTAATCCAAAATTTTATAATTTTTCCTCAAATAATATATTCTTCCGGATTAAAAGATTTTATTTTAAATTATTTTTATCCAATATAAAAAATATTTATGTGCAATCCAATTTTATGAAAAAATATATAGGTCAATCATACCCTGATACAAAAAAAAAAATAACAGTAGAAAAAATTATAATATCAAAAATTAATAATATTAAAAAAAAAAAAAAAAACTAAAAAAAATTATAAAATACTCTATCCTGCAAATATTTATGATTATAAAAATCATGATATTATAATTAATTTAGTCAAAACTTATAAAACTGATAATCTAAGATTTTTTTTTACTTGTAGTAAGAATGATTTTAAAAGATTTAAAGATTGTAACAATATTTTTAGGGAAAACTTATATAACCATAGAAGTGTCAATAAGGTTTTTCAAAAGTATGATGCAATAATATATCCATCATTGATTGAAAGTTTTGGATTGCCTTTATTAGAAGCAAAAAATTTAAAAATTACAATTTTTGCGGCTAAACTACCCTATGCAAAAGAGATCTTAAAAAATAAAGCAATATATTTTGATCCAATATGCTCAAAATCATTATATATAGCTTTAAAAAAATATTTTAAATTTTAATATGATAATTTTTTTACATGACAAACTTGGTTATAAAATTTTAAAATATATTAACAATAAAGACTCTAAATCTATAGAAAAAATAATCTTAGTAAGTAATGATAACGGAAAATTAAATCAGTTTGCTAGAAAGTTTTTTAGAAAAAAAATTATTTATTGGAGAAGATCAAATAAAAGTAAAATTATTCAAGAGATCAAAAATTCTAATTCTCAAATAATGTTGTTAATATGGTGGCCATTTATTTTACAAAAAGAATTTTTAAATATCAAAAAATATTGTCTTAACACACACCCAAGCTATCTACCTTATTTTAAGGGAAAAGATCCAAACTTTTGGAGCTTGCTAAAAGGAGGTCCTTTTGGAGTAACTATACATCACGTTAATCATAAAATTGATAGTGGGCACATCGCATTTCAGTCTAAAATAAAAAATATAGACTGGACGTGGGATGCAAAAAAACTTTATAATCAATCTATTGTTGAGTTATTCAAATTATTTAAAAAAAATTTTACTAATATCAAAAATCATAATCTTCCATTAATCAAGCAAAGTCAAAAACATAAAAAAATAAATTACAGAAAAAATATGTTAAAAACTTCTATAGTAAATTTAAATTCAAAAATTACTGTTAAAAATTTTTTAAATTTACTTAGAGCAAAGAATTTTTTACCATATAATGGAATTATTTTCTCTGATAATAAAAAAAAATATTCAATTAATATTAAAATAAGTAAAATAAAACCTTAAATTTTTTAAATTTTTTAATAAAAAAATTTATCTATTAATATCCTTTCATAAGATTATACACTTAAACTCCTAAAAGGTTTTTAATTAAATAAAAAATTGTTCTTATAGACTCAAATTTTGGAATTTTCGATTTACCAGAAGACCTATTTCTGAATATAATTGGAAACTCTTTGTACCTAAAATTTTTTTTACACACTTTATTTACTACTTCAGTTTGAAAAGAATATCCTTTGGTGTTAATTGATGTTGAAACAAGATACTTTATAACTTTTTTATCATAACCCCTTAAGGCTGTAGTAAATTCGTTCAGTGGAATTCGAAGTAAAAATTTTATTATTTTGTTACCAAAATAACTTAAAAAAAATCTAATACCTGTAAGATTACATTTTCCACCTCTCATATATCTAGAACCGATTACAAAATTATAATGATTTAAATAGAATAATATTTTTTTTATATCTGATAAATCATGTTGCAAGTCAAAATCGATCGAAATTAAATAATCATATTTGTATTTAAATGCGTATTTCCAGGCATATTTGTATACTGTATTTAAACCCATCTTTTTTTTTCGTTTTTTTAAAATTATTTTTTTAGAATTGGAAGAACTTAATTTTAAAATTAAAAAAGTATTATCTGGAGAATTATCGTCAACAATTAGTAAATTATAATCTTTATAATTTAATTTATAATAATTTAAAAATTTAATTACATTATTTCTTTCATTAAATGTGGGAGAAAATATAAGTATTTTTTTCTTCATTGATTAATTAGTTAAAACAAATTTAAGTCTATAAACTATATAAAAGTAAACAATTACACTTATTAAAATAAGATAGTTGTCATTAAACAAATTCATGCTAGAAAAAGAAATTGGTATAAATGAAATTATTAAATAAATTATCAATGTTTTTATTTGATTAGATTTTAAATAACTCAATAAAAGATGGTGCAAATGATTGCTATCAGCTATAAAAGGATTTTTTCGGTTCCAAATTCTCACTATAAAAAGTCTAAACATATCTACTCCAGGTATTAATAAAATTAAAAAAATTTTTTCTGAAGTAAGTGATAATTCATAAGAGTTAATTAACAATATTTTGTAACTTAAAATTGAAGATAATAAATACGAACCTGAATTACCAAGGAAGGTTTTACCCATAAAATTAAAAAAAATAAAAATTAATATCAAAAATATATAAAATATATCTGCTTGATCATTTAAATAATTCAATTTGAAATAAACAATATTAATTAGAATGAATAATGCACAAAGGCCATTTATCCCATCGATCATATTTATAGCGTGCTGAAGTAATAAAATGCATAATGCAGTTATAAAAATAATTACCATGAAATTTAAGTGAAAGTTTAAATCAATATGTCTCTTGAATATTAACATTTCATTAATTCTTATTTCAGGATTAAAAATTAAAAATATGAAAGTAAATATAAAACATGCTAAAAGTCTTATTGATGAGGATAGATTAGATAAATCGTCTAATAGACCAATAAAGAAAAAAAAAGAGATAAAAATTATATAATCTATATTTTGAATGTACCTTGAAGAAGAAAAAAAATATAAAAGTATAGTAAAAAATATTATTACTCCTCCAACTTTAGGTACTGGATGAGAATGAATTTTTCGTACTTCGTTAGGATTGTCAAATAACTTCAAAAATTTTGCTAAATTTTTAGAATTAAAGAATAATAAAAAAGTTACTACAAATATAATTATTAGATTAAATTGCATTTTTAAATTACCTTTTATAAATATAAAATTTATAATTTTTAAAGCTTATAATTTCTAGATTATTTAAATGTCCATGATGAGAGCAAATATTATTAACATAAAAACATCCACCTTTATTCGGTTTTAACATTTTATGTGCATTACTTTGAAAAACCTTATAAGTTGTATCAGACTCTATTTTTGGGATAATATTATTTTGCTTATAATCATTATTTATTCTTAATAAATTTTTTATACAAAGAAAAACTAAACAAATAGCCAATAATGACCTAAATTCTATTGTGCTGTAATTTATATTTTTATTTAAAAGAAATGCGAACAAAATAGCGAATATGCTTACTATAAAAGCTGTATTGTATCTAAACATCGGAAAAATATTTAGCCACACTAATAAGCAAAATATGAGATAAATAATAATATATTTATTATTAATAATTTTTTTTCTAAAAATTTTAAATTTAAATCTTTTTTGTTTAAAGTTTGAATACAAAACTAGAAACAGAGAAATTATAAAAAATGGAAGTAATTTTTTTGTAATTAATAATCCATGATTTTTATACCAGGTTGAAAGCCAATTAAAATTTTTATTGTATTCACTGTGATTCAAAATAGTACCTGTTTGATCTGGCCATCCTTTAGACCATGCAGAGGAAGCTTCATAAACTTTTCTAGGATTGGAATGATCTTCTAGGTAATTTGCAGACCATGATACATCTTCAAAACAAGTAATTTCATTAGGATATAAAATACATCCAGTATGAATAAAATTTTTTGAACACCAGGCAGATAT
>MDTG01335834.1_pt1 | contig 12695 bp, 5 predicted proteins | sample 811421 | NCBI WGS metagenome assembly MDTG01 (sample SAMN05326645, study PRJNA326480) | marine metagenome | isolation source: seawater | place: Pacific Ocean: South East | collected 2011 | reverse complement strand
GCACCCAGACGAGTCTCAGGGACGCGCTTTTGAGTGGCACCAACGGAAAAGAGAATCGAATCCTTTTTTTGTGTCTGCTCCAAAGTCGTCTTCGAATCCCCCAACACCACCAACAAAAAAAGTCGTCGTTTACGTCGTCGCTTTCTTCTTCAAAGCGCTTCGTCTTCTTCGTCGTCGTCGTCATCGCGACGACGCCGTCCGCATCTTTGCTCCTCCTCCTTTTCTCCTCCTCCTCCTTTTCAGGTTGTTGTTGTGTGTTGTTGTTTTTCGAGCAGCGCTCTCTTCTCGGTGGTGGTCTTTTGCGGTTGTGGGCGACCTTTATTTGTGCTTACTCCTACTCGAGAGACACTTCTTCTCTTTCATCGTTTTGGAGCGCTTTTTTCTTCTTCCAAAAAAATCTCTCTTTATAAACCCTAAACAAAAAACCCTAAACAAAAAACCCTAAACTCAAAAATCCAAAAAAAAATTGAGAAAAAGAGGCCGCGTTTTGTGTCCCTCTTCTGCATCGTCATCGTCCAACCGACACACAAAACAGAAAAGACTTTGACGATGGAGAGGGCGCGCCTCTTGTTGGAAGCAACGACGGGCCGCCACTACTACCACGACGACAACGACAACGACGACGACAACGACGATTCGTCGTCGACGTTTGCGGTGGAGACGCCGGTGTCGTCTCGCGCATCGTCGTCATCCTCATCATCATCATTTGGAGACGACTTTGACGCCGAGACGACGACGACTCGTGCGTTGTTGTTGTGGCCACAACAATGGGAAAAAGCGCGACGGACGATGATTTCGACGAAAGCGTCGACGATGCGCGTGATGCTCACGGTCCTGTTCATATCCGGAGCCGTCCTCGTGGGCGCGTCGTACGGCTCCCGGTTCGGGGGCGATTTGTACGTGAAAGTGCGTCCGAAAAGAGAACCCGCGATCGGGAAGTCTCGACGACACGCCGAGGTGGAAGTGACGCTCGTGGACGAGGCGAAATATCCGTACGCGAAATGTCTCGACGGCACGAGCGGGAGTTATTACGCGTCGTTCGCGCCGAGTTCCGGGATCGCGAAGAAAGCGCACTATAAGAATCTCGCCGGGTCCGGGGATAAATTCGTGAAGAAATCGGAAGCGGAAATCGCGTCGTCGGCGATGGATGGGTTTTCGACGCACCGAACGTGGGTGATAATGTTGAACGGAGGCGGCGAATGCGTGGAAGGACAAAAGTGCCTGGAAAGAGCGGAGACGGAGCTGGGGAGTTCGAGTTTAGCCGCGCCAACGCACGAGTTTAAGAGCGGATTGATGGAGTTACACGAAACGCATAATCCGGCGTTCATGTACGCGAACATGGTGGTTGTGAATTATTGCTCGGGCGATTCGTTTTTGGGTCGAGGGATGGAAGCAGATAAGGACGGGTTGTGGCACTCGGGTGGACACATCGTCGATGCCGTCATCGATACGATGTTAGAAAAACACGAGATGAAAAACGCGGACAAAGTGTTAATCGCGGGAAGATCCTCGGCCGGTATCGGCGTATTGAGTCAAGCCGATCGATGGCGCGCGATGATTACGCGAGGCGCGAAGAGCATGGATTGGTGGACGAATTTCCGTCGATCGAAACCAGCACCGAAGGTGTATGCCGCGCCATTTGCTGGGTTTAGGTACACGCACAGATTAGAAGAATCGAAAGAATCTGACAACGCGAACTCGTCGACGACGACGGAAGAGTTTAATAACAACAAGAAGAAGCAAGAGCACGAACAAGAGCAACGAGGAAATCACCGCGGCGAAACCGTGCGAAGAGCGTTACTTTCAAAGGCTCCTTTAGTGGATATTCCTGAAACCGCCATGGCAAACCGCGATCGTAATCTCAAGGAAGAAGTCGTTCGCACGAAGAAAAAGATTGATTTGTTGGAGATGAAGAAACAGTTATCGCTACTCGAACGCCAACAGTTATTAGTTAGAGATGGAGGAGGAGGGGGAGGACTTCCAACTTTTGAAATCAGCGGTGAAGTCGCCAACAGAGACAAAAACATCGTCGAAGAGATGGAGCGAACGAAAAAACGCATCGAATTGTTAGAAATGAAGAAACAGCAGAACAAACTGGAACGTTCTGAAGAACGCTCACCAAAATCGGTACCCGCCGCGGATCTTGGTGAAATTCCCGGGCCTCCGAGAAGAAAACGCGATGAAGAAGAAGAAAAGGAGAAATCCTCATCCGCGTCTTCCTTAAGAGTAAAGATCACGCGCAAAGCGGCCTTGAAAAAGATGGAAAACGGAGGGAACGATGGCGAATGGGAAACGTACATCAAATATTGGCATGCAAAGCATTCGCTCAATCGAGCGTGCGTGTCCAAGAACGAAGAGAAGTACTGGAAGTGCGCTTCCGCAAAAGAGGCATTTAAACACGTTAAAACGCCCGTGTTTATTTCACAAGCGTTAACGGACGCTTTGTTAGCTGAAATGGTTGGCGACAACGCATCTCCCTACGGTCTTACCTCGGATCCATCCAACCCGTCCGTCGAAGGCGCTTTAGGCAAACGCGAAAAGGTAGCTCTAAAGAAACTCACCTCCGCGGATATTCTTAGCATGGACGCGAAAGAAGAGAGCAAAGAAATTTTACGTCTAATCTCTTTAAACGCGACGGCGCGAGAAATTTACGCGGAGAATTTGATGAAACTCATGCGGTCGGAGTTGAAAATGGTCGTCGAACATCCCAACGCGGGCGTCTTTGCGCCAGCCTGTTATGCGCACAACGACTTCGACGACGTCTACATCGACGGAATCGACCACCACACGGCATTGGCGTGGTGGGTGTTTAAAGATTCCAACGTCAAGTTGGTCGATACGTGTTCGGGCATGTTTTGCAACCCTACGTGCAAGCACTCTTTGGCGGAGTCGAGCATCATCCCTCGCGCGAACGAAGACGGGACCAACAGTCTTAACGTCAAGCAAGGCGCACTCGCAGATTTACCTTGATTAATATGATAAATAGCTACCTAGGTACCGATAAATAATAAAGATATTCTCATTTCATTAAAAAATTTGTTTGATTACTTTACTGATGGTATTATGTTTGTGTATTTGTGACTTTTTCTTTTTCCTTCATATTTGAAAAGAGCGCTCTCTCATCTCTCTTTCGTTTATGATGGCATGTACGAGCTCGTGTCAATCTCGTCCGGCAAACCATCAATGCTCACTTCAAACCTCTCGTGTACTTTGCTCAAGACGTCTGAATCTTCCGAGCTCGAGACGAAACTAATTGCCAAACCTTTTGTCCCGAATCGACCGGCTCTGCCAACTCTGTGTAAATAGGTATCCGCGTCCGCGGGCATGTCGTAGTTAATCACAATATTTACGCGTTCGATATCGATACCTCGAGCGACTAAATCCGTGGCCACTAAAATTCTCTTATTTCCATCCTTAAAACTTTGGTATCTCAACAGACGCTCCTCTTGCGACATGGCTCTGGAAATTGCGATACTTGGGAAATTGCATTCTTGCATTAACCTATCCAACGCCGTGCACCTGGCCACGCTGCTGACGAAAATAACAACCTGGTTAAACTGCAACGCGTCCAACAAGTCGGTCAATTTCCTATTCTTTTCTTGTTCTTCCAACTTCACGTAATGCTGCACCAAGCCGTGCAACGTCAACTTCGTCTCGTCGTCGACGAAAATCTCCATTGGATCATTCATAAACTTCTTACACACCGGTCTCAACTCTTTGCTCAACGTCGCCGTAAACATCATCACTTGCTTATCGTGCGGCGTCATCTTAAAAATTTCTTGCACGTCCGCTCTCATATCCAATTTCTCCAAGCACTTATCGCACTCGTCCAAGATAAAATGTGCGCACTTCTTCAAACTGATCGTACCTTCTTGCACCAACACTTTCAATCTCCCCGGAGTCGCAACAATCACGTTCGGCATGTTCGCTTTTAACTCCTCCCGTTGCGTCTTAATGTTCACTCCACCGTAAATCACCGCGGCCTTCACGCTTGGCATGTGTGCACTAAACCTCGTCATTTCGTGCGATATTTGATACGCGAGTTCTCTCGTGTGACACAAGATAACCGCACCGACCTCGTTTGGCGTCGGGTCTAACTGTTGTAACACCGTGATGACAAACACCGCGGTTTTTCCCATCCCCGACTTTGCTTGGCAGAGCACGTCCATGCCAAGAATCGCTTGCGGGATGCACTCGTGTTGCACTGTTTTCGCGAAGAAGAACACGTTTTTGAGACACACACGCGCACGAGAGAGAGAGAAAGAGGGAGAGAGAAAGAGAGAGAAACTGCACGTGAGTATTTTTGTTTGTTGTTTGTTGTCGTTTCCAACGCGTTTGGACCAAATTCGTCGTCCAATTCAAAATTCGAATCCATCCAATTCACCGCGCGCAACCAATCGCGTCGAAAAAAAAAATCGCGTCCACCGCCCGCGCGCGACGTCCCATCCCGTCGTTTCCTCGCGACGACGCGTTCGAATGCTCTCTCTACGAATGCTGCTCGAAAAACAATAATCAGAGAAACAGAAAAGCTCTCCTCACCTTCACTCGGGTGTTCGAAGCCGCAATCGACGATCGCGCGCAGCAGTTCCGGTTTCAAAAGGAAATCTCGGAATCCCGTGGAGTGCATGCCGACGTAGCCTTTCTTCTTGCTGTCCCCCCCTTTCGCTTTTCCTCCGCCCTCGGCGGCTTTCGATCCCGACGCCGCTTTCGGGGCCACGTCCTCCTCCTCGTAATCGAGCAGCTCTTCTTCTTCCTCGTCTTCTTCCGCCATGATGATGTTGATTTTTTAATGTTCGATATAATAATTGGGGACAACAAAAACAGTACGACGAATGCGCGGTGTTGTTGTTGTTGTTGTTGTTCTTATGTGGGTATCTTCGCGTAGTACGTCTCGAAAGTGCGGCGAATATCCCAACGTGGAGGAGGAATTTTTGGAAGCGCTTTTGCAAGTAAAAGGAAAGCGAGGAAAAGGACTCACGCGGTAGTGTGTAGTAAGTGGAACGACGACGACAATAACGACGACGACGATTCAAAAAGGAAGGAGAAAAAGACGCCAAAACACAAACCCTAAGCATGTCACTTACTTTAAACCCTAAACATGTCACTTAGATTTTTTTTAAAAAGGGCAGGATTTTTAGTACGTCATTATTGGGGACGCATTATTCAACACGCACGACACTTTAAATTAACTACCGAGTGTGAGTTAGGCCTAACTGAACCCTGGTTTCCTGGTCTTATTAAGGTGACATTACTCAGTTGTTGTTTATCTAGATTTGATTTAAGATAGACTACAGTAGTTTTTGGTCGATTTTATAACAATTGGATTTTTATTAATGCTGCGCTCTTTCTTTGTGCCAACAACGGGAGGAGGAGGAGGAGGAGGAGGAGGAGGAGGCGCGCCCGCCAAAAAAAGCTGTTCGTCGTCCTCTCTTCCTTTTGGGTGGTGCGTTCTGGAAAAAAGAACGCTCCTTTCCTGCGGCGTCGCCGCGGCGGGCGTGTGGTGCCTCGCCGCCAACATGTCCTCCATGTCCTCGAAGAAAACATCATCATCATCATCATCAGACCTTGTTGGGGAGGACATCACCACCGCGACAAAACGGTTGAAAGATTTGTGGGCGGGCGCGTTCGACGCGTGGATCGACTGCCCCGGTTTTGCGGCGGGGGGGAAAGTCGCGTACATGCGTCCGGTACCAAAAAACAGCCTCCTCGAAAAAGACGACGACTTTTACGACGACGACGACGCGCGTTCGGGAAAGACGGGATTTCCAACTTGGTTAAAGACGCGACAGATATTCTCATTGACGGCGTGTAACCCGTATGGCAAAGAAGTCGAGGAGTGGCAGAACGCGCGAGCGAACGAAAAATTAAAAGTAAAACTCCGCGAACTCGCGGAAAAAAGGGAGGACGTGCAATTCTGGCGCTCGTTTGGGTTTTCACTGGCGGACGATTGGAGAGAAGATGGGTTCGCGGTGGCGTTTTCGGAGTCAGACGCGACGGCCGAAAAGGATGTCGTCGCTCTCGCGAAACAGTTCGAGCAAGGTGCGATATATAGGTATAGGTGGATAGACGAGAAAAGGATGGAGAGGAAGACGGTCGGAGCGCTTATGATGGATACCGAAGAGACGGTGGTCGTGCAGATTTGCGAGAAACCAAAGAGTTGAAAAATGCAGCTTAATATATACAAGTAAAGTGTCAAAAATACATCCCCCGAAATTCATTTTCTATTAAGAGCGATGAATCATACTTAACACTTCCTCCACCCGTTTATCTTCTAATTTCTCCTCCTCCGTTTTCTTTATACCACCGAGGACGCCAGAATGGACGCTATCGTCGAGCATTTCCGTGATCCATTTCTTCTTTGACGCGTTTAAATGTTCATTTTTCTCTTTCTCGGACCCGCTCTCTCCAACAACTCCTCTACCCAGCACGGACATGACCATTTCCGTATGCACGTCCGATTGAACCAACGAACGCATGTCGTTATCCATTCTGGTATATTCACGAATCCTTATTCTTGAATCGGCGGCAGCGCCGACGGCGCGGAAGACGTGGTCGTGGCGCTCGTGGAGCTTCTCGAGGTTGCGAAGAGGTTCAATGTCTAACGTTAATGTTCGACCGGGAGGTTCGTGAAATCGCCTCAACGTGGCTAATTGCGCGGCTACTTCCCCAGCACCAGCGGCTCTCGTGGCATCTTCTAAATCCCTCGCGGTTACTCGCGCGTGGACGGTGGTTGTTGACCCACCCGCGGCGACGGACGCGGCGACTTCTGGGTCGTGTTCAAGCATTTTTTGTAAATTGACGAGCGTTTTGTGAATTTCCTCAGACGACGCGCAAACTGAGAGAACATTCGCGACGTGCTTTTCGTATTCGGACGCTAAAACAGATGCTGCGATATGTTTCACGGAATCCCTTAACCTAGCGCCGGATTCAGAATGCCATTTTTTCTTTGGTCGTTCATCCAAGGAGGATAAATCGCTCAAAGTCAAATGCGCGGCTAAATTGCCTCTCTCTTCGTGGTCTTCCTCCGAACCTTCCTCGATTTCATTCATCGATTGTCGTTGTCTTAGCTCTTGTGGGCTCTTCGTGGCGCGTTTCTCGAGAAGCGCTAAATTTTCCGCCGTGAGTATACCGGCGTTGTACTTCTTGCCCGAGATTGTAGAGTGTCCGCCTAAATCGTCCCTACTTCTCCTGTCAAAACTGCTTCTTCCAGAACTTCGTCCACCTATGCTGCTGTTACTGCTAATGTCTCCGATTTCGCCGCTCGCATCGGCCAAACCATGGTCGATCACTTTGATGTTTTTGCCGACGTCACCGGTTAAAATTTTCGGAATTTTCAGCTTTTGCGGTTGCATCGGACGATATTTAATTCCTACTACGGATTTTGACCGTTCCAAAGTGCTCCAAGAGAAACGCAACCAATCGTCAGCGACACTCAGGACTTCTCCACACGACGGACGCTCGCTCGCACTGACCGTGAGCAGCGCACGGATTAACTTAACAAAGTGCTTTGGAGTCGAGTCTTCCAATCTCGGAAAGATGCCGCGAATCATGTTTTGCCACACTTTCGTTATGGCCGGTCCGTCTGGAAATCCAGAGAGTAACGTCAAGAGCACCACACCGACGCTCCAACAATCCGTTTTCTTCGTGTACTGCATATCGTTGCACATTTCCGGAGAGGCGAAAAATTTAGTCCCATGCATACCTTTCAACTTTTCATCCGCGGAGCAAAATATCGCCGAGCCGAAATCGATGAGTTTTAAATGAGGGACGCTGTTTGGTTCTCTCGTCCATATGTCTTTACACATGATGTTATCTGGTTTGATGTCGCGATGACACACGCCTAACGAATGCATAAACGATACCGCGCCTAAGAGTTGCGCTGTAATTGCTCGCCAATCATTCTCGTCGAACCATCTGCGTCGCGCGATAGCATCGAATAAGGAAGAACCTCCACAGATTTCTGTGACTATGTAACATATCCCGTATTCGTTCGATTTGTCTTGGTATATCCCGCGTAAGATGGGTAAATTGGGGTGTTTACCACTGACAATACGCAACATGTCGATTTCGTTCATAATTTGCTTTCTCGATTCTGGGTTCTTGAGGACTGATTTCACCGCGCAAACTTCCCCGGTTTCTCTTCGGACGGCAATACGAACGGAACCAAATGCGCCTCTTCCGAGCAACGCGCCAATTTGATAATCATCAAAAACAAGCGTTTGTTGTCGCGTGCCTCGAAAGCCGTAGACGGTGATATCGTCCGCGACGTCGTCGATAAAGAAATCATCCTCTTGAAGGACGTAATCATCTTCGCCGATGACTCGATCAAAGGAGACGTCTAACTTGCCATCGCCGGTAGCTTCATGATTCGCTTGTTTCTGTTCATCGATGAATAATTGCAACAATTCCATTTTCGATTTCTTTTTCCTCGCGACGCTTACCTGTAATCTGTCTTTAATCTCGTTGGTTTCGAACAATCTCACGTACTCCTCCGGAGGCGGAATGTCGGCGACTAACAAAGTGATATCGTCATGTCTTCCTCTCACCTCTAACACCCTTTGTATAATCTTATCCGCGCACTCTTTGGTGCTACTCAAAGTCGCACAAATCTCGCTAATGTCGCCGTCCGAAATAGCCGCGAACACGCCATCAGTGGCCACGAGTAATCGAGCTCCTGTTTTGGGTACTTTCACCCTCGTCACTTCCGGTTCGCACGTAATTCCTGGAACCGCGAAATCACCTACCGCTCTGGACACCGCGAACCCCCCAGGATACGCTCTCAAAGGGCCAATATCACTCCCATCTGCTCTTTGCATTCTTCCTAGTCTACATCCGGCTTGCACTAATCTCACCGCTTCCAGAGGATCATCTGCGTTGTGTTCGCGCGTTAACCTTTTGTGCGCCCGTAAGTTCACCTCTCGATCGTCCATGTCATGTTCGTTCGGGTGTGGCAATAAGAGCGCCCCTGAATCTCCACACGACGCACAAACGATATCAAACGTTTTATCTCCATCACGCGTATCCAAACCTCTCTGAATAGTCACGTTCGTCACGGTCGTCCCGCCTTTGGGTACTTTCCGTTTCCCTCCGAAACACATACCAAAACACCCGCTACTTTTCACTTGCACGCTCTTGTCGCCTTCTTCCAACCCGTGCTCTTTGAAACCGCGTTCCAATTCTCTCGTTGCTCGAATCAAAGCCTTCTCGAGTTCGAAATCAATCGTTTTCTCCTTCCCGTCCATCTCGTCATCCTCGCTGGATTGCCTCGATCTGCGTCTTTCGCCACTCTTTGCTTTCGCGCTTTCCTCTCGTTCTTTCTCGATAGCTTCAAACACGCACTTCAGCCAGTGCTTCTCCGCGTACTTCGCCGCTAATGACGTTATGTGTCCGTCGAACACTGCAAATTGTGCCGTCACGTCGCCGATTCTTGGAACCCGGTTCTGTTCTGTTTCGTTTTCTTCTTCTTTTTTAAGTCTCAAATCCAAGCAGACTTGAAACCGGTCCTCATCTTTCAAACGAACGATTCGCGAGTTGTACGGGAACAGCTTCGTCCCGTCGTTCTCTTTCGCCGGCGCGGTGAGAAACGGCACCGAAGCGTCCAAAGACGACTTTTTCTGCGCGTCTCCAGGACTCGCGGGCATTATTCTTTCTCGACGACGATAAATACGCGCGTCTTTTATACGCGCGAGTTCGTTACGGAGATTTCTTTCGTCGAATCGTGCGGCGCGCTTCCACGCGCTCGACCACCGCGACACCACCGAGAGCGAAGTCGACGAACGACGCGCGCGACGACGAGCACTCCCGCCTCGATACCTGTGGACACACAAAAAGCGTCGCGCGCGAGAAAAAGGATTTAGCGCGCGGTGGAAACGAAAGAGACAATAAAGGTACTCGCTTTTTGTCGGCGTCAAATTGTGTCGAATAAAGTTTCAGATAAAATGGAAAGAAACAAAACACTCGCGAGAAATGCTACGGGGTGTGCATTCATCTATACGTCTATCTCTATCTATACATAGTTCGTGCTATTATGAGCTAACGCGCTGTGTACGTGTTACTTCTTGATGAACATCCCGCTCATATCCGCGCTCACTTTTTGCATCAAGTTCTTTATGTTTGAATTTGAGCGTTGGCGGTGGTGCGCGTCTCCAATGGTTGGGTTTCCTGTTCCGCCAGGTATGGTTTCGTCTAAAGAATCGGCGTCGTCTATGGTACCTAAACGGTCGAATTGTTCGACATATCGAGCGATGTCTGCTTTTCGCATACCTCTGGCTTCGCAGATGCGCATGAATTCACTCCTGGTGGCTTTCGGGTCCATGGCGCGCAGAGATTCCGCAATGGAGTCTTCCGGGTTGAGGACGCATTTGAGCACTGCATCGATGCGAGAGAATTCGCGTTCGACGGTTCGGCGAAAGGATCGCGCAAAATTACTCGCGTTTGTTCCGGCGTTCGAAGAGGAAGAGCCACTGCCGACGACGGAAGGAATTTCGAGCAGCTGCGATTTGATCGCGTTCGCGTCCAAGAGCGCTTGTTGACAGCCAACCATGGAGAACTTTTTGACGCGGAGTATCGTTACCCTAAGTTCTCTGGAAACAGAGGCGGCGAGTTTTTCGCAGAAGAATCGGAAGTGGTTTTCCGATGATGCGTTCGCACGAACAACCTTGGACGCGTTCAAAAACGTAGTCGCGCACGTTTCCACAAACTTGGAGTGGTCACCGACGGTTTCAATCGTCCCCCAGTTCACGCGTAAAACCTCAGAAGAGATTCCCGTTTTGAGCGTCACAGAACGAACTAGCGTGTTTAATGTTTTTGCAATGCACGACTGAAACGCGTCTTCGGAGGAGGACCCGTCGATTCTCTCGCGAAAAGATGGGTCCAACGCGCGTCGAGTGGATTCCGCGAGCGGCGAAATCGTCTCTGCGCAATATTCCGCCGTGTTTACAATCAACACTAAAACCTTGATTTCATTCATTTTCACTTGTTCGGAATTACGAGGGCTGGCGATAGCCGATGCGGCTCGTTCGGTTCTTTCGTTGAGTTTAAACGCATACGTTTCTAAAACCGCTTGGAACGCGGCGAACATGTCAAATAACGTTTGACCTCTCGCCAAGTTGGCGCACCGTTTGAACACTTTTTTGATGTTCATAAACATGTCACCGGAACTGATGAGAATCTTATCATTTTTGTTGTTTGCTGGTACGTTCGATGGATTGTTGGACGCAGAAGTAGTATTGTCGGATGACACATTTTCCTCTCCTCCGGCTTCGTAATCCGCCGATCCCCACGTCTCGTTTCTCGTCCCTCGTTCGATACTGTCGAGCATTTGACGCTTCTCTAAATCAACGTAACTTTGCAAGTGACCTTCAAAAGCGCCAGAAATAGCGCCTCTGAACGTGATATTCATCGCCGCGGAGGCAGCGGAATCCATCGGCATCATACGCCCTCTATTGTTCGCGTTCAAGTCTTTTTGTTTGCGCTCACGTTCGGCGCGTTCTCGCACGGCAGAGGCAGTTTCACCGTCGCCAACGTTTTCTTCTTCATTCGTAGCGTTGTCGTTGCTATTGTTATTCTTCGTATCATTCGTATTATTAACACCGAAAGACGACGATGAAGACGCACCGTTCCCGAACGTCTCGTCCAACTCGGCTTCAAACTCCAACGTCCTTCTCAACGCCATCAACAAAACTTGAGCGTCTTCCGAATTCTGTTGCGACACCGCGTTCACGTCATCAACGTTTCCCCCATTTGTGGTGCCATACGCAACTCGCATCATTTCCTTCTTATTATCCAAAGCTTCCGTCACGAAGGCTCTCGTCATTTTACACAAACTCGCCGCGAACAACCTCGCTACCGCCCACCGTTCCGGAAACACCCCCCACGCCGTGCTCTTCTCCCTCACCCTCTTCGCAATCCAATTACATCTTCTATCTACGCTCTCCACGTTATTCCTCTCGTTCGCAAAACTCGCCGCGTATTCCGCCAACTCTTTACTCGTCAACCTCCCAACGACGTCTTCCCGTACCCTCGGCTCTAACGCGTCCACGACTAAACACGCGTCCGACAGAGTCCGAAACGCGTTCGGGTCGTTCATCAAAATCGTCGGTTGCCACAACGTCGCGAAGTCTTCAAACACCGCCGTTTTCAACCCTTGTGCGATTTCCTCGTACTTTGACCTTAACCTCTGAATCTTCGGCACGTCGCCGTACTTCGCGAAGTGCGACGACAACTGCGCCACCGCTTCCAACAAATGTGCCGCTTCCCGATAGTTTCGTCTGTGACACATCGTTTCCAGCTGCGACGTCGCCGAGACGAACATGGACAGTCTTCGTAAACTCGTAATCGCTTTCGTCAGCCGTTTCTTACACGCGTCCAATTTGCCGACGTCTCGCGAAATCTCTCTCGACCTTTCGTGCGCTTTCTCGCAATCCGCCTCCAACCGCTCCATCTTTCCCTTCAGCTGTTCCGCCGCTGTTTCCGCGAGCTCCAAATCCTTCACCACGCGTTCCCCGGCGACGCTTCGATCGCGGATCGACTTCCGAACCTCTCGTTCCATCGTTTGCGTCGCAACCACGAGCTTCTCTTCCAATTTTTGAATCCCGCTGCTGCTGCTGCTGCTGCTTTCGCCGCCGCCGCCGCTGCCGGTCGTCGTTTCGGTCATCATGGCGCTCGCGTCCGGGAAGATGGCGTTGATGAACTCG
>MDTG01117450.1_pt1 | contig 12695 bp, 16 predicted proteins | sample 811421 | NCBI WGS metagenome assembly MDTG01 (sample SAMN05326645, study PRJNA326480) | marine metagenome | isolation source: seawater | place: Pacific Ocean: South East | collected 2011 | reverse complement strand
TCCAGTAAATTTATGTAAACCACCATGTTTTGCTATCAAATCACTTCCTGGCTGAAGCATCAAGTGGTAAGTATTTGATAGTATTATTTGAGTGTTATTTTTTTTTGCTTCTTTTGTTGTAAAAGATTTCAATGCAGCTTTTGTTGCACAAAATATAAAAGCAGGTGTTTCAATATCGCCATGAGGAGTTGATATTAATCCTAGTTTAGCTTTATTATTTTTTAATTTTTTTTTGATTTTCCATAAGAAACTAGACATCAGTTTTTTTTATAAAAAACTTTGCAAAATAAATAAATGGAGTGTCTAATATAGCTATTATAATTCTAAGTAGATATGTGCCTAAAATATATATCATTATGACTTTATATAGACTTGTTGGTTCAGGATTTAATAATATCCAAGCAAAAATACTAAAAGTTGTATTATCTACTAATGATGAAGCAACTGTTGATAAGTTGTTTCTTAACCATAAATATTTTTGTGAAGTGATTTTCCTAATATAATGATAAAACCACACATCAAAATATTGGCTAATTAGATAAGCAACCATACTAGCTATAAAAAATCTTGTCATCGGTGTAAAAACATTTGATAAACTTTCCTGAACCCAATCTTCAGATGAAGGTTTGAAGCCAATAGTAATTACCATTAATATAGTCATAAAAAGAAAAGCGCAAAAACCTATTAATATATTCAACCTAGCCTTATCCTTTCCAAAATATTCAGATAAAATATCAGTACATAAAAATGTTGAAGCGAAAAGTATAGTACCTAATGCTACAGGTTCAGGTGAATAAAAAAAATCTACTGTTTTTAATACTTGTATATTTCCTGCTATTATTGCTAAAGCAGAGTAAATAAAAATACCTATATATCCAAATAATCTTAAAAAAATCAGAATAGATGTAAAACAAAACAGGAGCATTATTACCCACATAATCTCTGTGCTTAAGGAATTTAGTGTGGTAGTAAAATCGTAAAAAAAGCCCATTCAATAATTTTAATTAGATTTAGAAAGAATTGTTTTTTTGAGTTTTTTCGCTTTTAAAGGCAATTTTGAGTTTGGCGTTTTTATTAAAAATTCATCAAGGCCGCCTTTTTTTTCAACAGTTCTTATTGTGCTTACTGCCACTTTAAGTTGAAATTTTTTTCCTAAAATGTCGCTTGTAAAGGATATGTTCTGAAGATTGGGTTTAAATCTTCTTTTGGTTCTGTTCTTAGCATGACTGACATTATTGCCTGTTTGAAAAGACTTTCCAGTTAATTCGCATCTCATTGACATAATTTTGACGGTAGTAAATATATATACTGCTTTGTCAAGTGTTCTTAAATACTAAAATTTTCAATTAAATACTTAGGTTTAATTTGATGATTTTTACATATCTTATTGATAGTTCTTATATCTTCGTGAATTCCTGATTGAACTAAAATGCTGTCTATTGAAAAGTTATTAGCCCCTTTAATATCATGGAAAATAGAGTCACCAACTGCTATAGTTTTGCTTTTATCTAAATTGATAGATTTGGTGCATTCAATATAAATTTCATTCTCAGGTTTGCCCTTAATGATGACCTTGCCTCCCATTTTTTTGTATATTTCAGCAATTGCTCCCATACAAATTAAATTTTGGTTATTTTTTTTTTCTATACTTTCAAAATCTGGATTAGCACAGTACATAGTTAATTGTCGCTCAACTGCTATATCTAAAATTGGAATATATTCTATTGGTTTCATATTAACAAATGGGGTACATGCTAATATAAAATCAGCTTCCTCAATTTTTTCAACAAATAAAAGATTTAAGTTCTCTCTAAATAAAAGACTATCTTTTTTACTTTTATCATAAATATGAAAACATTTTTTTTTAATTTTTAATTGTGAATATTTTTTTTTAACATTTTGCCAAATCATTTCTCCACTAGTTAATATATTGACAAAAGAGTTTTTATTAAAACCTAGATAAGGAAGTTTTTCTTGTGATGATTTTTTTCTTTTTGATGAATTTGAAATTATAAATAATTTTTTATTTTGACTATTCAGGTAATCAATTGTTTCTATAGCATGTTTATATCCATATATGCCATCATGGATAACTCCCCATTGATCAATTATAAAATTTTCGTAATTGGTTATGATATCCTTTATTGAATCTATAACAATCATATTAGGCAGATTTACCAATTACCTCAGATATATTTTTGTAACCATCTGTTTTTATTAAATCAATTAATTCTTTTTTAATTTTAGAAATTAAATAAGGCCCAGAATATGTTAATGCTGAGTATAATTGAACTAGAGATGCTCCTGATTTAAGTTTTTCATAACAATCACTACCATTAGATATGCCACCAACTCCTACTAAGGTAATCTGTCCATTTGTTAAATTATACATTTTTTTTAAAATTTTATTTGAAGTTTCAAAGAGAGGTTTTCCACTTAGCCCGCCTTTCATATTTTTATAAATTGAAGATAAATTATTCGGTCTATTTACTGAGGTGTTAGTTAATATTAAACCATCAATGTTGTTAGCTAGCGAAATTAATGCAATATCTCTAAGTTGATCCTCGTTTAGATCAGGTGATATTTTTATAAATATTGGCTTCTTATTTGTAATTTCAATCTCCTCTCTTTTTAAAACAATTTGTTTAATAAAATTTTCAATATTGCCTCTTAATTGTAGATCTCTTAGTCCATCTGTATTTGGAGAGGAAATATTTATTGTTATATAGCTGGCATTGTAACCTAATTTTTCTATACCAAATAAATAATCATCAATCGAATTAATACTATTTTTATTTTTTCCTATATTAACACCAATTATTCTATTTTTCCTAAAATCATTTTTCAATTTAGACAAATTTTTTTTGACTTTTTCTAATCCCTTATTGTTAAAACCTAAGCTATTAATTATGGCATAATCATTCTCTAATCTAAATATTCTTGGTTTAGGGTTTCCTTTTTGTGGCATAGGTGTAACAGTCCCTATTTCCACAAATCCAAAACCTAGAGAAAACATTGATTTTATAACTTCAGCATTTTTATCAAAACCAGCTGCAAGACCTATTGGGTTTGAAAAATCTAATCCAATCAAGTGCTGGTAGAGTATAGGATCATCAATACTTTCTAAATTATATCTAAAATATTTTAAAAAATTTATTGTAATAGAATGAGCAAGTTCTGGTGGCAGAATTCTTAAAATTTTTAATAAGTTATCTATCAATAATTTAGTTATCTATTAAATTTTTTATATAATCAATAGTTTCTCTTATTCCAAATAATTTAATAAATGATCCAAGCCTAGGACCTTGGTCTTGACCAAGTAGAACTTTATACACTAATTTGAAGAAATCCTTTAAATTATCAAAATTATGTTTTTTACCTACTTCATATAGGAATGTTTGTATATCTTCAGAAGAACTTTCAGGCATTATATCATTTTCTAAAACATAAATAATATCTTCAAAAATTTTCCTATTGTTGCTATCAATTTTTAAATATTGCTTATTCGGTAGTATAAAATCATTGTAATAATTAAGTGCAAATCCAATCAGTCGATCAAATTCTTGATTCTTTTCAGGATTTAAATTTTCATCATACTTATTGATAAATGACCATATGACTTTTTTATCATTTGAATTTGATACACTTACTAAATTAATTAACGTGTTAAAATTTATATCTGTTTTAAAGTGTTTTGGATTACCAGAATGAATATGCCAAATTGGGCTATCTGGTTTTTTTATATTATCCAAATTAGAGTAAGAGTTATAGTGTGAAATGTAATCATCAACAGTTTTTGGTATTACATCAAAATGTAGCTTCTTTGCTGATTTAGGTTTTTGAAACATGTAAAGAGATAAACTTTCTGGAGAAGCATATCTTAGCCATTCATCGACGCTGATACCATTTCCTACTGATTTAGATATTTTTTCACCTTTTTCATCAAGAAACATTTCATAAATTAAATTTGTAGGATATTTTTTACCTAAAGCTCTACAAATTTTTGCACCAAGATCAACACTTTCTGTTAAATCTTTACCACACATCTCATAATCAACGTCAAAAGCCATCCATCTCATCGCCCAATCTACTTTCCACTGTAATTTACATTTTCCATTAGTAACTTCTGTTTCAAACAATTTATTTAAAGAAGGATCTTTGTAAACAATGGTTTTAGAGTCCATTTTATATTCCTCAATTTTTACTTGTAAGACTTGACCTGAAGTTTCACTAATTGGAAGAAATGGACTGTAAGTTTCTTTTCTCTCTGATCGTAGAGTTGGTAATATTATATCAAGAATTTTCTGATAATTATCAAAGATATTTAGAATAGTAGAATTAAAATCACCCTTAGTGTATTTATCAGTAGAGCTAACAAAATTATAATCAAAATTAAACTCATCCAAAAAACTTCTTAACTTAGCATTATTGTGGTGACCGAAGCTTTCAAATTTGCCAAAAGGATCTGGTATTGATGTAAGAGGTCTGCCTATGAATTCGTTTAGCATTTCTTTATTAGGTACATTTTCAGGAACTTTTCTTAATCCATCCATATCATCTGAAAAAGTGAATAGTTTTGTAGGACAATCTACAATTGAACTTAATGCGTTTTTAACCATTGATGTTCTTACAACCTCTCCAAAGGTACCTATATGTGGCAACCCAGAAGGACCATATCCAGTTTCAAATAGAACAAAGCCTTTGCTAGGGATCTTAAAGTTTTTTAAACCTCCATACTTTTTAACTATTTGCATAGCTTCTTTAAAAGGCCAGGATTTTAAGTTTTGAATAATATTCTGATCAATCATTTAATTTAGCCTTAATTCTAATTTTTTTACCCAATAACAATTTTAACGAATTTGTGAAATTAAAAATTTCTGAACCTAGTTTTTCAAATATTAAATTTTCCTGATTGTCGATATTACTAATTAATGATTCAACTAATAAATATCCACTATCAGTTAAATTTAAACCATAAGATCTTTTATCCTTTGGTTGAGTTCTGTTTATTAATTTTTTTTGCAAAAGGTTTGCTATTTTTAAGCTGACTACAGACCTATCAATTGAAGAGTTTTTACAAATATCTTGCTGTGATATAGTTTTCTTATTTCTTTGTAATTTATATAAAGTTTCTAAAATCAAATAATCATTAAATGTTAAGTTTGTATTTTTTAGCAATAATCTAATCCTAGATTGCCATAAATTTGAAATCTGCCAAATTAAAATACTTAATCTATTCTCATTAAGAGAAGTGTCTGCCATAGTTGTATACAAACTGTTTGTATACAAATTATAAAAAAATGTCAAACTTAATGTGAATTTTTAAATTAAATTAAAGAAATACTAACTTTAAAGCCTATTTTACACCAAGCTTCTTCTGAAGATCTTTAGAAGAGGTAGTATATTGAAATTTATTTTTTTTGTCTGGAAAACAATATTTAAAACATTCTTGAGCCATTAACGCAGCCTCATGAAAACCAGAGAGTATTAACTTGAGTTTTCCTGGATACCAATTGATGTCACCAATAGCAAAAATAGATGACACAGAAGTTTCAAATTTCTCTGTATCAACTTTTATAAGGTTTTCGTGTAAGTTAAGGCCCCAATCTGAAATTGGCCCTAACTCCATTTTAAGACCGAAAAAGGGAAGTAAATAATCAACCTCTAAATCAAACATATTTTCATTCTCTTGATATAAAACTTTTATCTTATTTTTATCAGTTTTTTGAATATCTTTAATAACACCTTTAATAAAATCAACTTTGCCCTCGTTTTCCAGTTCTTGCATTTTATTTACTGAGTCTGGCGCTGCTCTAAATTCTTTTCTTCTATGAATTAGTGTAACATTAGATTTTTTTGAAAGTTCATTGGTCCAATCTAAGGCAGAGTCACCTCCTCCTGCAATCAATAATTTTTTATTTTCAAAAATTGACTTATTTCTAATTGCATAAAATACATTTTTGTTTTCGAATTTTTCTATATTTTCAATTGGTGGTTTTCTTGGGACAAAGCTTCCAGCACCAGCTGCTATAACTATACACTTTGACTCAATTATTGTTCCTATACTAGTAGTAACAATCCAGCCATATTCAGATTTAGTAATTTTTTCAACTTGTTGATTGAGATGAAATTTAGGCTTAAACGGGTCTATCTGTTTTAAAAGTTCATCAGTTAATTCTTGCCCTGTAACTACAGGTCTGGAGGGAATATCGTATATTGGTTTTTCAGGGTATAATTCAGCACATTGACCTCCAACTTTGTCAAGGTTATCGATCAAATGACAATTAATGTTTAGTAAACCAAGTTCAAAAACGGCAAATAAACCAACTGGACCTGCTCCAACAATTACAACATCAGTTTTTTCTTTCATATTATAAAAAATAACAACTTTTTTTATTTTTTCTAGGGATTATATATATTTTAGATGAATTATATTAAACCTTCTGAATATTACAATCCGGCTGTTTATATATGGTTATTATTATTAACTACAATGGTTTTACTAATAATTGTTATCGGAGGATTAACTAGATTAACAGACTCTGGTTTATCTATGACTGATTGGAGGCCTTTATTAGGTATAATACCACCTCTAAATGAGAATAATTGGCAATCAGTATTCGAAATGTATAAACTAACTCCTGAATTCAAGATTGTTAACAAAAATATGAATCTTGAGCAATTTAAGTTCATTTTTTGGTGGGAATGGTTTCACAGAGTATTCGCAAGACTAATTGGTATAATATTTATCATACCTCTTATATATTTTATAATTCGAAAGAAGTTAAATTCTACTCTCTATTTGAGATTGACTCTTGTATTTTCATTTGGTCTTTTTCAAGCTATTGTTGGATGGTGGATGGTAAAAAGTGGATTGAATGATAATCCCTATGTAAGCCCATATAGACTTACTTTCCATTTATTAAATGCTCTTATAATATTTTCGATGTTGTTATGGATTGCAATGGATTACAGATATTCAATTAAAATAAACTTTATTTCAAAACCTTTTACGAGTAGTTTTTATATCTTATTATCAATAATCTTGATTTTCATAACAATAGCTTCTGGTGGTTTTATGGCTGGAACAAATTCTGGCCAATCATTTAATACATTTCCCTTAATGAATGGAAAAATTATTCCTGACGATTATCACATGAATGATTATGGTATTTACAATATTTTTGAAAATACTGTAGCAATTAACTTCAACCACAGATGGATTTCAATTTTTGCATTTATATATATTTTATTTATTTGCTTCAAATTTATAAAGTTTGATAATAAAAATATATCTAATAAATTAGTTTATTTAATACTTTTCTTTCTTACTCTTCAAGTTTTGCTTGGTATAGTTACGCTTTTAAGCAATGTTTATTTACCTTTAGCAAGTATGCATCAAACCAACTCTATATTATTATTATCAACCTTATTAATTAGCTATCATCAATATAAATTTAGAAAGGATAAAAATGAGTGAAAAAAAAATATTAGTTTTCGGTGGCTCAGGTTCAATAGGAAAATCTTTAGCACTTAAGCTTAAACAGGATAATTATTCCCCTATTATTTTATCAAGAAATGAAAATGAATTAAAAAATATTTCTTCAGAAATTAATTGTCAATATAGGGTCTGTGACGTTTTAGATACTGAGAAAATAAAAGAGATTTCTGAAGAGTTTAAGGATGAAGTATTTGGAATAGCATACTGCGTTGGCTCGATAAACTTAAAACCTCTTAAAATTACTAAAGATGAAGATTTCATTGATTCATTTAAAATAAATACTCTTGGGGCTATAAACGTTATTAAGTTAAATCAGAAAAATTTGGAAAATAACAACGGTAGTATTTTGCTTTTTTCAACAATAGCTGTTAAACAAGGCTTTACCAATCATAGTATTATATCAACAGCTAAAGGTGCTATTGAAGGTTTAACACTTAGCTTGGCAGCAGAATTTGCCCCTAAAATACGCGTAAATTGTATAGCTCCGAGCCTTACTGACGCAAAAATGACACAAAATTTAATTAGCAATGTAACTATTAAGAAAGCTATTGAAAATATGCATCCATTACCAAAAATTGGATCTGGAGATGACTTCTCTGATATTGGTTCTTTTCTATTAAGTGCTAGAAATAATTGGATTACTGGTCAAATTTTCCATATAGATGGAGGAAGGTCAACATTAAGAATAAAATCGTGAATAATTTAATAATTATAATATTAACTATAATTTCATTTAGTGTTTTTTCTCAACCTTTTCCTGTACCTGAAGATAAAGAGGTAAGTTACGATGTTATTAGAAAAAAGAAAACGATTGGAAGTTTAGTTTCAAAATTTATAAAAGAAGATAACCAAATTATATTACATTCTGTGCTAGATATTAATGTAAAAGTTTTATTCTTTCCAGCATATAAATTTTTTCAAGAAACTAAAGAAACATGGATCGATGATAACTTTGTTTCTATAAAAGGTTTTACAGACTTTGAAGATGATAGGGAATATAATATCATCGGAGAAGATACGGATGATTTCTTTGTTGCCAATGGAATGGATGGGGAGTTAAAATTAGACAAAAATATTTATCCTTTAAATTATTGGAATATATCAATGCTAGATAAAAAAGAGGTTTTTGATACCCAAAAAGGGATTGTTCGTAAAATAAATGTAGAAAAACTAAATAATGAAAAAATAGAAGTTAATGGTGAAAATTTAGAAACTGAAAAATATATATTCAATGCAACTAAACATCCTAAAGATAAAGGTCCATTTCCTGAATATACATTGTGGTATCATAATAAAGAGCTCATAAAAATGGAATTTAAAAATCCAAAAGATAAGAAAATAATTAAAATTATTAGAAATGACTTGGGTGAATAAGTGAAAACAATTTGGATTACAGGAGGTTCTTCAGGTATTGGATTAGCAACTGCTAAAGAGTTTTTATTTAATGAATGGCAAGTTATAATATCATCAAGCAATAAAGAAAAATTAGAAAATGCCAAAAAAAAATTAAGTCAAACACAAAATATTAATCTATTACATATAATTCCTTGCGATATATCTAATGAGAAAAATGTTAAAGATACAATTAATCATATTGAGACCCACATCGGTAAAATCGATTTAGCTTTATTAAATGCTTCAGCATATAGCCCAAACAAGAACCAAATATTTGACATTTCAAATTATGAGCTGTTAATAGATGTTAATATAAAAGGAACTTTATATTGTATTAATACGCTTAAAGATTATATGAACGGTAGAAATAACACTATTGCAATTATATCTTCACCTTTAGGTTACAGAGGTTGGCCAACAGCTGGAGCTTATGGTATTTCAAAAGCAGCACAACTTAGTTTAAGTGAAAGTTTGTACTTTGATTTTAAAAAGCTGAATATTAATATTCGCGTTATTTGTCCTGGATTTATTGATACAGAGGCCACAAGAAAAAATAGCTTTAAAATGCCTTTTCTCAAAAGTGCTGAGTATGCTGGCAAAAAAATTTTTGATAGACTTACTAAAGGCAAGGAATTTGAAATAATATTTCCATATTTGATAGTTTATTTTTTTAAATTTACTAGAATTTTACCTTATAGAATTTATTTTTTTATTTGGAAACAGTTGGGTAATTTTTAAGTTAATTCACCAATATATATTCCTAGTCCTTGTGCTACCTTTATTAAAGGATCGTTTTTCTGAATTGTTTTAGAATAACCAGCTATTTGATTAAGAGGTAGATCTTGCACACCCCTATCCTTCCAAACCACAACTCTGTTAAATTTCTTCTTTGCAATAAGATCTGTTGCATAAACCCCAAATGCACTTGCGATTAATCTATCACGATGAGTTGGCTGTGCTCCTCTTTGAACATGTCCTAGTACTGTTACTCTTGTCTCAGAATTGGTAATTTTATAGATTTCATCTCCTAAGTAGTTTCCTATACCTCCTAATCTAACTTCTCCATCAACATATTTTACAGTAGCTTTTTTGCCATTCTCTTTTTTTACTGCTTCAGCAACAACAATTAATGCATGATTTCGTCCTTTTGACCTTAAATCTTCAATATGTTTTGCAATTGATTCAATAGAATAGGGTATTTCTGGAATTAGAATTATATCTGCGCCTCCTGCAATTCCAGAATTTAGAGCAATGTGACCAGCATCTCTACCCATTACTTCTAAAATCATAACTCTTCTATGACTTGCTGCAGTTGGTTGAAGCATATCAAGAGCGTTAGTTGCAACATCTACTGCAGTATCATATCCAATTGAAAGCTCATTATGCTTAACATCATTGTCGATTGTTTTTGGAATGCCAACAAAATTAATATTACCTTTTTTTGTTAAGCTCTGAAGTATTTTTAAGCTTCCATCACCGCCAATTCCAATTAATGCATCGATACCAATTTTCTTAAAACCATTAATTATAACATCTACAGAGTCGACCCTCTTACCATTTTTCATTATTTTTTTAAAAGGATTGCCTTTATTATTAGATCCTAAAAATGTTCCACCCATTCTCATTAGATTTCCTTCAAAGTTGTTTGGTTCTAACTTTAAAATATCTAGCGGATCTTTTAATAAACCTAAAGTTCCATCTTTTATACCATATACTTCCCAATTATACTTACTGTGAGCTCGTAATGTTACTGCTCTAATTACTGCGTTTAAGCCAGCACAATCTCCACCACTTGTTAAAATAGCTATTTTTTTAATCACACAGAGTTTATATACTAATAATAAATAATTTATATTTATTTTCATGGAAGATATAAGCAAACTACTTAAAGTTCTTAAAAATTTTGAACAAGAACATAGAGACCTTGACGAAATATTGATTCAACTTCAAGAAAAAAATACTGTTGATTTTTTACAAATACAAAGATTAAAAAAAAGGAAATTAGTTCTAAAAGATAAAATTATAGAAATTAAAAATAAAATAGAACCAGATATTATCGCTTAATTTAAGATTCCTTTTAAAAATAAAGGTAAATTATCTTTAATAAATGAAAACCTCTCTTTTATTTTTGGTATCTTGGATATTTTTTTTAAGTTTTTATCTATATTTAAGTTAGCTTGATTAATATCTTTTGTAAAAAAAATAAAAAGTGCATTTATATATATTGCTGCTAGAGTTATTCTTTTTGTATAAAAATTAAAATCTGTAGAATTGTCTCCTGCTAAATACCACATAGCATCTACGCTATTATATAAATTTTTTTTCATAATTTTTGAGTTTTGAGGAAGCATAAGGTGATTAAAAGTTTTTTTATAAAACATTTTATCTTGATTTAAAATTTCAAATCTAATTGAGAGTATTTTTTTTATCCTCTTAGAAATAGGAAAATTTATGATATTTATTTTATTAGTTTTGCTTTTTAAAGTCCTATTAACCTCATTTAACGAAAATTCTAAAATATCCAAGTATCCATTTGGGAAAAAATAAATTAAATCTGAACTACTAAACTTATCACTTACTAATTTTTTAAGCAAGTTTCTTGACCAACCATCTTTCAAAATAATTTTTTTTGAATATTCAAGAATAATTTTTTTATTTTTAAAGTAATTACTATTTTCTATTTTTTTCATTTTTCCAAAAGTTTACTATTTCTTTTTCAAATCCAAAAGCTTTTTTATCTGTTAATCTAGAGATATATAAGATTCCTTCTAAATGATCGATCTCGTGTTGCACTACTCTTGCATGTAATCCCTCAGCTTCATTTTCAATTTTGTTACCAGATAAATCATATCCATGATACTTAATTTTTTTATATCTTTTTACCAATCCCTGCATACCTGGAATTGATAAGCATCCTTCCCAATCGTCCTCCATTTCTTCACCCATCGGTTCAAAAGCTGGATTAATAAGTGGGGTAATTTGAATTTTTTCTTTATCGTCTATATCTGGATTTCTAAAAATAATAATTCTTTTAGAAATATGTACTTGGGGGGCAGCTAGCCCTATACCATTATAATCAATCATAGTTTCAGACATATCAAATACTATTTTTTTCAACGAATCTGTAGAAAATTCTTGAATTTTAGCTCCTTTGTTGAGCAGTACTGGATGCCCCAATTTAGCAATTTTTAATATAGACACATTTTAGATATAATTACTTTTTTTTGTTATACCATGTTAAATATTTATTATATCTATTTGCAATAAAAAAATCTTTATGTTAGTACGCCGTTCAAATGACACTATTTGTAAATGTAAAAGACAACAATGTTGAACAGGCTATAAGAAGTTTAAAGAAAAAAATGCAACGTGAAGGTCTATATAAAGAAATGAAACTCAGAAAGCATTATGAAAAGCCTTGCTTAAAAAGAGCTAGAGAGAAAGAAGAAAATATCAGAAGAGCTAGAAAAACAGCAAGAAGAAATAACGTTTAAGAGGATAAACTTTTAACAATATCCTCGCACATTTTTTTTGCATCTCCAAATAACATTGTAGTGTTATCTCTATAAAATAACTCATTATCTACTCCAGAGTATCCCGTTGCCATTGATCTTTTGACAAAAAGAACACTTTGTGATTTTTCTACATCAAGTATTGGCATACCATATATTGGTGAAGTTTCATCAGTTTTTGCTGCGGGGTTTGTTACATCATTAGCACCTATTACAAATGATACTTCTGTCATAGGAAAATCATGATTAATTTCATCTAGTTCTAAAACTTCTTCATAAGGCACGTT
>MDTG01146089.1_pt1 | contig 12696 bp, 3 predicted proteins | sample 811421 | NCBI WGS metagenome assembly MDTG01 (sample SAMN05326645, study PRJNA326480) | marine metagenome | isolation source: seawater | place: Pacific Ocean: South East | collected 2011 | reverse complement strand
TATCTGGTAAATCTGTATTCTGTACACTACCTTTGTCTTGTATGATTTGATTGACCAACTTGTCTGTCCACAACCCCTGCTTTCTACACATATTTTCTAAGTTCTTATTCACAATCATAAATTCACCACTTAATACCCTACGTACGTAAAGGTTGGATGTACATGGTTCAAACGATTCAGTATTACCATTGATTTGCGCGGTAGATGCTGTCGGCATGCATGCAATCAACAAGCTATTTACTGCTCCGTATTTCTTCACTCGTTCACGCAATTCCTCCCATTTGAATTTCGTCGCTTCAACATTCCATAAATCAAAAGCAAATTTACCTTCAGATAATGGTGATCCTTCAAATGATTCGTAAGGCTTGTTTTTAATTGCTAGGTCAACAGAACAGGACATAGCACCATAATAGATCGTTTCAAATATTGCTCTGTTCAAATCTTTGGCTTCCTCTGAATCGTAAGGCATATTCAATATGTGGAATACATCTGCTAAACCTTGAACTCCAATGCCAATTGGTCTATGACGGTTGTTACTGACGTAGGCTTCATCTAAAGGATATGAAGTTTTGTCAATAACCTTGTTCAGATTTTTGCAACAAATGTATGCTGCTTTTTGAAGTTTTTTGAAATTAAATCCATAGTGACTGATAAATTTTGGAAGACATATACTGGCCAACGTACAAACTGCTATCTCATCAGCACTGTTGAACTCACATATTTCCGCACAAAGGTTGCTCGAACGAATGGTACCTAAGTTTTTTTGATTGTTTTTTCTATTGACTGCATCTTTATACATGACATAAGGCCCGCCTGTCTCAATTTGAGTACGACATATTAAACTCCAGAGCTGCCGTGCCTTCATTTTTTTCTTGTAAATTCCCTTTTCAACGTAAGAGTTGTATAATGTTTCAAATTCATCCCCATATGAATCTTGTAAGTCTGGTGCATCGCTAGGACATATCAAATACCAATCCCCATCATCTTTGACGGCCCTCATGAAGTTATCTGGTATCCAAAGGCCATAGAACAAATCCCTCGCACGCATCTCTTCGTCGCCATGATTTAATTTTAGTTGTACCCAATCCTCGATATCAGGATGCCACGGCTCTAAATACGACGCAAAAGCTCCTTTCCGTTTACCACCTTGATTGACATATCTGGCAGTGTGATTATAGACCTTCAACATAGGTACTAGACCGTCTGACTTACCGTTTAATTTCTTTATTGTACTTCCTTTTGCTCGAACATTGGTACAGCTAAATCCGATTCCACCTGCCAATTTTGAAATTTGCGCACAGTCTGTTAACGTTTTAAAAATACCGGTTAGTGAATCTTCTTGTACCGGCAGTAAGAAACACGAAGCTAGTTGACTGTTGATGGTGCCAGCATTAAATAATGTTGGAGATGCATGTGTGTAGTATTTTTGGCGTAAGGCATCGTAGGTTTTACGAATGGATTCTAAGTCATCGTTAAGGTAAGCGCTCACTCTCATCAACATGTACTGTGGCCTTTCGACAAATTTACCTTCAGAGTTTTTTAGTAAATACGAACGTTTAAGAGTTCTAACACCAATTATATCGTAACTAAAATCATGCTCCTCTCTAATTAAATCATCTAATTTTAATCTATTAATCTTCTGTACGAACTCTGGTAATAACAATGTTGAAATACTATTCATTGCTTCTTTGAACGTGTCTGGTGTTTTTTTGTATAGGTCCAACATTTCTAAACGTCCGGATAACAGTGCATAGTCGTAACTTTTGTAAGTGAATTGTGCTGCTGTTTCGGACAAGTACGTTAGCATGTCGTTAGCATCGTAGTCATCAGGTAAACCACTTATAATTGCTTTCTCCAGTAAGTCTACGTCTATATGTCTTAAACACGGTTTTAAGGATGTTCCCTTTGATATAAAGTCTCGTATGATAGTATTATTGTCCTCCATTTTGTTTATTCTATGTGTTATTACACTCATAGATGTTTGATATGTAGAATGAAAAAATCAATCTTAAATAGTATGAATTTAATTTTTTTACTCACTCAGATTTTGTATCTTGTAAATGAGACATCACTACTTTGAGATTAGCTGCGATCATGAATCCTCCAACGCAACCGATGAACATTGAAACGAAAAGCAATAAAGCGATACGAAGTTGAGTCACACCATAACAACACACCATTACGATAAATAATATAAGATATATTGTGCCAAATACGGTAATTAGAATTTGTTCCGCTAAAACAGCATCTTTATATGTTCCCTCCAACACCACCGTGACCATTAAAACACCTGTTGCTAGAAATAAAAGAAGACATAATAGATAACCTTTGCGAATAAATGTATCCTGTTCTTCAAGACGATATTTCTCCTCTATATCTCTTTTTGATGCTCCAGTTGGTTGTTGTTCTAATTCATCGTATTTTTTATCATTAGTTCGGCGTACTGACATCTTTTTGATATTTGCATTAACTATTTATACTCTATAAATAGCACGGCAATATTTATAAATGAAATATTCTCTCCCATTTATCTATTTTGTCTTCGGATTTTGCATGGCGTTTCCTGCCATAGCAACACAGTTCCTATTTATAAAACAGTTGAAGGTAAGTCCAGTAGGGATGGCAGTTTCATATAGTTTGGTCAGTGTGCCCTGGACGTTAAAACCAATTTATGGGTTTATTACAGACAGGTATGCAGTCTTTGATTGGGGAAAACGAAGACCGTATGTATTCTACGCTGGAATTCTATTGTCATATGTATATATCGTGTTGGGGAAAGTTATACATGAGTTTTATCTGTTACTGGCATCCTTAATTTTTATTTCCTTTTTATTGTGTTTCGCCGATGTTGCTACTGATTCCATAACAGTTGAATTAGTGAAAACGGTAGAGACAAAAGAGAATGAAGGTATCATACAATCAAATAATTGGATAGGTAGGGCACTAGGCACGGTATCAGGAGCCTTTTTAGGAGGTATGGCGTTTGCCACCCTAGATGCTTCAACAGTGTACAAATTGTGTGGAATTTTTCCATTCTTAATGGCATGTGTCGTATGGGATTTACCAAAAAGTGAACGTGCACACGAAGATGTATTTTCAAAATTGTGGAAAAATTTTAAAGAGCAAAAAGAATTGGCAATTATATTGTTGCTAATCAGTATCGCTCCTAACTATGGCACGTTTTACACTTACTTCCTGACTGACAAGTTGAACTACACACCCACTGACTTCACCTGGTTAAGTATGTCATCTTCACTAGCCTTTTTAGCTGGTGTGGTGTCTTTTCGATTATTTTTTAGAAAATTTCATATCAAAAGAACTTTGCAGGTTGCAGTCATCATATCCGTTGCATTTCGTCTGCCACAACTGTTGGTAGTGACTGGATATTATCAAAAATTTTGGTTGGTATTATGTGACGGTATAGTAGAATCGTTTAGTTTTCAACTTATAATTATGCCGTTGATCGTGTACACAGCTAAGCGATGTAATGATGGATGTGAAGGTTCACTATTCGCATTGATGATGTCGATTAGTAATTTGTCAGGTATATTGGGGGATCAGCTAGGTGCGGCAGTAGCAGGTTACTTAAATGTTACAGAAAAAAATTTTGATAACTTAAAATGGTTAATGGTAATAGCTATTTTAGGCGATTTGTTTATTCCGATGTTGGCGATTCTAAGAATGTTTTCCTCCTCTTCGGAGACTTATTCTCAGTTGGATCATACGCCGGAGCTACAGATGATTGATTTGACGGTGAATACGTCGGAGAAGTTGGCGAATAAGCAGGAGACATCGGTGAATTCGGGTGATATACAGGACTCTCTGGTACATAAGGCTGATTTGGATCGTACGCGGGACTTTTTGGTCCATCATAAGGCACGGTTGGACTCATTGGCTTATGAGGATCGTACTCAGGGCTCGTCGGAGCAAAACTCGGCCTATCGGGATCGTACTCAGGGCTCATCGGAACCCCGTTATTCGGATCGTATGTACTGCCATGACCACCGTAAGATGGACCGGTTGGCGAAGGAGGCGGTCGAACGGTATGAAAATTCGATACAGGAGCATGATGAGTTAACATCGGAGGAGGCTGCACTACTAAAGAAGGTTGAGGCCACATGTTCTGATGAAATTGAGGTGGATTTAGGATTGGGTTCTGAGGCAATATAGGCATCATCCCACCCATAGTACCGTAGGGATTGGCGTTGAATCCTCCACCACCTACGAATGCAGCCTGCTCCCACGGTTGTCGTTGATCGGCCCATGGATCAACGTTCGCATTGGTATTACCGTCTTGAGTAATCCACGGCATATCGCCCCAGATATCATTTTCATCGTCCTGGGTAACCCATGCAGAAGTTTCCTTCTCTGGTTCTTTTGGTGGATCCTTTTTATGTTTATTAAACATTTCCATATCATTTACAATACCCAAATCCGCATTTGGACCAATGTAAGGAGCAGCTCCTACTAGTATTCTTTCTGACATTCCCAATAAGTTATCAGTTTCATTTAACATAGCAGATTGGTTGAATACATTTATAATTTCTTCAAATGTAGCCTTTTTTAAAGGACTTTGATCTACCTCTTTAATTCCATGACGTGTCAATGGAACCAGACGTCCAGTGAATGACATCCAATCAACAACAACTAAAATATGTCTAGCATTAACATATAACCCGTAAAAAGCCAAAATATTATTAATTTCATCAATCAACTTTTTTCTAGCTGCTTCAATACCCAATATCTCATAAATAGCATGCACATCATTTGTTTCAACGTCATTTTGAGCAATACCTAATGCCCATATTTGTCTCAGGTCAGTTAACGATGTTTGAACTTTGTAACGACCTTCTTCCTCCAATACCTCTACAACGTTTGCTCCCTTCACACCACGAACAGTTTTTTCACGTAATACCTGTTCATACAAAGAACTTAATGATCTTTTCTTGTCTTTCTTAATTTGCTTTACGTGAAATATGGGGTATGGTCCCTCCGTGTATGCAATGCTAAGATTTTTTTGACTTTTTAAACATTCCTTCACACTTTCAACATCGTACCACTCGCGTAAGTACAGCACCAACGTCTTACTTAACGTACTTTCTTTGAAGTCTGCATCTGGAAATAGACGGAATGATTCCACCTCCGTTTCATCTGGCTCGTCTGTTATTTTGTAGTAATCAACCAAATCGTTTAACTTCATCAGTTGCATCTCCAATTTAATTTCTGGATTCTTACAATAAAATGATGCGATTGGTGTTTGAATCTTACGAACACAATCGATCAACTCAGTTAATCGCGGTATACCCAATGTGACGTTCATCGCACTGTTGCCTGTATTGTGGAAGGTATTGAGGGTCATTTGTGTGACGTACTCTCCAACAGATTGTGCTGCTAACGATCCAACAGCTTCTCCAGGAACAACACGCGAAGATTCCATTTTGTCCTTCATGTCAAAGATAATTTTTTCTAAATGTTCATCCGTAACTTTTTTCTGGAAAAAGAGTTTGTAGGAATTTAACTTTATACGAAAAAATGCTCGTAAAAAATCATTTTGAACAGTATGAATAAAAGCAGTAACAATGTCATAAATTTGCTCTTGTGTTAAGATTGAACCAATTCCCATACTCCATATGGTTTGTGAATTCAATATTAATCTGTCCACTGGCACAGGAAGCATCCATGAAGATGTATCTTTGTAAATGGGCTCTCTAATTTTGTTGATAGATGTTAAAAATTCCATGTCTTTTTTTAATTGATTCAACTCGATGTTACCAATTTTAGATTCATCTAGTTCATCAAATTCGTAAATGGATTGCTTTTCAATCATGGTGCCGTCAAAACCATCATCTCCATACATAAATTGTATCATAGAACCGTCTGCATTTCGTACAGACCCATCCGCTTTTGTAATACAGTTCTCCAAAGCCTTAATAAATTTTCTTTGCATATAGCCAGACTTAGCTGTTTTACATGCCGTATCAATGACCCCTTCACGACCACTCATCGCATGAAAAAAATGCTCTGAAGGATTCAACCCTTTTCTGTACGAACTTTCAATAAATCCATGACTCTGAGGACTATGTTCTCCTTTTTTGAAGTGTGTCAATGTACGTCCATCCCATGTACACGGTATGCGTTTACCTTGTAGATTCTGCTGGCCGATTGGACCCATGATCTGTGTTATGTTATTTTTCTTCCCTTTCGTCCCACTACTGACCAAACAATATAGATTATTACTTTGATCCAACGGTTCAGTGACTGCTTTCCCGATGGTGTCACGTACTCCATTTAACACCCCGTTGATTTTAGCCTCGTTGGTCTCATCATGAATTAAATCAAATGCTTCACGACATTTATCGGTAACAAATTTATCATTCTCTTCTGATGTCACTATATCTGACACCGACATAGTGAATCCCCTCATACTAAGATACATATGTCCAACTCGTTGCATACGATTAATAAAAAGTACACATTCATCGGGTCCACAATCATTGTTGATGACGTGAATCAAAGATCCATGGGACGTGCCTAGAACACCTTTGGTTAGTTGTCCATACTTCATGATACCGCAATCAATTTTGCATCCACACCCTTCGTAATTCACCAAAGGCAAACACATTGATACAAGATCGTGTCCAGTGAAGAAATCTTTGTTGGTTTCAAACTTAAATTTACCGCTCCAACCGGGCATACATAAGATGCATTGAAAAAAATCATCTTTCGACAACGTTACATTTGGCTGTGTCATCAGATACGAGGCAATCATAGTATCTTGAATGATTGACATGACCGGTTTGTTTGATTGTGCCGATATGATGTTATTCTTCACCGTCATGATGCATCTAGCCTCTGCTTGAGCCTCCAACGTCTGTGGAACGTGAATATTCATCTCATCCCCATCGAAGTCAGCATTGTAAGGTGGCGTACAACTTAAATTCATGCGAAACGTGCGATGTTTCATGACACGGACTTCGTGAGCCATAATAGAGCCTTTATGAAGTGTGGGTTGTCTGTTAAATAAAACAATATCTCCATCCTGTAAATGGCGCTCAATGGTCCATCCAGGTTCCAGCTTGAAAGAATAACGGTTTGTAAACTTTAGGTTGAACCTGTTGCCATTTGGATTCATCACGTATTGAATACTACCTTCTTTATTCCTTAGCTCTTCCTCTAAGATTTTTTTATTCCAATCGGTTACTTTAATTGGAACAGTGAGAATTTTTGCAATATCTTCTGGAACTCCAACTGCTGTCATTGGCAAACAGTCATCACCAGTGATAACAGTTCTAGCTGTGTAGTCGCATCGTTTTCCCATAAGATTTCCACGAACACGACCCTCTTTGCTTTTTAATCGTTCTGCAATCGAAGCATACTCCTTCGAAAAATCTTTTTTTCCGGAGGTGGTTTTTTTATGATCAATGTAAGCCGATACAGAAAGTTGCAAAACTAACACCGCGTCGTTGATAACATGAGCTGGGCGTTTTTCATCAATTACCATTTTCAACTTTCTATTCACTCGTAGAATTTGAAGTAACCTATACGTCAAATCATCTTCTCCACGTACAAGAGTTCCTCCCATGAGAATAGCTGGTCTCACCGTAGGTGGTGGTACAGGTAATACTTCCAAAATCATATTTTTGGGATGTGACATATTGAAATGTTCCAGTAGATCAGTAGAAATCATTTCTAAATGGTCCAACACATCGTATATCTTGTACACTTTCTTATTCATCAATATTTGAAACTTCTCCTTGTTCCACGCGTACTTTGGAGCTTTGATGTTACAGTTTGGGCATTTGGTGAACAGATTTGTGCTCTTAAAAAAGTGCGACATCCACTGCACACGTGGTTTTTTTATTGGGAGTTCAATATCCTTGAAAAGGTGGGAAGCACAATTTCTACAAGTGCCCTTTAACCATTGCAATACACTGCGGTAAAAATTGACATGATAAATGGGTCTAGTCAATTCGATATGCCCCCAGTGGCCATTACAGACCCCAGTCTTTTTACCGCACGTCTCACATGTTGATAGACGGTCCAACGGACCCATGCGCCTGTCTCTCACAGAATTTTCAACATTCACAAATTTGCCATTGACAACTGTGCGTTCGTGCTTTGTCACATGGACTACACTTTCCTTTAAAATTTGTTCTTTGCTCCAAATTTCAAACGATATCGCTTTGAGCGATTTATCTTCTAAAACTGCATCCATGGTTGTTTGATAAGAAAGTTAATTGGATTATCTATTCTCTATGTTCTTTAAATATTTTTCTACACACGCGTTAATCGTTGTATTGAACTCGTTGCATTTTTATAGTACAATATATATGTTATATATTTTTTTATAGTACCTGGGAAGAAGAGTAAAAAAATAGCAGGTAATTAGTAGGCACGGGGAAGAAAGGGATAAATAAGTAAATTTTCCCCACGAGCAAAATTCTATGCGAGTTAGGCACGGGGAATAAATGAATAAATAAGCAAATTCTCCCCATGACCGGTAAATTCTATGCGAGTTTAATAGCATGGTTATATTATGGGTTAAAATGTAGTACCTGGAATTCCGTAGCTACTAATAATTAGTACCACATAACACACACAACTCACATAAACTAAACATATACATGTCAAACTCGCACAGACACTTATAGTAAAAAAGAAACAAGTAAGTTCAAGCAAACGATTCTTACGTATATAAAGCAAACCCTACTTCCAAAATGTCGAACCCTCAAATGTCGGGTAGTTCCAGTAAGAAAAAGCGTCGCACGCAAAAAGATTATTCACTTCTGACACAGGAGCAGCAATGTCTTCGAAACCCTGATATGTATGTGGGGTCAGTAAATGTTGAAAAGAACAATGACTACGACGGTCACGACTGGCCATACTATTTTGACGGTGTGTTGAACAAGAAGTACCCAATACCAGCTCTTTACAAGCTTGTTGACGAGCTATTGGTAAATGTGATGGATGTCTACACGAAGAACCGCGCTGGTGAAGAGGAACCAGTAAAGAATGTATGGATCACCACCAACTACGATACTGGGGAAATCAGCGTAAAGAACGATGGTACTGGAGTACCAGTTGAAATCCACGAAGCTGCTTCCAAAGCTTTAAAGAAGCAGATTTTATGCCCTGAATTGGTATGGTTTCATTTTGGCTCTGGTGATAATTTCAACGGTGATCGTCTTGTTGGAGGTAAGAATGGTTATGGAGCAAAACTCTGTGGCGTTTTCAGCAGCAGATATGAAGTTAAAACCTGTGATGGTAAAGGTAAAGTCTTTAAAATGGTTGCTAAAAATAACATGAGTATAAAGAGCAAAGCATCTGTGAAATCAGTAAAGGCTTCAGCGTATACCAAAGTTTCATTTACTATTGATATGGCGAGATTTAAACAAGATGGTCTCCCACTTGTCAGTGTTCCAACCGATACTCGTTTCGCAATTGACCAACGCGTTCAAGATCTCGCAAACTTTATGCCAGACGTAAGGGTAAAGTTAAATGGTACAAGAGTCAAACCTAAGTCATTAGCCAAACAAGCAAAAGAAGTATTGGGTAAAGTTTTGTTCTCTCATGAAACGGAGAATTACTTCATTGCGATTGGACCTCGAAAAGAAGAAGGAGGATCTGGATGTTGTTCATACGTCAATGGAACCTTCAATCGCAACGGTGGGAAGCACATCAACCAGCTCTTAGGTCAACTAAGCACTGGGTTGTACCAAAAATATCCAGAATACAAAAAAACAAATCTTAGTCGATATCAATTGGGTCGTAGATTGTTAGTATTTGCCTCGTTGAAGAATGTAGTGAATGTGATGTACGACGGCCAATGCAAAGATGAGGTAAAGAACGCTAACAACCTTCGTTGTCCGATAAGCTGGAACACTCCTGGTCACGTTAAGTATTATAAAATACTTCGCAAACAGCTAAAAGACTATATGGAGAAAAAGAAAGCCGACAGAGAAAGTCGTGTTGCCAGGGAAACCGATGGACAAGGCAGCTCCAGGTATGTCAACGTTGAAGATCTAGTAGATGCTAGACAAGCTGGCGGTGTATGGAGCAAAAATTGTTCCTTATACATTACAGAAGGTAAATCAGCAGCTCGTTTGGCATCAGAGATGGTACCAAAAGACAAATGTGGTATCTTACCGGTTCGAGGTAAAATGAAAAATGCTGGCAAACATTCCAAAGCAGACTTTAATAAAAACAAAGAAGTGACTGCTATTAAACTAGCGTTGGGGTTGAAGCAAAATACCAAAAGCATTGAAAATTTGCGTTACGGTAAGCTTGTCATCATGACTGATCAGGATAGTGATGGCTATCACATCAGAATGCTCTTAATGAGCATGTTTGCAGAACACTGGCCTGAACTGATTGCAAAAGGATTTATCTGGATCTTTGAAACTCCCATTGTAAGAGCCAGAAAAGGTGCTGAAACATTAAACTTCTATGACCAATCTAAAGTTGAAGAGCATGTCAACAATAACACCGGTTGGAAATACAAGTATTATAAAGGTTTGGGTACTTCCACTGCTGCTGATGCACGTGAGTATTATCAAAATCGAAATGAACTGATGTGGAAAGTCTCTGGCGACATTGGCCTAATCAAAAAGTGCATGGGTAAATCCAAAGAGGCGGATGGGTACCGCAAATGGATTAGTTCCGGTGAAAAGCCATGCGAACGTCTCGATAGAGGCAACATTGAATTCATTGTGAAGAGACAATTTGGTAACTTTGCATTTGCGCAAAATCTTCGTAAAATCCCACATGTGGTAGATGGTTTGCTGCCATCCAATCGAAAAGTATTGCTATACGCACTTCAAAACTTCAAAGCCGGTGATAACGACAACATAGTTGATCGCTTTGCGAACAGAGCAGCCGATAAAATGAAATACCATCATGGGGCAATAAATCTTATCGGTGTGATCGTGAATATGGCCAGTGACCACGTTGGAGGTATTCCATTACCAATGTTCTACAAGGGCGGTCAGTTTGGTTCAAGACATGATAATGAACACGCGGCTGGACGTTACTTGAAAACTGGGTTGCTAGACCACGTGAAACTATTGTACCCACCAGTAGATCTTCAATTCTTTCCACAACAAATGGACGAAGGTGATATTATCGAGCCGAAATACATGGTTCCAATTATCCCCATGCTTCTCGTAAACGGTCACAGAGGTGGTTTAGGAGTAGGATGGTTGTCAGAAATCCCTCCTAGAAAGTTGAAGCTTGTTATACGTATGGTACGAAGGCGTTTAAACGGCCAACCGGACGTAGATCCTGGATTTCATTACGAAGGATTCAAAGGCACTGTCACAAATACGTACACACAAGGTATTTACAGTAAAGAAGACGACGTAATTACAGTAACTGAACTTCCTATCGGGTTGAAGACCGACAAATTCATTGAAGAAATACGCAAACAAACTCCTCGAATTGAATTCATGAAGGACCATGGTGTCGGCAACACCGTGCATCTAAAAATATTGGGATGTGAGGAAAAGATTGTTGAAAAGTTAATGAAGAGGCCGATTAAGAAACAACATGTTGCGTTCAACGTAGATGGAACCATTCAAGACTTCTTCTTTGGAAGCGGTTTAGACGATGCATTTATAAAGAATGTACTCGATGTCTTCATGAAGGAACGAACATCTGTGTATGAAAAGCGTAAAGCCAACATTGCTACCGAATTGAAGGAAGAACATGCGAAATTAATAACAAAAGCAAACGTTATCAAATCGTTCATTGATGGTGTGTGGTCTGCTAAGGACTTAATGGAAGAGCCAACACTTCTCGCTGCATGTAACAGAGTTACCAGTATGCCAGGTCAACCTGTAGTAGTTGAAGAAAAAGATTTTGATATGTCCATTCGAAAATTAAACTCAAAAGAATATACGAGACTAACTACCAAAGCAACAGCATGTGAAGAAGACAGAATAAAGGTATTGAATACTCCAATTAAAGACACCTGGTTATATGAGTTACAGGAGTTGGAGGAGAAAATATACGGCATACAAATGGCAGAAGAATCAGGGGTAGGGGAGAAAAGAGAGGTAATCGATTTGTCTAACGAATGAATTAAAAATTTTATTACTATATATTAAGATTCTACGATCTTTAAATGAAGTTAATTATAATTCTATGTACAATTTTACTATCTTGTGCACATGCCCAAACTGTAACATGGTCAGCTAGTACAAAAGTGTATGGTGGTAATTCATGCAGTGATCAGGCCGATTGCGAGACAAAATGTGGCGCTGATACCACGTGTGAGGGTTGGAGCACAATAACAACATCGGTAATCGGTGAACGAAGCACAAATTGGTGTGACCAGAGTGGCTGTCAGGCTATTAAAGGTTATTTGAATGGATTTGGTAATTTTATGACGAGTTTCCCAGGTGGATGTAGTTGCACTAGTGGTCAATGGGCTAGTTGTACTTACAATGATTATTGTGGTAAATCCTGGCATACAACATGTAACAAAGGTGGAAAAAAATGCTACGGACCAACTAACGTTATATCTTATACCTACGGGACAGCCACAGCAGATACAGGAGGTACCTCGCAATTAGTGGCGGATAGAGACGGTATCTGTGGTACCAATTATCATGTTGTTTCGAATGCATGTGTTGCGTGTGGCACTGGTTTGATTAACCCAATGGGTGGTGATTCAAGCGGGGCAGATACTGTTTGTGC
>MDTG01142380.1_pt1 | contig 12697 bp, 13 predicted proteins | sample 811421 | NCBI WGS metagenome assembly MDTG01 (sample SAMN05326645, study PRJNA326480) | marine metagenome | isolation source: seawater | place: Pacific Ocean: South East | collected 2011 | reverse complement strand
TAATATTATTTTGATTTTTGGTTAGTTTTATAATTTTTTTATTATAGATGATTGATATAAGTTTCATATACTGATTAATATGATTTGCAATATTACTATTATAAACAATACAAAATAAATTTTGATAATTCTCTAAAAAGAAAATTAGATTAATTAAATTATCATTTACAAAATGGTAATAATTTGCCTTATTTTCTTTAATATCAAAATAATAAATATCATCCACGTTATTAATAACACGATCAATTTTAGGGTACTTTAAATTGTCCGGATCATAAATATTTAGCATATTGAAATAAAAATTAATGTTTAAAGACTCTTTTAAAATTGGTCTATTATTTTTTTTAAATGTCACATTATTTTTTTGAATACAATTTTGTGGTATATTTATAATTACATCTTTAACTTTAAAAATATTTACTTGATCTATAAAATTAAAATTAAAAAATTTACTTTGATAGATACTTTTAAAGTTTTTAATTGGAAAGCTATAATGTGTGACTGAAGCAAAATTTAATAAATTACTTTTTTTTCTTAAATAATGATTGAAAATTCTAAATAATTTTTTATAAAGGTACACATTTAAATATAGCATTTTTTTAAATATGCTATACAAGAATTTAATCATTCGGTACTTTAATTATGTTGTCAGATATTACTAATATTTCAAAAAACTTCATGTATTCTCCTTTTAGTGTCACAACAAATGAGTCAAAAAAAATAAAATCTAAATTAATTAGTGAGTTATTAAACAATAAAATAAATTCTTTAAATGATAATTTTATAAATAAAATTTTATTTATAGTACATGAGCTAGGTAACAAACCTTTTCTTACTCAAGAAGAAATTTTAAAAAATATAAAAGAGAAATTTAATAATAATTTTGGAAAACAAGAATTAATTAATATAAATAAAATACTAAGAGAAAGCGAGATATCACAGAATTTGATTTTAAATTACGGAAAAGGATCAAAATATTGGAAAAATACAATTTTACCTATTTCAGAGTCTGGTTCATTATTTAACACTTTAGAAAAAAACCCCATTCATCCATACAGGATTGGGATTTATCCTGGACTGTCGTGTATGTTTGAGTGTGTTTTCTGTGGAAGAAATTATTCAGCAAAATACGATAGGTCAGCTTTAGATAAAGGTATTGATAATTATATTGAGATGATATCAAATTCTCCGAAAGATGATAAATTCAAGTTTTATATTTCAGGTGGTTTAGAACCTTTAACAAATCCAAAGCTAGAGCTCATTACAAAAGAATTGAAAAAAAACGGTTTTAAAGTTCCACTTTATACAAATGGACAAATGTTTACAAAAAAGTTTCTTAGTAAAACTAATTTTGTCAAAGATTTATCAAGTATTAGAATATCATTATATGGAACTAACGAGGAGCAATACTCAAAAACTGTTCAAAAAAAAAATCAATTTCAACTTGTAAAACAAAATATTGCTGAATTATTAAAATATAAAATTGAGAATAATTTAGATGTCACTATTGGATTAAATTACATTTTACTAGATAAAAGAAGTAAAGACATGTTACAACTTTTAGATTTCATTCAAAAGATAAATGAAGAAGTTGGTAATCATAAAAATAATATCAATTTTTTAACAATTAGAGAAGATTTTAGAAGTACATCCAATTTAAGAATGGATAGAAATGAAAGAATTGAGCTTGTAAGTGTCTTTAATAAATTTCAAGAAAAAGTTGATAAAGGTGGTTTTGAGGAAATGTTTATAGATTACGGTTATAGTCTGGAACCAATTAAAAATGGTTTTGTAGATGATGTGTATGAAAAAGTATTTGCAGACGAAAGTATTCTATTAAAAGAAGGTACTCCTAATATCTCTGTAGCTGTAGATTTATATGGAGACGTATATTGTTATAGAGAAGCAGCATTTTTAGACAGACCTGGCTCTAAAAGATATATTTTGGGAAGAATTGAACATAATAATAAATTAAGTAACATTATAGAAAAATCTATAAAAGAAAATAGACAAATAGAACAAAACTCAATGGATTTGGATTATTTGGATGCTTGGGACCATATTGTATTAAGAACCATTGACCAGGCAAAACAAGATAGAAAAATAGGAATTCCATTTGAATTAGGGCCTGTAAATGGAAGAATTTTTAAAAAGAATAAGAAAACAGTAAACTTTCAAACTCATTTCTCAAATCCACTAAGTTGAAAAAAAAAATATTAATAATTGGTGGAAATTCATCTATTGCTAGAGCTTACTGTAAGATGTTTGGATCTCATTATAATATAATTTCAACTTCATCAAAAAACTTAAAAAAATCAAAGTTAATACATTTAGATTTAGAATCTGAAAGTTCTATAATTAAATTTCTAAATATCTTGGGTGCAAAGAAGTTCGACAGAATACTTGTTTGTAGTGGAATAATTAATGGAAAAAATATCAAAGATACTTCTTTCAATGAAATTCAAAAAGTTTTTCAAATTAATGCAGTTGGAATTATAAAAATATTTACTAAAATTATTAGTAATAATACCAAAAAAGGAACGAAAATAATTTTCGTAACATCAATCTCTGAGCGAAAAGGTAGTTATGATGAGGTTTATGCTGGATCTAAAGGTGCACTTTCAAAATTTGCGAAATCAATCGCGAATAACTATGGAAAAAAGATAAGAGTAAACACCATAGCACCATCAGTAATTGAAGGAACTAGAATGGAAAAAATGATGAGTAGAGAAAATATCAATAAAATTAAAAATATGACACCAAACAAAAAAATTTTAAAAATTAATGATGTTGGTAAAATAATTGAAGATCTTTTTAATGATCACTGGGATCACACAAATGGATCTGTGATTGATATTAATGGTGGATTGTATTAAAGATTTTTGTATCCTAAGGTTTAAAACAATTTTCTTAATTTTAATTTTAAAAGTAAAAAACAAGCTAATATTTAGAGTTTACCCTTTTAAATGGATTAAATATTTTTTTCACTTATAAATATAGTCATGGTTATTAAAAAGATTTACAATAAAATTATTCACAAAAATTATAAAAATTTTCCAAAAATAAAAAAATATTATACAAATTTATATGGTTCAAAAACTTCTTGGATTAATGAATTATCAACTAGAATGAATAAAAAAAATTTTACTATGGATTATAAATATAGTTTTTCTCCCCACAGTCCAATTACAAACCCTTATAAAGTTACAGATTGGCTAATTGATAGATTACAGCCATTCTTTGAGTATTTTGATGAGAAGGATGTTAATAGTATACTTGAAATAGGTTGTGGATATGGAGTTAGCACCTGGTTTTTAAAAGATAAATTTAAAAGCACAACTGGTCTTGATATATCAGAAGATGCAATTTCTTCTGCAAAAAAAATTTTTCCTGAAATTGACTTTGTCAAAAGTGATGTAATGGAATATTTTAAAAATAATCCAGATAAAAAATTTGATGTTATTTTATCTTGTTATGGGCCACCTGTAGAAATGGAAACAATTATGAAACATTGCAAATATTTTGTTAGAGTTGGTTATAGACCTAAGAAAATTTACGGTGCAATATTCAAAATGTCTGAAAAGCTTACTGGATTACAGTTAGCTTTTAGCACTACAATAGTGAGTAAAGATTTTGAAAAAAATATTGTTAAACTTAGTTATTTTAAATATTATTTTACTCCCTATTTTTTTAAAAACTTAACTGACTCAATTACTAAAAAATTTTTTCCTTTTTAAATGTCAAAAATTCATAAAAGAAATTGTATATTGTGTGGTGAAGATAACACATCCAAAATCTTTAATTTTACTTATTCTTTTTTGAAGAATGTAAGAAAATCAAACCCTGAAAAAAAATATGGATGGGATGAAACAACAAATAACTGGATAGTAGAGTGCAAAAATTGTAAATGCACTTATGTTAACGAAATAATCAAAGGAAATTCACAAGACACTGCATCTGAAAAAATTGATAATCAACAATTTAAAGTTGAGTTAAATGAATTTTATAACCCCTCTAATTTAGTAAATAATTTACATGATTTAAATTATAACGAGTCAATTTTAATAAATATTTTAAATAACTTAAAAAAAAAAAAAGATATTACTTTACTAGATTATGGATCAGGTAATGCTGAATTTTCAATGTTTAAAAAAAAATTTCATCTAAAAGAAATCATTTCCTATGATCCTTTATATCCTAAAAATATTAACGAAATATTTCAAACATTAAGCATTGAATCTAAAGCAACAAACACATTAGACAATATTATAAATATTAAAAAATTTGACATTATAATTTGTCAGTCAGTTATAGAACATGTAACAAATCCAGATCTTGAAATATCAAATATGAAAAAACTTTTAAATGATGGGGGCATTATTTACATAAATAACCCTTACATGAACATCAAAAAAGATTTGAATAAACTAAAAAATGCAAAAACTGTTAAAAAAAGTGACAGTATCTCATGTTATCATGTTGATCATGTAAATTATATGATGCCCAATATTTTTTTAAAATTATGTAAAAAAAATAATCTTGATATATTAAATTTTTGGCAAAAGTTTTATAGTACAAATAAAAAACCTAGTTTAAATAAACTTTTTAAAATAAATACATTTAGTCTAGTACATTATATTCTAAATTCATTTAAGATTTATTACAAAAAACAGCATTTTTTTTTAAAATTAAGATGACTAAATTGTTAAAATTATTCAGAGCAATATTTTATACTTTTATTTCTTTTTTTTATTTTCCCAAAAATATAACCAATACATTTATTCGAAAGGATAGGAATATCTTACTCTTAACACCTTTCAGAAGAGAACCTGATTTAGATAAGGTTATTAAAGAGCTGGAATTAGGGATAATTTTCTTCAATCATGATTATCAGAAAAAGATAAGTAGTATTTTTTTTGGTAATCATAAATTAAATTATTTTGAATATATTAATTATATCAAAGACAAAAAAATAATTATTATTTATAAAATTTTTTTAAATAACTTAGTAAAATTTTTAAAAAAAAAATATAATTTAAATTTTGTAGTCAATTTTGCAATTCATTACAAATCAGAATTTCTTTTTGATTACGCCTTTACCAAGCAAAAGATAAGTTTTTTTACACTACATAGAGAATGTTTGTATGCCAGTGAGTTTATTAGAGAGAGAAGTTATAATAAATTAAAATCAATAATTAAGTATTCAGGAACTAAAATAATTGTTCACAACAATATAGTAAAAGATATTTTTATAAACTCAGGTTTTTGTAAAAAAAATCAAACTACAAAAATAGGCCCTTTAAAAATAGATAACCTTTTAAAAGTTGAAAATACAAATAACAAGACAGTTATTTTTTACATTTTTGGGACTGGCACATTACTTCCTGATGATCGAAATTGGAGTAAAGTTGGGCAAAAAGGTTGGTTTAAACTTTTGAGCAATACATACGATACAATTTTAAATACAGCAGAAAAATATCCTAATATTAAATTTATTTTTAAACCAAAGTTTGAATCTACTGAATACAACTCATATCATATTAATAAAGTAAAGAGATTTGATTTAAAAAATATTGAATATCACACAAGAGAAAAGAATTATGAATTATTAAAAAAATCCAATTTAATTATATCTTTTGGTTCAACCGTGATAGTGGAAGCTGCTATAATGAGGAAAAATATACTTATTCCATTTTTTGATGAAGCAAATGATATAAATTATTCAAATTTTATTGGTTTTGAGGAAATAAAAAAAAGCAAATCTGCATGTGAGAGTAAGGAGGTCTTATTAAAAAAATTATCTTTAGCTATAGAGGGTGATCATAATTTTACACTTAATGAAAAAGAAAGGAATAAATTAATTAACGACTACGTTGGTGATGCAGACGGGCTAAATTCTGAAAGACTTAAAAAAATTTTTAGTTAAGTTGTGTATATTTTGTAATTTTATTTAATATAGTTAATTCATCTTTATTTAAAATTTCACTATTGATTACTAAACTCTTATTATTTCTATTCATCGGAAGATAATAACTAAATGAACTGAGCAACTGATACATAAGAACATATCTGGGATTGCTACCTGGACGACTACCAAAATGATAACAGTTTGATGTATCAACAAGATTAATTGTACCTTTTTTTCCAATTAAGGGATTAACATTATTCATCATTGAAAATTTTTCTAAAAACTCATCACTTACTCTTACGGTTTTTTTTTTAATAAATCTTTTTTGGTCAACCTTATTATATAGAATTTTAGAGTACTTTTTATTAATTACAGTTAATGGCCCTGAAAATTCATCAACATCTGAAATATATAAAAAAATTTTAATTTGTTTTATGTCTTCACCATCCATGTGCATATTTTGACTTCTGCCTTCTTCAAAAGTTTTATTTTCAGAGTATAAAATACTCACATTAGCTAAAGTAATATCTTTTCCTAAATAACCCACAACCTTATTGATAAGGTCATCTTTAAATAAAAATTTTAAAAATATATGATTTTCATTTTTAGAGACATCTAAATTATAAGATCTTAAAAAATCTTTTTTACCAATCATTTTTTTTTTAAAATCATCATGATTTATTATTTTATTAGTTCTTAAAAGTATTTCGTTCACAATTTCATGTTTAGGAAATATTTGTTTGAAGCCATTTTTGTTTAAATCATAATCATATGTTGCACTAAGTTCTTTTTTTTTTAATTTATTAAAATATTTTGAAAAATTAATTATTTTATATATAAAATTTAATACTTTTGAAAACACGTAATCTCTTTGATCTATTTTCAAAAAAAACGATCTAATCCTATATTCTGTTTTATTCATTATTAAATCTTTTATAAGTATTTTGAGTTAATTTTTTTTGAAATTTATCATAGAAAATACCAACAATTTATCTTTCACACTTATCTTTAAAAAACAATTAATTTTAATAAAAAGTCATTTATTTTTTTTCATTATCTTCTTGATTAAATCGTAATCATCTTTTGTATCAATATCAATAGACTTTGATAAGGGTAAATTAAATGTTTCTAGCTTGCCATTAAGTAGAAAATTTGTTTTTTTTATATAACTTGTTTTAAAAATATACATAGCAGCAACATGATCAATTGTTTTGGGGGCTTTTTGCCTAGAAACAATTCTATTTTTTAATTTATTTACAACTTCAAATTTTTTATTTTTTTCAATAAGTATATTAAAATATGGGTTCTTCCAAGAATCTCTAGAACAAAACATACCATCAAAATTTCTTCTTATTTTGAAAAATTTTTTTAAAAAATTTTTAAGATCTTTATCATCTGTAAGTGGATTAGTTATCTCGATATCTAGAAAATATTTAAAACTTTTTTTAAAATGTATTTCAGATTCCATTAATGCATGTTTCCAAACCATTAATTTAGAAATATTTGAAGTCGCTAATTTTTTTGGTCTAATAAAAAAATTTTCTAAGCCTAAATTTTTTGATACTTTTAAAATCTTAGTGCTATCAGTTGAAATACATTTGTATTTTAATTGATTTTTTAAAATTTTATTAATTGCATAAAAAATAAGAGGCTTATTATTTATTTTGATTATATTTTTATTTTTTAATCCTTTACTATTACCTCTGGCACACACAACTACCAATATGTTATCTAAAAATTCTTTATATTTCATGATGCATTTTTATACAAATACTCAAATCATTTATTGCATTATCATAACTTATCATTGATTTATCATTTTTTTTAATTTTTTTAATAAATACAAGTAGATTTTTCATTAAAAGTCTTTGTTGATTGTTTTCATTTTTAAATTTAATAGTACGTTCATTTTCTAAAATTTTATTTTTTTTAAAATCAATTTCAATTAATTTACTTTTCGTTAGTATCTTGATATTTCTAAATAATGTATTGCTATACATGTCTTGATAAAGTGTTCCAATTAAGTTTTTTTTTGTTTCAATTACCGATACTGCTGCGTCCTCACACTTAAATTTATCTGCTCTTGATTTTATTGTTTTAACTTTAGATATTTTTCCAAATAGATGATTAATTAAGCTAATTTCATGAATTAATTCAAAAATTACACCTCCACCCTTATCTGTATTTGAGTAATAACTCCCCTTTCTCACACCCCCTTTTCTCCATTTTTTAAAATCATGGCCTACAGCTACCTGAAAAGATTTAACTTTTAATTTTTTTAATTTTTTTTTAATGTAGGATACTTTTGTGTCAGTTAGTAATTGATACCCCATATGAAATATTACGCTGTTTTTTATCAAATTATTTTTAATTTTTTTATAGTTAAATTTCTTAAAAAATATTGGTTTTTCACAATAAATATGAATTTTTTTATCGATTAAAAATTTTATAGTATCAAAATGCTCATTTGTTTTGTTTGCAACTATTGCAAAATCAAAAATAGGCAAATTTTTTAATGAATTTAATTTTTTTACAGATTTATTTTTATCAAAATAAAATTTGTTTTCTCTAGAATAAACATAGGCTTTATACTTTAGCTTTATCAAGTTTTTGATATGTTTTTGAGCTATAGACCCAGTACCAAATATTAAAACATTTTTCATAATATATAGTTATTAAACTATGTATAATTCTGGATACTGTACATACAATTTTTTAGCATTGGCTAACCACTCTCTTTTAGTTATCTCAAGCTTAATATATGTTGTGGTTTTATTTTCTTTTTTAATATGTCGACTCTCTCTTCCCTTCTCTTTGTAACCTGCAAATTTATTTGTCATTCTCGCCTTGATATTTTTTTTATCAACATATCCAGTGCATTTCTCTAGTCCCATTTTTAAAAATCCAATTTTGAGCAAATAAAAAATTATCATGGGAGAATAGTGCCCCCCCCAAAAATTTTTGTCTCCTATAAACCATCCAATTTCAAAGTTTTTGTTTTCTGGTTTGATTGAGAATATAGAGCAATTACCAATATGATGTTTGGAGTTTTTTGTAATTATTGCGAAATTATATCGTCCATTTTTTGGTGAATCCTCTACATATTTAACTAAATCTTGATATTTTAAGCATTGTCTACCTATTTCAAGATATTCTGTTACAGATGGGTCGTTAACCCAAGATAAATATTTTTCACCAACATCATTTAAGCATAATGGTCTTAGATAAATTTTGTCCTGCATGAAGTATGATAAATATTTTTTAAATATACTAACTCACTTTTCCAATTTTTCTATGAAAATATATTATCTTAATTTTTTTAAGAGTTTATCATCTTGAAATCTATTATAATTATAATATTATCTACTTTAAATAATTTTTTAAAAAATAACTGGTCTAGGAGAGAAATTTGAGCAATTTGGACAAATATAATAAAGTTTTTATAAAAACATTTTCTATCGATAAATTAAAATTAAAAAAATTAAAGTATCAATCTATAAATCAGTGGGACTCTGTAGGTCATATGTCTTTGATGGGTGCGCTTGAGGATACATTCAAGATTACGATGGATATGGATGATATTATAGATTTCAGCTCCTTTGAAAAAGGTAAAAAAATTTTGAAAAAATATAAAGTTACGATTTAATAAATTGAAAAATAAAACCTTAAATAGTATCGAGTTACTGGAATACCAGCCAAATAGATATCCATTTTTAATGATCGATTATGTTACAAAAGTAATTCCTGGAAAATTAGCAAATGGGTATAAAAATTTTACAAATAATGAATGGTTTTTTCCAATTCACTTTTCGGGACATCCGAATGTGCCAGGAGCACTTCAACTTGAAGCATTAGCTCAAATGCTAACAGTAGCAATTACAACTTTACCTGGAAATAAAGGAAAGGTGACACATGCTATTTCACATACAGTAAGATTTAAAAGAGAAATACTACCTGGAGAAAAACTAGAAATAGAAACTAAAGTATTATCTTGGAAAAGAGGTCTTTGTAAAGGATTGGGTAAAGGGATTGTTGCTGGAGAGATTGCGTGTGAAGCTGAAATGACTATTACAATCCCAGAAATTTTAGACCAGTATATTCCCAAAAAATAATTTTTATAATGAAAAGAGAAAAAACAGATGTCCTAATAATAGGAACCGGTGCATCTGGTGCTGCATCTGCATGGAATTTGAGTAAATTAAACCTTAAAATAACCTGTTTAGAACAAGGGCCATCAATAAAAAAAAAGAAATACTCTTTCAACAATATTTATCGTGAAATAAATAAATACAAAGATTTTAATATTAACCCCAATGAAAGAAAGTTTGACTCAGATTATTCAATAAATAGTAACAATTCTCCTATTTCTATTGCAAATTATAATGCTGTAGGTGGTTCCACTTTAGTTTATTCTGGCCACTACCCTAGATTTCACCCTTCAGATTTCAATACGAAAAAAATTGATAAGATTGGATCTGATTGGCTATTTAATTATTATGATTTGGAAAAATACTATAACTTAAACGATAAAATGGTTGGAGTTTCTGGTCTAACAGGTGATCCAGCTTATCCTAAAATTAAAAATCTATTACCACCAGTTGATATTGGATATTCAGGAAATTTATTAGCAAAAGCATTTGATAAACTAGGTTGGCACTGGTGGCCCTCTTATTCTGCTATAAAAAAATCAAAAAGGTATAAAAAAGGTATCAGACCTACTGCTGTTGAAGTGTATTTAAATAAAGCAGTCAAAAATGGAGTAATAATTAAGCCAAATTGCAGAGTTTTGAAAATCAAAATGTCATCAAAAAATATTGCAACTGGTGTCATCTATTCAGATAAAAATAAAAATAAAAAAATTTTAGAAGCATCAATAATCTTGTTAGCAGCCAACGGTATCGGAACGCCTAGAATATTGCTTAATTCTTCTAGTAAAAAATTTCCAAACGGACTTGGGAACAATTCAGGTCAATTAGGTAAAAATTTAATGTTACATCCTCTTGGATATATCGAGGGTAACTTTAAAAAGTTTTTAGCATCAAATGAAGGAGCTGAAGGTTGTGCACTATATAGTCATGAATTTTATGAAACTAAAAAAAGTAGAGATTTTAAAAGAGGATATACTATTCAACTTTTAAAATCTCCTGGACCAATTGAGACCTTTCATTATTTAAAAAAATTTAAAAAAATCAAATTTGGTAAATCTTTCTTTAAAAATTTATTTAGTTATTATGGTTGTACAATTCCGTTAGCAGTAATCTGTGAAGACACACCTAACAAGAACAATTATGTTCAGCTAGATTATAGTAATAAAGATAGTAGTGGTATGCCTGGTGTAAAAATAAATTATAAATTATCAAAAAATACCAAAAAAATGCTTTCGCATGGCATCACCCAATGCAAAAAACTACTTGAAATAGCTGGTGCAAAAGAAGTGATGGCTTTTGGACCTGTTAGGAATACAGGGTGGCATCTTGTTGGAACAGCAAAAATGGGAACATCTCCAAAAAATTCAGTAGTTAATAAATTTGGTCAGTGCCACGATGTTAAAAACTTATTTATTATTGATAGCAGCATCTTCCCTTCATCATCTGGTGTTAATATTGCATCAACCGTTCAAGCAGTATCACTAATGATATCAGATCATATAAAAAAAAATTTAACAAAATTTTTGAATAAATGAATTTAAAATTAAAAAAATATTTATTAATGAAAAGTAATTTACAATTAATTCTAAATACTATGGTCCCAGGAGATCGTTATATGCCTTGCTATACAAAAGCTGTAAAAACTGAAATAATATTAAAGAAATTCCATAAAAATAAGTTTTTAGTAGATTTGATAAAAAAAAAAATAAATTTGAATAAAAAAGAAAACTGGGATAATTGTGTAACAATTTTGGGTAACAATATATTAGAAGATTATTTTACATCAAATATAGTTATAAGGGCTCTAGATTTAAGAAAAAAAAAATATTTACGGAATAAAAAAAAAGAAAGTATAACTAAATTACTAAAAAAAGTTAAATATACAAAAAAAAAATTTATAATATAATTTACATATGCTTAAAGGCAAAACAGCTTTAATAACAGGTGCTAATGGTGGTATTGGAAAATCAATCGTAAATTTATTTTTAAAAAATAATGCAAATGTGGTTTGTTTAGTAAGAAAATCAGATAAGCATTTTAACCAATATGTAAAAAAACTACCTAAGAAAATTAAAATTATAGAGTCAGATTTGACAGATGAAATAAATCTCAAAACACAAGTTGAAAAAATATTTTCAAATAAAAAAAAACTAGATATCTTAGTTAATAATGCTGGAAAAGCTTATGGGTCAATTATAGAAATGACTTCCCAAAAAAATTTAAAAGAAATTTTTGATGTTAATTTTTTTTCTCAAATAAAATTAACTCAATTAGTTCTTAAATACTTAAAAAATTCAAAAACATCATCTATTGTTAATATTGGCTCTATATCTGCAAAAATAGCTGATAGAGGAACTCTTGCTTATGGTTGTAGCAAGTTAGCAATGATGCATGCTACAAAAATTATGGCAAATGAATTTTCAAACTACAAAATTAGAGTAAATGGAATTTGTCCTAATGCTACTAATACAAAAATGCTAAAAAAAATGGACTCAAAATCAAGAGACACACTTATTTCTAGATCTTTTATGAAAAAAGCTTGTGAACCAGCAGAGATAGCAAATTTGATACTCTACTTAAGTTCAAAAAATTCTGAATACATAAATGGACAAATAATTTTTATGGATGGTGGAATGGAGTG
>MDTG01138587.1_pt1 | contig 12697 bp, 7 predicted proteins | sample 811421 | NCBI WGS metagenome assembly MDTG01 (sample SAMN05326645, study PRJNA326480) | marine metagenome | isolation source: seawater | place: Pacific Ocean: South East | collected 2011 | reverse complement strand
TCTTTGAGCACTATATCGCTCATTTAAATGGGGGTGATCGCTACCCAAAGTCTTTTGCACGACACTACATTAATAAGCTAACATCTGTTATTTATGTGAATAAGGAGATGGAGGAAAACCTCTTGACATATGACTTACTCACAAGGTGGATTCAAAACAATTTTAAGTAATTGAACCATGATATTGATCCATACGTCTATAGTTAAGCCTCGTATCATTTATATTTTCAGGCATTTTTTTTATCACAGATTAGGCCAAGAAGTTTCATTTACTTCTGATGTGAGTACTTTTGTAGCACACAGTGGTCCAAAGATGTCTTATGGCGATGTTCCATTGGGCAATGAGTTTTTTGTGGCAGCGAATGGTTTACTTATAGAGCAAGGAATAAACCCAGTGGATATTTCCGTCTTTGAATGGGAGGGTATGCCCGCATTTTTTGCCTCATCTGAAAAAAGTCAATTTCCATTTGACTTTTTTGCTGCATCTTTTTACTTGATGACAAGGTATGAGGAATATATGCCCTATAATACTGATGATTTGGGTAGATTTAAATCGGAGCAGTCTTTGGCCTATAAATACAATTTTTTGGATTTACCGCTGATTGATATGTGGTTTAATCACTTTGTAGCCGTGTGGACAAATTTTTTTGAATTACCCTCTTTTTCGCAACAGCTAAATACTGCTGAGTTGGTGGTTGAAATCCCACAGTTATATGCATACAAGTATAAAACTCTTTTTCGATCTTTCTTTGAGGGACTTTATGATTTAGGAAGTTTAAAGTTTACCATGACTTTTGATCGATTGATGGTAGTATTGCGCTTTCGCGAGGACCCACTTGTTGGATTAATTGAACAAATGGAAGCCTTTCGTTCAACCACGGTTTCATTTCGTTTTTTCGCCCTTTATGCAACCCTCGGCGTTCACGATAAAAGCTTAAGTGTATTTAGTAAAAAACACCAACAAGATCTCAAAAGTTTATCTGATTATGCACCTACTGCGCCACTTGCTTCGTTTGAGTCTACCCAAAAAAAGCAGCAACTAAAACAAGATATTAATCGTTTTTCAGGATTAATACACAGGCCCATTAAAGCCATTCGACAGCATAAATTGGTTTTGCGATTTCCAGAAACTTATCGCGCCTATGCCTCATTGGGGATCAAACATGATTATTCCATGCAATACTCTGATATCCCTGGTTTTCGTGCAAGCACTGCTCATCCATTTAGATTCTTTGATTTGGGGGAGGAACAGGAAACCCCATTGACCATTCATCCAATTTGTTTAAGCGAATCAAATATACGTGCACAGCAATATGCTAGAAAAATGCGTCAGCTTTTTATTGTGTATCAATCCCGCTTAAAAAAGCTTAATGCGCCTATGTTGGTCTCACTTACTAACGAAACTTTTAATAATCGTTCAAAAAACGCCACATTTTTAGCTACACTAAAAAAACTGTTAATTCATGAATAAATCTAATATCAAGGCTTTGTATTTTGATTTGGACCATACTCTTTGGGATTTTGAAAAAAACTCTGCGTTGGCCTTTAAAGCGCTTTTTAAGCATTATGAAATAGAGCTTAAACTAGACGCGTTCTTGGAAGTTTACGTTCCAAATAATGTGGCCTACTGGCGTTTGTATCGAGAGGGCAAAATTGACAAAGAAAAGTTGCGCTATGAACGCCTAAAGACTGTTTTTGACCAGATGAATTACAAAGCCTCTGACTCCTTAATTTTTAATATGTCAGATGCATATATTCAAACACTTCCTCAATATAACACCCTGTTTCCAGGAGCTATTTCCATACTGCAGGTACTAAAGCCTCACTATGCTTTGCATATGATTACTAATGGATTTAAAGATGTTCAGCATTTAAAAATGAAAAATTCAGGACTGTTGCCTTATTTTGAAACGGTTACTGATTCTTCTTCAGTAGGTAAGAAAAAGCCTGACCCTGAAATTTTTAATCATGCTCTAAAAGTCGGAGGTGTTAACCCCTCTGAAGCTGTTATGATAGGCGATAACTTAGAGGCTGATGTTGAGGGTGCTTTAAAAGTTGGGATGCATGCCGTTCATTTTAAGCCATTGAGGCAAATAAATCCAACTCACTACAAAGAAATTGAACAGCTAGTTGAGTTGACTTTTTTACTTTAGTTGTTTTGTCTCTGATATTCGTACAGTATAAGTGAAGCTGCAACAGAAACGTTGTAAGAATCTAACACCTCTTTTATAGGTATTTTTATCTGCTCATCACAGAGATTTAGTATGCCTTTACTGATGCCTTTGTTTTCATTTCCCATTACTATACCCATCGAACGTTTAAGGTTTATGTCTGAAACAAATGATGATGCCTTCTCTGTACAACCAATAATTGCTATTTCATGAGACTGTAGCAAGTACATTGCATCTTTAAGATGCCTTACACGAATAATGGGAATGTGAAATGCACCTCCAGCAGAAGCTTGGATTGCAATATCATTAAGTGGTGCACTTCCATTTTGACCAATAACGATACCGCTTGCGCCTAGACCCACCGCAGAGCGGATAATGGCTCCGAAGTTTCGTACATCCGTAATGCCATCTAGTAGTAAAAACAGTTGTAGTTTTGCAGGATCAATTATACTCTCTAGCTCAGTAAATTGAATTTGTCCAATGAGCGCAACAAATCCTTGATGATTCCCTTTAGTATGTTTGTGTAGTTTCTGTTCGGGAACAAACGAATAAGAAATACCAGAACGCATTATCTGTTCCTTGAGATGTGTAGCTGCAGGGTTAATTATTTTGTTTTGAATTAATACTTTTTGAACTATTGACGGCTCTTGAATAGCTTCACGGACTGAGTTAATTCCAAATAATATTTTATTGTGCATTAAAAAGGGTTATGAATCGTGTAGAAAATAAAATAGGTTATTTATTTCTTCAAATTAACAATAAAAAAATCTGGAAGCCCTATTTTATTCCTTGATTAGTTTTAGTGTCTTAACTACTGATTCTTCATTTGCAATTACCTTAATAATATAAATTGATTGTGGAAGTTGTGAAACATCAATAACACTCTCACTCGATTCCATAATTAGTTTTCCCTTGAGATCATAAATTTTCGCATTTGTAAATTCTCCATCTATTTTTAAAATAGAATTCACAGGATTTGGATAAATGGTTATCTCATCATTTATTATTTTATTAAGTGATAGCGTATTGTAGTTTCCTACTTTAAAATCATCCATATAAAAAACATATTGATCAAGTGTCGTTGAGTGAAATCCAATTCTGATATTTTGACCTTCATATTCACTTAAATCAAATTTATAGTTTAAATACTCTTCAGGTGGTGTAATATTTTCCTGTAAGGTACCCAGGATAATTTGGTAATTTTCATCAATTACGTATAAATCAATATCTTCCATCCATGTCATGCTTTCATTTTTAGCATTGAATGATATTCCATCCGTTATTCCGTCTTTTACTTCAATAATTGGTGAAATTAGGTAATCGTCATGAGCTGTTGTGGAGTTATATAAAATATGCCATGCTCCTTCAATAATTCTACCACTTGTAAAATTAGTTTGGGTTCTCCATGTGCCTGAATCTCCTCCATTTAAAACAATCCAATCACCTATTTTTGAAGTATCTTCAAAGTCATCAAAATATTCTTCAATAATTTTAGTTCTTACAGTAATTTTGGATAATCTTTTAATATCATTTTCGTAATTGGCAGTAACTACAAGATCATGTTTCATTCCTTGTCCCATATATTCTAAGACGATTGCGTTTTCTGATTCAGTTGTTGCTCCATTAATGAAGTTCATTGATGAACCAAACCCAGTAAACAAGTAGATAGAATTTGATATGGGGTCATTGTAATTTATCCATTCTAATGTTCCTTCAGTTACGTTATCTGTAAAACTTAAGTCAGGCTTCTGATAATTAGTTCCAGTAAGGTGAGAATTTATATAAGATGCTCGGTAGTTAAATAAGCTATTATTTACAACTCTTTTTTGACCAAAAGTGAATTCATTTAAGCAAGATCCGTAATTCATATAATTTTTAACAATATCTTGTTCTGTCCCATTTCCAGTTTTTGTGGGTGACATTACTTTGTTAAAAGTTGGATCGCAAAAATTAATTTCAGTGCTGTTACAAGGTACTTGAACACCATTAGCAGTGCTTCTTGTATTTTTTGCAGTATCTTCAATTCCATCATCCCCACATCCATATACTTGAACACCTTCTTCAATTCTTAAGTCGCCTTCAAATGTATGAGCTAGGCCAAAGCCATGCCCAATTTCGTGGGCAATAACCCAATTTTCTTCTAATTCGACAAATTGACAATTTAATATAACAAAACCATCTAAAATATTACCATGAGCAATTGGATACCTGGCAAACCCCTGAACACCACCTCTAGAGCAGCTACTTCCGTTAATGGAGTTAATCACGTAAATATTATAGAACTTGGTTGTATCCCATGAGGCATATTCCCTCATTGAATTTATTTCTGAGTCGCTATTATATTCAACTATTCCATTTTCTTCTGGGCTATCAATATTCAAACCATAATTTATATAATCTTGAACTCCACTCATATCAACCCTATTAATTCCGTTTGTAGGGTTTCCATTTTCATCAAATTCAGCAAGTTTAAATTGAATATTCATGCTAACCCCATCGCCATTTCTTAGTGAAGAAGGGCTATTACTCCATGAATCATTCAAATATGTAATTGCATCAAAAACAGAGTCCTCTTTAATATTTAACCCAGTTCCAACTATTCCGCCCTCGTGTAAAATATGAACAACTACTGGGATTACATATTTTTGATCTATGTCAATAATATCATTATAAAAATTGAATTTATCTGAAACTAAATCTAAACCTGATATTTGATTTTTTTTTGGTTTAGTTAAATAATTTTTGTGATTAATGCCTTGATTTTTTTCAATTGAATTAATGAATTTCAAGTTTTTTTTCAGATCCTCCATCATGGATATTTGAAAATCATTTTCAAGTTTAATTACTTCATTACCACATTCACTTAATATTGAACGTTGTGCAATAGTTGTTAGTGGTAATATTAAAAAAATAAGTAAATATTTCATATCTGCAATTTAGTAATAAACTTGCTATTATTTACAATAAAAAAACCCCGCGAAAGCGGGGTTATATTTAAAATATCAAAATATTAGTTTTGACCTGAAATATTAGGGTTAAATAATATTTCATTTGTTGGGATTTCAAATGTTAATTTATCCTCATTATGATTAAATGAATCACCACTGAAATCTAGCCAGTTTGAACCTCTTGTAATTGTTTTCCTTTGGCGTTTCATTAGGAAATATGATTTACCTTCAGCAAATAATTCTAATCTAGTTTGAAGGTCAATTTCATTTGCAAGATCAGCACCAGAAAGTGCGTCAATATAAGAGGTATCACCAATTCTTAGATCAGCAACAGCTTTTAGGCTTTGTATGGCCTGTGCTTCTTTTCCATTTTCATATGATGCTTCAGCATGTAATAAATACATTTCAGCACTTCTCATATAATGCGCATCAGAAGTTACGTTTACCTGAGGCCCAGAGAATCTCCTACTAATATTTCCTATATAGCTTGAAGGCATTCCCTCATAGTAAAATTTGCCTGCAGGGACTAACCATGAATCGCCGTACATATAAAACGGGAATTGATTTAGACGAATATCGTCCGCTCGCATTTGATCGTAAAGACCTCTGTCTATTGCTTTTCTATTACCAACAGCAGCATATGCATAGCTGTAGACATCCATAAAGCCCCACCATGTAAATAAAGAAGCTAATTCTTGACTCGTAGTAATATCGATTCCCCACATGATACCTGGATGATTATTTACAGCATTAAAGCCACCAAGAATTTCAGTGTTACTCATAATTGGATAACCTGCGCCAACAACTTTAGCAGCGTATTCTTCACATTTAGCCCAATCATTTAGAGCTCCGTATGAGTAAGCCAAGAATGCACGCACGAGGTCTTGGTTGATTTCAATTTTAGTTTTTCTAACAAATCCATCTAATAGCCCTTCAGCTGCTAGGAGGTCAGAAATCACCAAATTCATTACAGAAGCAAGGCTGCTTTTTGGTTGCTCAGACTGGTCTGCACTTGTGTAAAGTGGTAAAACCTCTTTGCTTGTATCCGAAATGTCATCAACATAGAGGTGACAAAGTAAATAATATGCATAGGCTCTAGCTCCAAGTGCTTGTCCCATGGTTTGTTTTTTACCATCAGAATCTAACTCACCAAGTGGACCAGTTTCATCAGCACCACCAAGACCATCAATTACTAGGTTTGAAAGATTTATCAGACGATAAAGCATTCTCCAGTGCATGTAATTAAATCTATTGTCTGGACTTACTGTTTCAGTGAGTTCTGAAATTGAAGTTTGACGGTTATAACTTTTCCCAGTATGAGCCACGTCACCTGATAAAATATCAGTGTTAATGTCAATTATTTTTAAGCCAAAATCTTCTTGGCCTTGACCACCGCCACTACCAAGACGATAAAACTGTTCGTATATTCCAAACAGAGTACCTTCTGCGGCTGCCGGGTTTACGGCCAGAGCTTCACCTACTTGTTCTTGGGATAAACTATCAGTAGGGAAGGTTTCCAAAAAATCCTCATCACATGAAACAGTGATGAAAAGTATGGATAGTACGTATATTAATTTATTAATTTTCATAATTTATATTATAGAGTTAGTTTAAGTCCAAAGACTATGGTTGAAAGTGGATTATATCGGTACCAGTTTGACGTACCTATAACAGCCGTCGCAGGGTTAAATCCTTTTCTCTTAGAGCTTAACCACAGGTTATCACCAGTTACATAAATATTAGCTGTGTCTATACCAATAAAATCAGTAGTGCTTTTTGGTACATTATAACCTATTCGAATATTGTTTAGAGCTAAATAGTCAGCTTTTGTTAAAAATCTTGTGGAAGTTCCAGCTTGATCTAGTTGAAGTCTACCATCTTGACGTGGAATATCAGTTACATCTCCAGGACTTGTCCATCTATTTCTGATATCGGTGTGGAAGTTGTTTGATCCAAGCAGGTCATTTTCCATCAGTTGCGCATATGAGAAATCATAAGCGTATCCACCAACCTGATAATTAAATTGGGCTGTTAAACTGAAGTCTCCGTATGTGGCATTAATTCTAAATGCACCACGCAAGTCAGGAATAGCATCGAAACCAGTAAATTGATCAGCAGCATCTGCATAAAAATCTGTCGTATCTCTAAGAAGAGTTGCTCCTTCGTTGTCAAACTCGTACTGAGCGAGAGATCTAACAATTTCGTCACCAGTGCTATAATCACCACTACCGTCTAAATCATTAAATATTCTTTCCCATTGAGCTGCGCCAGTTTGAGAGTCAACTCCCTTGTAAACAGGGATATAAAACTCATATAATGAACGTCCTTTAGCACGACCAAATCTTCCTGAAATATCTAGATTTTGTTCTTCTAGAGTTGCTGGGTCAATTGGCATTGCAGTAAGTTCGTTTTTAAACGATTCACCATTAATACCAAAGTCCAACTTGAACTTAGAATCATCAATTAATTTAAAATTTAAATCAAATTCTAAACCTTGATTTAGTAATTCACCGTCATTTACAGTTATAGAAGCATATCCTACTGATGGACCAGTACTTCTGTCAAAGAACATGTCTGTAGTAAGTTTATTGTATGCCTCAATACTTCCTTCAAAGAAATCACCGATTTCAAATTCAACACCAAAGTTGAATTGGTTTGAAGTTTCCCAAGTTAGATCCTTGTTACCTTTTGTAGAAAAGGCTAAAGAGATATTGTCATTCAAGTTATTAACGGAATAGAGGTTATAACCAGGATAGAAACCTACACCACCAGAGTTACCAATTTGACCGTAACTTGCTTTGACTTTTAAGAAGTCAAATAAGTCTGAGTTAAAGGCATCTTCTTTAGAAACCACCCACGCTAGACCAAATCCAAAGAAATCACCCCATTTTTCGTTAATAAACCTTGAGGAAGCGTCTCTATTATATGTACCTGTAATGAAATATTTCTCATCAATTCCAATATTAGTACTTACAATGTAGCTTTCGTCTCTTAACTCGTCAGTGTAACCAGCACCAGGTGCATTAACTACACCATTAGATATATTAGTTCCTTGTGGCAAAACTAGATTAGTTCTTTCAGCATATAAATAATTAAAGTCATATGTTCTTGCAACGTGTGATGCAAAAGCAGAAACTGTAACACCATCAAAATCTTTATCATACTTTAATGTTGTTCTTGAAGTCATGTTTTTAGTTTCACTTCTTGAGCGTGTTACCTGACCACCTTGACCTTTAGCAGGACTGTAGAAAGGCTCATCTAAAGTAATGCCTTCCGACATAAAATATTGATAACCTAGGTTGTGATCTAATTTAAGATCGTCAGTAAGTTGATAACTTATATTGTTATTAAAATTCACAGAATTATTTTTACTTCTACTAATATTAATATATGAGTCAGCAACACCATTTGTAGCAAACCCAAAACCACGTTCACCTTCTATACCATAATCAAATAGATACCCACCGTAAATTGGATCAGGAATTTTAGCACCTGAAGCATCACGACGAAAAAGCGGATATATTGATGGAATATTATCTAACCACCAAAACTGGCTTGAAGAAGAACTTCCAGTACCATTATTATTTGACTCACTTTGTGTGTAGTTCAGTGTAGAATTTAAAGATATTTTATCAGCAAATTTCTGTGTGATAGCTATTCTACCATTTAGACGTTGATAATTCGTGTTGATCGCATATCCTTTATCATCTACAAAACCAAATGAAGTATATACTGAAGAATCTTTTCCTGAGTTAGAAAATGTAACAAGCGCTTCATTTCGTTCAGCAGCTTGAAGAGATTCGTTTTCCCAGTTTTCTGGAGTATATCTTCGAGTTACACCAGGTCTTACACTAGCTGTAGCTGGGTCTATAAGATCAGCAACTGAATCTATATTCCACATATTGTATATCTGCGAAATGTTAGTAATACCATCATTTGTAGTTGAAATAAATAAATTGTCATTGGCGTAGGCAGCAGCAGCAGCAGTATCGCCTGCATTTTCAATCATACCTCTTTGGTATGCTCCCTCCCAAGAAATTCCAATATACTCATCTGGGCTTTTGAGCGTTTCATAACGATCTATTCCCTGATAGTTTGATCCAGTTTTAAGTTCAACACTTAATCCCGACTTAGATGAATCACTACCTCTTTTGGTAGTTATTACAATTACACCATTAGCACCACGTGCTCCATAGGGAGTAGTTGCAGAAGCGTCCTTAAGTACTGTAACTGATTTAATATCGTTAGGATTGATGTCATTGTAACTTCCTGAAAATGGTGCATTATCCACAATCAATAGCGGAGTTCTAGATCCATTTACAGATCCAAAACCTCTAATTCGAATTGTAGAGGTTGTTCCCGGTTGACCAGAAGTATTAAAGACAGCAACACCTGGCGCCTCACCAGCTAGAGCTTGTGTAACGTTAGTATATGATTTTTGCTGTAATACCTCACCAGTAACTGTTTTGGCAGATCCAGCAAAGGTTGTTTTCGATACTTCACCAAAACCGGTTACAATTACTTCGTCTAGTTCAGTTGAACTAGAAAGAGTAAAACTAGTTGTTGCACCACTTACAGTTACTTCCGATGCAGTAAAACCTACATAACTAGCAACTAAAACGTCACCATCAGATGCAGCAATTGCAAAATTACCATCAAAATCGGCAGAAGTTGCCGTTGAAGTTCCTTTGACCACAACTGTAGCTCCAGGGATTGGCTGACCGTCCTGGTCTGAAACCGTTCCTTTAACTACCTGTTGAGCAAAGACAACTTGAAACACCATCAATAATGATAGTGTTAAAATCTTAATAAATTTAGTTTTCATAATTTAATTGAATATTTAAGAACGTCAAATATGTTAATTAAATGTTAAATAAACAAACATTTTGATTGTAATGTCAAATAATTTTTAAAAATAATTTTTATATTGAGTATATTTAAAATGAAATTAGAGTTAATTAGCCATACATTTCAAAATTATTTTTTAATGATTATTTGTTTAAAAACTATCCCCAGCTCAGTTTCAATTGCTAGTATGTAACTGCCAGTAGCTAGAGCTGAAATATTAACAGTAGTACTAACTAATGAAAAATCGTTTCTTTTTTTATTCAATACCTCCTCACCATTAAGAGTTAATACTTTTAAGTTTTTAAACGAAATGTCATTTTTTAACACGCTGACCGTAAAGATGTCTTTTGCAGGAACAGGAGCAACTAAAAAGTTATTAACTGATGCAAACTGATTTAATTCCTCCTCTGATTTTGTAAAAACACCTGGTCCAGAAACAACTAAAGCCCCTCTTTGTTTGGTGTTTTCAAATTCACCGTCCTGGTTAAGACGCCGTAAATTACCTTTGTGTGAAATGGTGATTTTGTATCGCCCACCCAACGGCTCTGATACTACTACTTTTTCTAAATTATCCTTTGTGTTATCGCCTAAAACAGCTACGGCCTGTTGGGCAGCTGTGGGTAACGCCCAAGGTAAATAAGTTGTATTTTCTTGTGTAATGCGGAGGTCAAGATCGTTGATGAGTGCATTAGCTGCGTAAAATACTGCTGGAGGGTCATACCAACTAAGCGTTGCCGATAACAATCCCTCACCGGATGTAGTTTGGAAATATAAGATTTCGGTTTCCCCTTGATCTAGTTCAAAGTTGTGAATAGTTAGTGTTTCCTCTTCGTCTTTCTCAATAAGCATTGCTGCTTTTTCTAAATTTATGGCACCATAGCCCGTTTTTACATCTGGTCCTGTTATATCATTACCATTCCACTCAGTAATATCATCTGCAGTGTGACAAAGCAATGCTTTTGTGGCTGCACCTTCCATGTATGTATCAAAAATTCTTTTGTGCAGCTGCTGTAGCAAGGCCACACCAGCTGCAGCAGCTGGTGACGCAAACGAAGTGCCACTACTTGCTTGATATAAATCCGTAGCTACAGGATTATTTCCTGACCAAGAAGCTACTCCAAGGTTTTCACCAGGTCCGCAAACTTCTGGTTTTATACGGAAATCGTTTGTAGGTCCTGCACTGCTAAAATCAGTCACACCTTTTTGTGTTCCATTATCATTCATGGAAAAACTCCCAACAGTCAATACGTTTTTTGCGGATGTAGATCCGGTTAGTTGATCTAAGCCAAATACTTGCTGATCTGGATATGACTCGCGTCCATCGTTACCTGCGGCCAACACATGTAAATAACTTGGATAGATGTAAGCTATTTCATCTAATAAAGAACTCCACTCGCTGTAATCACCAATATATTCACTGGGAATAGGTTCATTGTCTTCATCTATTAATGGATAACCATAAGAGTGGTTCGATAAAATAAAATCTGAATTTGCATTTGTTTGCAATTGCTCAAAAATTTCAAAAACATCATTTTCCCAGTCGTAACTATATATTTTGTCTAGCCCAGGCGCAATCCCGGTCATTTCATAGTTATCTTGGTGGAATAGTCCTTTGGCCACAACAATTGAAGCCACTGATGTCGGGTGACTACTCCAAATATCTGCAGTTGCTGCATCTGAAATTTCAATTTTGACAGTAGGTTCAAAATTGTTGGGAATTGCTGTAAATTCATCATGATCTGAAAAAATATGACCCCCATCCCAAATACCCATTTGAATACCATCACCATTTAGGTTGTAGCCTTTATATCCACCCGTTCCCACTATATCAGCCTTTACAGCTTTCCTATGTGAACGACCATGAGAGGTGGTATAGTAAAGTGGCTTTCCGTTAGGGGTAAGCCTGTTGGGTCTGATGTAATTTCCTTCACGGTCCTTTTTTAGTCGTGGGTCTTTTGCTTCAATAAGACTATCGATGATTCGGTTTTGTTCTGAAACTATTTTTTGAATACGTTCTTTAAGCGCCTGCTTTTGTACGGCTTTATCATCTTGCAATTCTGTTTTACTTAGTGATGTAGGTGTAACACATGACACCATTATAAACAAACTAGCAATCAAAAAGATTCTCTTTTTCATTTTATTAATTTAACAAAAACCTCGCCAAAATATTTAGTATTTATTTAAAAATTTAAAAAGTAATTAAATTGCCTTGGTGACTTTTCGGCTAGCTATTCGGTCTAGCTTTGACATTGAATTATACTTAAAAGCAGTGACACACACCACTTTTTTTGGCATATGGTGTTTGTTTGAGCCCAAATGTTGCCGTGCAATACCCATAATTATTCCTTTTTTTGAGGCGGGGGCTTCAGCCAATAGTATAAGTTTTTCACCTAATTCTGTATCTGGCACCCCAGTAAAAAAGAAAGGGAATTTCATGTGTGGTCCTAAGATTTTTTCTAATGCTTCTGGAAAAATCTTAATTCCTCCAGAATTGATAACCCAATCTCGTCTGCCCAATAACTGAAAAGTATCATCACTCTGGAGATTTACTATGTCTCTAGTAACAATAGGAGAAAGCGGTACGTAAGGCACATCGATGACCAAACAATCATTTTTATCCTTAGATATACCAATTCCAGGAATTGCCTTAAAATGTTTAAAATCATCTGCAATAATTCTTGTAGCCACATGCGTTAGCGTTTCCGTCATTCCATAGGTTTCAATACAGTTA
>MDTG01339790.1_pt1 | contig 12699 bp, 12 predicted proteins | sample 811421 | NCBI WGS metagenome assembly MDTG01 (sample SAMN05326645, study PRJNA326480) | marine metagenome | isolation source: seawater | place: Pacific Ocean: South East | collected 2011 | reverse complement strand
TTTTAATCATGGTTTGAGTAGTATTTTAATGTTTTGGGACCACATGAGGTCAGGGGTAATTCCATTTACGGTATTTGTTAATGTGATGCGCAAAACTTTGTAATACAAAAAGAGCGTTTGAGGGTTCCTCCCTGAATTGAAGAAGCACTAGTAGACACTGGGATAAAAGATCATCTAGGGTCATGCACGGGAATTAAATACTCAAATCTATGGTCTAGGTCTACTTGATATGGCATAAATGGTATATTCGATATAATGGGGCACTCAAGCTTGTTTTTTTAGGCGAGTCTCGAAATAGCTTCGTAAAATGAAGGCAGGAGGTGAATAAGTGATTAGGCTATGGGTTATCCTTGGGATTCTGGCTGGCATTTGTTTTTTTTGTTACAAATGGTTGTTAGGAAAAAACCAACAGAACCACTCTGCGGATGATGCTGAAATTATTAAAGAAGATGAGAGTCTAGACAATGACCAATCAGATGGTGGATATCGGTGGCCACTAGGCCTTGTTCTTGGGTTGCTTGGCATTGCAGTAGTAGTATTTCTCATTCTTCCACGATTGGGATTGCACCCGTTGGCATTGATTCAAAAATTCATTCCAATTTTGGGAACGTTGCGAAATCTTATTCTATAGTGTTGCGGAGTGGCAAAAACCTCGCTATTTTCCAAATAGAATAAAAAAATTTTAGTCTTCCCCCTCTAATGATTCTAGGGGGATATTTTCCCAATCAAACTCGCCTGTTGTTGCTTTGAGGCCTGCAAAAGCTCTAGCTCTATTGATTTCTTTTAGAGCAGGTTTTTGGTGACCAAGGGCACACAATCTTCGGGCATCAAAAAGTATAGTAAAAATTTGTTCAGTTTTCTTTTTAGTCAACTGTACACCTTTTAGGTCCGTTGCAAGTTCACTAATGGCTGCCTGGCACTTGTAGGGGGAGGGGGTTCCAACCGCCAGTGCAAAATCACAATTTAATGTTATTGCTAAAAGAAAATTAGTTGCAATCCACCGGAAATTTTTAGATCTTGTTCTCATCAGGTTTTCATGTTCTCACTTAAAATCTAAATTCAAGTTAAGGTTGTGTGTTCTAATAATAGTATTTCTATACTAACATTCAATTGCGTCCCGGTAGAATATTAAACTTTGAATGTCTAAGCAAGGAAGGTCGTTGTATGACGGATTGTTTTTTCTTGTGTATATAGAAGTCGCGCTAACCTTGCCCATAGCTGAAGGTTTAACCTCAACCAAATCGTTCTCGTTAATAGGAATGGAAGGACCGAATGCTCCTTTTGAGTGCAGGCGTAATTTTACCGGTCAGCTTTGTGTTGTTCTTTTTGTCTAACCTTTTTCTTCTTTTGGGGTTTTTCGGAAACCGGAACTGGGAAATCCCTGTTTGCCTTTTTAATCTTTAGACCTAGGTGTTTTTCAATATTCTTTACCAACTTGCCCTCTTTTGCGTTGGCAATAGATAGGGCTACCCCTTTTTCTCCAGCTCGTCCTGTCCTCCCAATTCTGTGAGTATAGTCATCTGGTTGTTCGGGGATGTCATAGTTTACAACACAGGGCAGCTTGTCAATATCTAATCCTCGTGCGGCGACATCGGTCGCAACCAGAATGTCTACCCGTTTACTTTTAAATTTGAGTAGAGATCGGGCTCTTTGTTTTTGAACCTTATTTCCGTGAATTATCTCAACTTTTAGATCAGCGGATTTAAGGCGGTATCCTAGTTTTTCTGCGCCAAACTTTGTCCGAGTAAAAATTAAAAATTGACTAAATTTACATTTTTCAATGATTGATAAAAGAGTTTTGGGTTTGTCTGATTGTTTTTTAACCTCATAAAGAAATTGGTCAATTAGTTGGCGAGATCGATTGCTATTTTGTAACTTAATTTGTGCTGGATTTTTCGTAAAATCTCTAATTAGTGCCTTTATTTTTGGGCTAAAAGTTGCTGAAATTAGTATGTTTTGTGTTAATTGAGGTACAAATGACAATATTGTTCTTATGTCGCGGATGAAACCCATGTCCAGCATCCTGTCAGCTTCATCTAAAATGATTGTTTCGACTTCCGAAAGGTTAATGGTTCTTCTGTCAATATGGTCCAACAATCGTCCTGGCGTTGCAATGAGAATATCAACGCCCTTCTTTAGGATTTTAAATTGGGATTTAATATTTTTTCCACCGTATACGGCGGTCATTTGTAGGCCTGTATTGAGGCTATATTTGCGATAACTTTCGCAAACCTGGTCTGCTAATTCTCGTGTGGGAGCTAATATTAGCACCTTAATTTTCTTCTTTTTTTTGCTTTGCCGGTTATGTAAGGATTGAATTGTTGGTAAGGAGAAAGCTGCGGTTTTGCCAGTGCCAGTTTGAGATTCAACAACAACATCTCTACCTGATAGGATAATTGGGATTGCTTTAGACTGAACAGCTGTAGGTGACTTATACCCTGCAACGGTGAGCTGGTTGGCCAGAAATGCTTCCAATCCTAAATCTTTAAAATTATGTTTAATGGTTACCAACTTGAAAATAGAGGTAATAAGGGGGTTTTCTTCCCACCAGGTACCCGCGAGAGCCTTATACAAAAATGATTGAGTTAATCGAAAACCGTTTAGGATTAATTGTTAATCGGGAAATTCCTTGTAAATACCGAATAGATCGTTCACATCCCTATTACAAATCTATTATTACCATTCTACCATTGTTCTAGCGTTAAGTATTGGAATTAAAATTCTTAGGGGCTTAAATTCTTATTTGTTGCTGATAACGGGGAAAAGTTAACCGAATTATCATCCTTGAAATTAGAATCAGTCTATTACTTTTTAATTCGAGTTCTGCCAACAGCAGCAGTTTCGGTTACTTTAAAACGCTTTACAGCGTTATCGGCTTCCATCATAGCATCAGGGCCGAGTACCCCAGGATTTTTTCCAGCGGTACCGTTTAAGACATCATTAGGGTGTTTGTGATCAACAAACCCTAAATTAACAGTCGCTAAATCATATCCCATAAGACGTTGAAGGTCTAAAGGGTAGGTTCGTGCCTCTTGAAAAGGAATAGCCAAGTACTGGTTCTCTTCTTGCCGCAACCAACCCAACGAGTAATGGAGTGCGATACCACAACGAGGATTATTTGATTTGTTGGCCCCTCCACCGTGGATTAATCCGCCGGAGTAGATCATAACCGATCCAGCAGGCATAGTTGCCTTAGTAATATCCTCACTCAATGGTTTGCGACTGTCGGTCCAGCAATGGCTTCCTGGAACTATGCGGGTAGCTCCATTTTGTGAGGTAAAGTCAGAAACTGCCCACATCGTTGCTAGGGTAAGAGGTGGTGCTGGATTTTGTATGGGGTAGAATCCGGTATCACGATGCAAACTTTGCTCAGTTTCCCCAGGATCTAAATGCATTACACCAGTGTAGTTTAATTGATATCGAACACAGTGGGGGCCCAGGAAAAGGTCCGCTATAGCTAAAATTAGATGATGAGTTACCATCTCTCGGGTAATAGGGCAACGGCTGAGGAGAGCGCCAAACCTTTTTGTTTTATGTCCAAAGAATGGATCAGGATCGCCAAGATCAACAGCATCAAGGTGCGGTTTTAGTTGTTGAGACAGCGTGCTAATTTCTGCTTCATTGAGAACATTGTGAATGATCGCGTATCCATGACTGTAAATTGAAGAAGCAATATTCGTTGCTGAGACATTTTTGTCGAAGGTTTGGAGATCACTCATTTAAATATTCTCACGTCATTCATGTGGTCAACAAGTTTACTGAAAATTAAGTGTTCTGTAATTACACATCCCATTGTATTGCGAGTCTACCTTAACATATTCTATTAAAATTAAATTTTTTTTGATTGCTATTAATTTAATTTAGTGGGATTTCAAGGTATTTTTCTACAATTCCAATTGATCTATTAGTGTATGGAGTTTGAGCATTTTGTAAAAAGGGAATGGTTCCTAAGCAAGGAGGTTCTAAAAGTTTTCTTAGGGTTTCAATATTTGGATCAATTGATTTGCTAATATTGGGGTCAATACAATTTGCCACCCAACCCAGCAATTTTAATCCCCTCTTGGCGATTATCTCAGCAGAGAGTAAAGCGTGATTTAGACAGCCTAGACGAATCCCAACTACTAGAACCACTGGGAGGTCAATGTCTTGTGCAAAACGAGAGGTGTCATATTCATTAGTGATTGGCACAACAAACCCCCCAACTCCTTCCACTACGACAAAGTCCGACAAATCTTTAATTTTACTGTAGCCGCTTAGCATGTGGGATGGTTCAAGCTTGATGTTATCCAAATGAGCAGCTATGTGGGGTGCTATTGGTTTGGTCAAACGGTAGGGGCATATCCAATCAGGATCCAACCGTCTTGATCCCGTTTTTTGAAGAACCAACACATCCTCATTTTCCAATTTGCCATCAATCATAGAGAGACCAGCTACAACAGGCTTGTAGCCAAGTACACAATCATATAGTTTTTTTGCTTGATGCATGATCGCTGCTGATACTAATGTCTTTCCAACCTCCGTGTCGGTTCCAGTAACAAAGATTCCGCTATTCATTTTCAATTTCTTTTAAAGCGTTAATTAATAGGTCTATATTTTGCCTTGTATGAGATGAGGAAAGAGTTATTCTTAAACGTGAAGATTCTTCGGGGACGGTGGGAGGTCTAATTGCCGGCACCCATATTCCTTCTTCGTAAAGTCTTTTATCAATTCTAAGGGCATCGACATTTGATCCAACTTTTAGAGGTTGAATGGCAGTTTCTGAATTTAATAATGTCCATTTTTTTGGTTTGTATTTACTTTTAAAATAAAAAATATTATCTCGCAAGACTTTTTGGAGTTTATTGTCGCAGATTAAGTCAACACTTTTAGATAATGCATGTGCAATAAAAGCAGGGCTGGCCGTTGTATAAATGTAGCTTCTCCCCTTTTGAACAATCCAGTCAATAATTTTGGGAGATGCTACTGCAAAGGCACCACAAATTCCTGCGGCTTTACCAAGTGTGCCGATGTAAACAAGTCTTTGACTCGCAAGCTCAGTATTATTAATTTGAAAGTGGTCCAATATCCCCAAGCCATTTTTTCCCACCACTCCAAAACCATGGGCATCATCAACGATAAGGATGGCATGATACTTTTCGGCCAGATTGAGCAGCGACGGAATGGGGGCAATATCCCCATCCATACTAAAAACCCCATCCGTTACAATTAGTTTTAAGGTGTTGGGTTCAGCGGCCAATTGATCTTCCAGTTGATCAAGATCCAAGTGTTCATAAACGAAAACGGTCGCTTTGTTTTGTATCTGCGCTAATCTGACCCCATCTATTAGGGAGGCGTGATTTAATTCTTCCGAAAATACGGTAAAATTATTATCTGACTTGCCGCATGTAAGACTGGTGATTACAGCAAGGTTAGCCATATATCCATTGCTAAAAAATAGGGCTTTCGGCGATGCAAAAAATTTTTTTTGAGTTGATGCAAGTTTTCTTTCAAGCTCAGAGTGGACATCATTGTGACCGCTAATGAGATGAGACGCACCGCTTCCGGCCCCCAGTTTTTGGATGCCGTCAATTAGACTTTCCTTTACTTCCGAATTGGTTGCTAGGCCAAGATAATCATTGCTGCAAAAAAGAAGTTTAGTTTTGCCATTGACAGTGGCAGTAACCCCTGGTTCACCGCTAAGTGATTTAAGGCTTCTTTTTAAGCCCTCTTGTGAAAGGTCATCGATCCGCTCGCTAAAATATGTTAGGTAATCAATGTTCATAAACATTAAATTAAAACACCATCTAAGGTTTTTTTCATGGCATCGGAAAGATGCTGGACTTCTTCTTCGTTTATGGTGTACGGAGGGACTATATAAACGACATTGCCAATAGGTCTTAGTAATAACTCATGTTTGCCAGCAACCTCGAATGTTCTTCGTGGAAAATGATTTGGCAAGTGCTTGTGTTTAACATCAAAGGCAAACATCATTCCAGTGCTCCGGAAGTTTTCTAGGCGGCTGTCTGTTTTGACCCACTCGAGTTCATGGTAGATGAAGTTCGCCAAGTTTATATTTTTCTCCAAAACTGAGTCGTCTTCAAATATTTTTAGCACCTCCAACGCCGACCGACATGCTAGTGGATTCCCTGTATAAGTATGAGAGTGCAGGAACCCATGGGCAATATCATCGTCATAAAACTGATTGAAAACTTCGTCTGTGGTCATCACCAAGGATAACGGCAGATACCCTCCTGAAATACCTTTTGAAAGCATCATAAAATCTGGCCAAATTTCAGCATGTTCGCAGGCGAAAAAAGTACCTGTTCTGCCACATCCTACTGCAATTTCGTCAGTCAATAAATGGATATTATATTGATTACAAAGTGCCCGAACCCCTTTTATATAAGATGGATCGTACATAACCATTCCCGCCGCCCCTTGAACTAAGGGCTCAACTATAAAGCCAGCGATATTATCATTTCTTCTCTTAAACAAACTCTCCAGATCTAAAAGACATGATTTTATCATATCTTGTGACTCAGCAAGGCTACTTGCTTTTCGAGAGTCGGGTCCGTTTACCACGTGAACCGGATTGATCATTGACCTATACGCATCTCGATATAGATTAATGTCTCCTACCGATAATGCTCCTACCGTTTCTCCGTGATAGCTTCCCTTTAAACAGACAAACTCTGTTTTTGTTTTTCTGCCCGAGTTTATCCAATAATGAATACTCATTTTTAAGGCAATCTCGACAGCAGATGATCCATCCGAGGCGAAAAAAACATGCCCCAACTGATTGTCTGCTAATTTAGCGAGTTTTTCAGATAATTCAACTACTGGTTTGTGGGTAAATCCTGCCAGCATCGAATGTTCGAGAGTATCTAGCTGTTCCTTGATAGCTTGACCGATTCTGGGGTTAGCATGCCCAAATAAGTTAACCCACCAAGAGCTAATAGCATCTAAATATCTATGTCCATCATAGTCATACAACCAGCTTCCCTCACCTCGAGATAACGCAACCAATGGGAAGTATTCATGGTGTTTCATTTGTGTATAAGGATGCCAGACTGACGATAGACTCCTTTTTACCCATGTTTTCGATAAATTTTTATTCATTTATTTTGTTCCAGCCTTTACACTATCTTACAATTCTGGCTTAACTTTTATATTGTTTTAAAAATTACAATGCCTATTACTATAGAAAAAATAATCGATCTTTACAATTTGCCGATACATGAATTAATTCGGGAGGCGGCAAATGTTCATCAGGAAAATTTCCCTGAGGGAGATATTGAGCTTGCTACTTTGTTGTCCATCAAAACTGGAGGTTGTCCGGAAGATTGCGGCTATTGTCCTCAAGCTGCGCGCTATAACACCGGTGTAAAAGCCCAAAAGCTGATGGATTTAGAAGACGTTCTGGCTGCTGCGAGGGCGGCGAAAGAGGCGGGTTCCAACCGGTTTTGTATGGGTGCTGCATGGAGAGAGCCAAAAGATAGGGATATTGAGAAAGTAGCTGCCATGATTGCCGGTGTAAAGGCTTTAGGTTTAGAAACTTGTGCAACTCTCGGAATGTTGGAGCAGGAGCAGGCTCAAGCCTTGTCTGAGGCAGGACTAGATTTCTACAATCATAATTTAGATAGTAGCCCGGATTTTTATGGAGAAATTATCTCAACTCGGACTTACAACGATAGACTTAAAACGCTAAAACATGTGCGGCATTCCGGTATTTCGGTTTGCTGCGGGGGGATTATTGGAATGGGGGAAAATCGGTCTCAGCGGGCAATTTTGCTGGCTACGCTTGCTAATCTGAGTCCATACCCTGAGTCAGTTCCTATAAATCATTTAGTACCGGTGAAAGGGACGCCGTTAGCGGAGTCAAAAGGCGTTGACCCAATAGAATTTGTTCGGACGATAGCGATTGCTAGAATAGCAATGCCGAAGGCCCGGGTAAGGCTGTCAGCAGGGCGGCAGGAGCTTGGGAAAGAGGCACAGGCAATGTGTTTTTTAGCGGGAGCTAATTCAATTTTTTACGGTGAAAAACTTCTTACCACCGGGAATCCTGAAGTAAATGATGATCTTTTGCTTTTAAAAGAACTAGGTCTAAAAACGAAAATAAACCACGAGGCCTTGGTAACAGTATAAGGTTCTGCAAAATTTGGAGAATATTTTTTTAACCTCAGGCGTGGCTTTTGTTTTGAGTTCGAAGGGGAATTAATGCGAGGTAAAGGTTTTTCGCCTACCGGAAAAAAACGGATGAAAGCGATAAAATAGAATTAGGCAATGTTTAGACCACCCTCAATAGCGCTGGTTATTTAGGTGTGTAGCCGGATAACCACAACCTAAAGCGGGATCCTTCGACTTGAGGCCAACATTGTTATTGATTCTAATGGCTAGTTGATTTTATACCCAGTTGTGTTTAATCATAATTTGTTTTTTTGTTTTATAGGTTGATGGATTATCTAAAACCTAGGGATTGGCAAATATCTGAATTGAGGAGGAAATACAGAGGGATGGTTTCATCCATTGGCGACCTGGAGAGGCGATATCATGAGTGAGAGCAAAGAACTGTTAATGAAAAAATGTTGGAACAATTATTTAAATACGAGGGATATCGCGCACTTGATAAGGGCTGTTGAGAATACTTCGTTTTTTGGTCAGTCGGAAATGGCATCTGAGATTGGGAGGTTGCTGGGAAAAGTAAGGATATCAAAAGGTTGGAAGCAACTCGTTTAGAATTAATTATATATTTTCTAATTGTCTCGCCATCGGGCAAAGGTATGACAATTGTTTAACATAGATTTGCAATTAGCTTTAATTTTGTCGGCTATATTTTTTGCTGCTGGACTCGTAAAGGGAGTAGTGGGGTTTGGTCTACCTACCGTGAGTCTTGGTCTGCTTTGTCTGTTTTTTGATTTAAGATCTGCAGTGGTTTTGTTGTTGTTGCCTTCGTTTTTTACTAATGTGTGGCAATCACTCTCCGGTGGGGAAATTATTTCTCTCTTTAGGCGGTTTTGGCACTTGTATCTGTTCACTTTGCCCACTATTTTTCTGGGAGTAACGCTTTTTGATAATTGTGATCAGTATTTGGGTGAAATGTTGTTGGGGGCGCTCCTCTTGATCTACGCAAGTTATGGTTTGTCGGGCTTTTCTTTTGTTGTGTCTGATGGGATGGAGAAGCCAGCAGGAATTATTGCTGGGTTAATCAATGGTATTTTTACAGGTGTTACTGGGTCGTTTGTTTTCCCCGGAGTGATGTATCTTCAGTCGACTGGTCTGAAAGCTAAATCTTTAATACAGGCAATGGGCATGTTATTCACGATTTCCACTCTTGGGCTTGCCCTAGCTTTGCTCTGTAGTAATCGAATCACAATTTCTCTTGGCCTTTCGTCGATGATTGGAGTGCCGGCGACGGTAGTAGGGTTTGTAACTGGGTTTAGGTTAAGGGGTTGTCTCACAGAAAGACAATTTAAAAAAATCCTATATTTTTGCATTTTGGGGCTTGGTTTTGCTGTCTTGATTAGGGCTGGATGAAAAGGCAAATAAAAAGGAGGGCGGGACACCCAACCCTGAGTGAAAGTATGAAAACTCAAGATTAAACTTCGGAGTAAGAAAAAAGCAAGGGGAAAGCTCCTAAGTTCTCCTTTTTACCTACCCCAGTGAGAGTCGATCGACATATGTAAAGTTCCTTAGTGGTCCGCAAAAAAACCGGTATTCGGTTTTCAAAATGGAACTTTCGAAAAGTGAAATTACTCCAAGATTCAGAAAATGACAGGAGATAGTTTATGGAAAATAACAAACGCTTTATCTTTTTCAAGCCGGTTGGTGTTCTGGGCAAAATTAAGGCGGCATTGCTGCTGAACGAAATCGACATCCTAGTTCACAAGGTTTTAATTTTTCTTTTAACGGCCTTGCTCTTAATCAGTTATTCATAGCCTTCGAGCGCTCTCTATGTTGAAAAAAAACAGCGTGCACTTTTTGCAACTTCTTGGGACTGATGACATTAAAATTAAAGTACGTGGGGCCGTTAAAGTTGTTATTCACTGAGCTTTAGGGCAGTGTATAAGCACAACAAACCCTGATCGCAATAGCTAATTCGGCGAGTCGTTTTTAACTGGGTAGGCCAACAAAAATTCGAAAGACTGTGTAAAGTATGTCTATAATAAAGAAGTCGTTTATTAGTTCGGTAAAAATGTTGGTCTAGGGCAATAGCATAAACGTTGGGGTGTCCGTTAAATTCGCCTTGCGGTTGCTGAATCCCAAATGGGGATATCAAGATAAAATGCTAACGGGTTAGTTCTCCGCAATAAAAATATTGCTTGAAAATCAACACAATTATATGGAAAGAATCAGGAAGGAGGTGGAGTAATGCTTGGTGCGATTGATGCCGGAAAAAAAGTGATGGAGGTTGGGTCCAAGCTAGTTGAAACCCAGAAAAAATTAAAGCAGGTAATTGAAAATTTCGATGTTATTGTTCCGCTTTTAGAAAACATACAGGCCGACATTCAAGAAATAAAAGAGAATCAAAAGCGGCACGGCGAAATGTTGGAAATGCTCTTGGCAAATAGTCAAATAGAGAAATAACGATAATCATGGATATAATCTGAGAGACACAAAAAAATTGCAATTTTTTTTTAATAAAGTCCCGATCGTTTTACTAGTTCATGGATCCTAATATCATTGCCCCAGGACGGAGTAGTTAAGATAAGAGTGAGTATCGCAAAGGGGTGGGTTAATTTTTTCATGCTAGTGAAGTCTGCCATTTCGGCATTTGCACATAACTTCCAAATTTTTATCCAATGAAAAGAAGATAAGCTATAGAGCTTTTTCGAGCCTCCATATTGGTGACACCTTTCATTACCCTGAACCTTCATACTCCTATTATTTGGGGAGGTAAAAAACAAGTGATGTGATATTTTTTGAGGTATATTGAGATAAAAAAATATTAGCGGGGTTAAAAAAATGAGTAACGCTAAGGTTAGCAAAGTTGCAATAAAATCTGATAATCAAGTTACCGTATCAGGAAGAATGCTGTTAGGCACAATAGCTACCATGGATTTTTTGGGTAAAGTCGGGAAGGATGTTTTAAAGAAAAATGGGATAAGGAAAATTAACCCGGAAAAGTATTATCCATATGAGCTACGAAGTTCGATCCATAAGGCCGCCTTAGATCAGTTTGGGGAGATTGCCTTGGTTGTCTCCGGGTACACGGCAGGCGAGGTATACAAAGATGTCGAAAAGTATATGTTTAAAACCTATAAAAATACCAGACTAAATTTGAAGTCAAGCAACTGGAGGTTAAACAAAAAGGGTATAGAAGATATTTTTAAAGCTCTACGACATTCTAGTAGAAAAATGCTGCGAGACGGCGTAAAAGATGAAAGTGGCTTGTTAAAATATGGCTATGATTACAATTTTTTGGGATCAAAAAGGTTTTGTTTTACAGCTGCGATGCCGCAGGAAATTTATCAAGAGCCATATTACCGAGGTCTAAACGATTTTTACTTTACGAAATATTTTGGAAAATATTTTAATGTCAAAGTCAAATTCGATAAGAGGGCAAGTCGTACAAGCTATGGTTGGACGCAGTTGTCATGGGAAATCGAATTTGATAGGCAACTATCCGATCTATCTGAGGAGAAATTAGCAGATCTTAGAAAAAATTTCATCAAGGAGCAGTTAATGCAATCCCTGCTTAGTAGGTTGGAAAAACAAAACAACAGGTTGGAGAAAATCTCACACAAGCTTGGAAAATATTTGCCACCACAGATACACGACTCTTTATTTTTGGGAAGTTATGATGATCAGATCGCGACTCGCCGAAAGAAATTGACCATATTTTTTAGTGACATTGCCAACTTCACTTCCACTTCGGAGGGACTTCAGCCTGAGGATTTGACGAAATATTTAAATGAGTATTTTTCTGAGATGACGGCGATTGCTTTGAATTATGGCGCGACAATCGATAAATATATAGGCGATGCAATGATGGTGTTTTTTGGAGATCCGGAAACTGAGGGGGAGAGGGAAGATGCTCGGGCTTGTGTGTTAATGAGTTTGAAAATGCAGGCTCGAATGAAATAGCTTCATATCAAGTGGCGAGATGAAGGTTTTGCGGATCCTTTTCAGGTTAGGATGGGTATGAATACAGGTTACTGTAATGTGGGTAACTTTGGTAGTGATCAGCGGCTGACCTATACGATTATTGGTGGCGAGGTAAATGTGGCGCAGAGATTAGAGGCCAGTGCTGATTCTAACGGTATATTGATGTCATACGAAACCTATGCTCATGCTCAGGATATGGTTGAGGTGGAGGAGCGCGAGGCGATTAAGATGAAAGGAATTAGCCGAGAGATCAAGGTGTTCTCGGTAACGGGTAGAATAAGTGAAATGTCGACAAAAAAGACTGATATTAAGAAAAAAACTACAAAAAAAGAACTATCCCAAATCGAAAGATTGCAGAAAAGTATGACGCTTATGAGAACTGATATGGATGATTTAAAAGCGAATATAAAGGTAATTCTAAAAAAAATATAATTATTCGGGAAGATGGTCAAACATAGAGATTTTCTCTGGTGTAAAAAGGGGGTTTTAGGAGGCAGATTGGGACTCAACCATTTGAATAAAAATTTATCAATTGTCTGATTAGAGATTACAGGGATATGTGTACTATCAACGCGAGAGGTTTGCTCCAGGGTTATACAATCTCTTGATATACTA
>MDTG01321173.1_pt1 | contig 12700 bp, 9 predicted proteins | sample 811421 | NCBI WGS metagenome assembly MDTG01 (sample SAMN05326645, study PRJNA326480) | marine metagenome | isolation source: seawater | place: Pacific Ocean: South East | collected 2011 | reverse complement strand
TTAAATTTAGTTATTTTTTTTAAAAATTTTGTATCTGATAATGTAGATATTACCTCACCTTTTTGCAAATGAAGAAATTTTTTCCTAATTTTTATTCCAATACAATTTTCCAGTTTTTTAATAAATGATAATAAGTTTATTTTTTTAGAATTGCCTATATTTATAATTCTAAATGGTGCGATATTTGCATTATTATTTTTATATTTTTTTTTTTTGTTATCTAAAGTTGGTTTTTTTTTTATGAGTAATATAACACTTTTTACAACATCATCTATATAGGTAAAATCTCTAGACATTTTTCCTTTATTAAAAACCTCAATGTATTTTTTTTTAATAATTTTATCTGTAAATGAGTACAAAGCCATATCCGGTCTACCCCAAGGTCCATAGACTGTAAAAAACCTCATCATTGTTATAGGTATCTTCCATAGATACGAGTAAGCATGAGAAATACTTTCAACTGATTTTTTTGTTGAAGCATACAAACTTAATTGAGCATCAGATTTATCTGTTTCTGAATATGGCATTTTCAAATTAGCTCCATAGACTGAGGAACTTGATGCTATCATTAAATGATTTATTTTAAGATTTTTAACTATGTCTAAGAGATTAAAAGAACCTATGATATTTGAATTAATATAAACATTAGGATTTTTTATGCTATAACGAACACCAGCTTGTGCTGCTAAATGGATAATTACTCTTGGCTTAAAATTTAATAAACAATCTTTAAGTATCTTTTTATTTTCTAATTTACCCTTTTTAAAAGAAAAGTTTTTATATTTTTTAAGAATTTTCAATCGATCTTTTTTTAGCTTCAATGAGTAATAATTATTCATTGAGTCAAATCCATAAACTGAGTGACCTAATTCTAATAACTTTCTGCTTATATGAAATCCAATAAAACCTGAAGAACCTGTAATGAAAATTTTCATAAAAAATTATCTTATTTAGATTTATTTAATAATTTCTTGTTTATAATTCTTTCGTTTTGTCACTTAAATATAAAAGTAAAATTTGGTGAATATTTTCAACGTAATTATAGTGTTTAGAGTCAATCCAAATATTTATTTTTCCCATTTTACTAAGTTTATTATTTTTACGAAAACCAGTAAATGTAATTATATTTTTTGTATGTTTAGACGCTTCACGACAAGCATTAATCATATTTGGCGAAACTCCACTGGAGGAAATTAATATTAATAAATCATTTTTTTTTAAATAAAATTTCAAAACTTCTTTAATCCAGTTTTCGTATCCATAATCGTTTGACAAACAGGTAATAGTTGATGAATTGTTAATTGTAACAGCTCGAAGTTTTGCAACCTTATTAAAATCAATAACTACATGATTTGCTATAGCTGCACTTCCACCATTGCCAAAAATAAGAATTTTATTATTTTTGTTTTTTACAATTCGAAATAATTTCAAAATTTTATTTAATTCACTATAATTTTTTTCAAATGAATTATTTAATACTTCACTAAATTTATTTATATAATTTCTATCTTTTGCTTTATTCATCAATTATCATTTTTCCATTTTCAAATTTATAGACCTCATCACATTTTATTAAAGAAGTTTTTCTATGAGAAACAATAATTAAAGTAATATTCTTCATATCACATATATTTTCTATAATTTTTATTTCATTAACACTATCTAATGAACTAGTCGGTTCATCAAGAACTAATATTTCAGGTTTTCTATAAAGCGCTCTTGCTATACCTACTCTTTGAATTTGTCCACCTGAAAGATTTATACCTCTTTCGCCAACAAGCATATTAATTTTTAATGGATTATTTTTTACCATTTCATCATTTAACATGGTTAAATTTAATAACTCTTCTACCAAATTATAATCTATCTTTTCTTCATCCTGACCAAAGGCAATATTATTTACTAATTTATCATCTATTAAATAGTTAAACTGAGGAACGTAAGATATTTTATTTCTCCAGTCTCTGGAATTTAAATTAATTTCAATACCATCTGAAAGTATTTGGCCTTTATTAGGAGTTAAAAGACCAATTAATATATCTAAAAAAGTAGTTTTTCCACTTCCGCTAGGACCGTAAATTCCAATTTTTTTATTTTTTCCGATAGAAAAATTAAATCCATTTAATACACTTTGTTTTGTATTTGGGTACTTGTAATAAATATCCTTAAAATTTAATTCTTTGTTAAAAATAATTTCTCTTTCAATATTTTCTTTTGTTAATGAGGCGTCTATTTTCTCAGGATTAAAAAAAATCTTTTGCATAGTCTCTAAAACTGAATGTGAAAATCTAATACCTTGTAGAGAAAAAATTATCCTATTAACGCAAGGTATTATTTTGAAACCAGCAGCTGCAAAAATACCAACAATGGTAATAATTTCGTTATTACTAGATCCTGACTTAAATAAAATTAATATTAAAAGACAAATTGCAATGAACCCAATTAATTCTAAAACAAATCTCGGTATGTTTTGATATACATATGAAGTAGCCTGGAAATTTCCTAAAGGTAAATTTAATTTGTTAAATTGATACTCATATTTTGTTTCGAGCCCATAAAGTTTTGTAATTTTAATACTACCTATTCCATTCTGAATTATTTTAACTAATTTATTTTCAAAATCTTCTTTTTGTGTGCCAAGATTTTTTAAACGTTTTGAGATAGTTTTATATGTAACTAATAAAGTAAAAAGTAAACAAATTGAAAGAACTATAAACCCTTGAGGTTCAAATACTAAAAGAAATATTAATACTGAAAAAAGTATTAGGCCCTCTGCAGCTAAGGTTAATATAGGTATAGAAAAATACTGAGTAACCAAAGGAACATTTGTTGAAATATTTGCAATTAATTTTGATGATTTGTTTTGCAAATAACTCTCATAATTCATATTGATATAATTTGTAAATATTTTATTTTTAATACTTACCTGTATCTCATAAGCAAACTTGTATAGAAGTCTTGAAGAATGATACAAGAAAAAACTCTTAAAAATAAAGAATAGGAAAATTATAGAAATTGTGAAAACTATTAACCTATCTTTTGATATATTAAGATTGTTCTGATCTATACCAACTAAATCAAATAAAAAATTTCTTTCAGTTTCAATTACCAAAGATAATATTGGGATAACCATACCTACACCTATTACTTCAAGAAGAGATTGAAAAATCAAAAAAAGGACGATTAAAAAAAATTTATTTTTTTGTTTTTTTGATAAAAAACTCTGAAATATTTTAAATTTTTTAATTAAAGTCATTTTTTACATTTATATAAATAGATTTCATATTATCAATACTGCTTTATTAGAAGCATATTATGACTATCTTGAACATAACAATCAAATGAATTTAAGTTTAAATGATTTTGTTTATAAAATTTTATATTTATAAAATTATATTTTAGCCATTGGAATTTATTTTCGCTAAAATTTCTTATTTTATTTTCAACTTTTTTGCACTTTTTATTATCATAGTCTATTTGCCAATTAAAATTATTTTTATAATCTGCATTTATTATTGAAGGTAAAGCATCATATCTTCCTATACCATTATTAAAATAACTAAACTTGTAAGCTACTAGAATAAAAACTGATACCAAATAAATTTTATTAGTTTTTTTGTTGTTGGAATAATCAAATATTAAAAGAATATAAAATATGATTCCAATTGAAATATAGATTTTAATTATGAAAAAAATCTGACCTTTAAATAAAAAATAAAAAATTAATAATATTGAGCTGATAAATGTTGTTTTAAATAAATTATTAATAACTTCATTTTCTTTTAATATATATTTTATATTTTTAAACAATATCTTAACCAAAATAAAATTTAAAAATAATATAATAATTAAATTTAAAAAATAAAATTTTGATTCAGTTTCGGGTAATCCAAAATGATAGAGACCAAATATTGACGGAATAATGTTTAAAAAGAAAAACCTATAACCATTTTCAATTTGAATGGACAAAATTTTATAAATAAATTCTATTCCATTCGAAATATTATAATTAATAATATTACTAACTAAGACTTTATCTGTAATTATTGAGTCTTTTCCCAGTAAAAAAGAACCATAATAACCCCATAAACTAACTGTGTCCTTTAAATTATCGAAATTTGAATCTAAAGTTCTTATGGATCTAGCTTCCAACACAGGCAAAAGAATATCATCAAAAGTTAAAAAAATTAAAGACATTACCAAAACAAAAAAAATAAGGATTTGTTTAGAGTTTAGGTTTAAAAAAAATAAAAATTTATTTAAATTAAATATTGAATGAATTATTAGGAAGAAAATTAATAAGAATAATAGTTCCAAGTAAATTAAATAGAATGAAAAAAATAATAATAATATTAGGTATATATTTCCAAATAAATAATTATTTTTTTTAAAAATAAAATTTATATACGAGTATAAAATTACTAAAAACAATCCTATCGCTAAACTCTGTGGTATTGCCTCTGTCTCATTTAAATAAATATTCCAAAAACTGAACGAATAAATAATTGAAATAATAAGATTTAAATTTTTATCACTTTTTATTGAATTTAGAATTGAGTAAAGAACACACGAAGAAATCGAACTTAAAAAAATTTTATAAATAAAAAAAATAAAAAAAATATTTTTATAAGGAAGAAATAATACTGATCCCAATATCAAAAATATTGATGTCCTTTCATCATGGAAATAAATATTTTTAATATTATTGTCAAAGTAATATGGCCTAAAACCGAAATCATTTGAAAATTTATTATTACTAATATTGTTAAGTTTTATTAATTCTTCATAATCGTAAATATTTACAAGAATAGATTGCGATAAATAATAAAAATAATCCCAGTGATTACCTCTGAAAGAATAAAAATTTTCTCCAAAAATAATACACAGAAATATAAAAAAAATTAATACAGGAAATATTATTATTAAATTATTTTTTATTAAATTAATTGTTCTTTTAAGATCTACTATAAAATTAATTAGCGCTAAACATAATAAAACTAAAAAACAGATAATATTTGATAATAAGAGGGAAAAATTTAGAACACGATATGATAGATATATTAAAATTATTGAAAAACTTAATCCAATTATAATTGGATTTATAAACTTTAAATTAAGTTTTTTATCAAAAGCATCTATTAAAGTTTGACCTGATATTGTAAACAAAGAAATTAGTACAAAGCAATATGAACTTATTAAGATAGTATCAAACAACATATATTGATCTATTTCATTATATTAGCTCAAAAAGGTCCTAAAAATGAACTATCTGGTTGATCTGGTTTTAAATTTTTGTCTCTATAATTTTTAAATTTAATTTTCTTTTTAATTAATTTTTGAGCTTCAGTTATTATATTTATTGTATTGGGATAAGAGAATTTTGCTAGAGAAATTGTACTTGGTATTGGAGAGTCTTGAATACCAATTCTTTTTACTTTAATTTTTACATCTATATTTTCAGAAATTAAAGATGATATTTCTGACCCAATGCCATATTTAGTCCAACCATTATCAACTATTAACACTTTTTTTGTTTTTTTTGCTGATAAAATTATTTTTTTATAATCTAGAGGCCTTAAAGTTTTTAAATCAATTATATCTGCCTTGATTTTATTTTTTTTTAATATTTCATTTGCCTTTAAACACTCAATAATTGCATAAGAAAAAGAGATAATTGTTAAATCCCTACCTTTTTGAAGATACTCTGATTTACCTATAGTTTTTCTATAAATATTTTTACTAACTTCTCCCTTTAAAAAGTGTAACCACCTATGCTCATAAAATATCACTGGATTTTTATCCTCTATGCTTGAAATCAACAACCCTTTTGCATCTGATGGGGATGATGGACATACAACTTTCAAACCAGGTATGTGAGAAAATAATACTTCTAGAGATTGTGAATGTTGTGGACCTTGACCCCAACCTCTGCCAATTATTAATCTTATTACAATTGGTAAGTTAGCTTTTCCTCCAGACATATAAAGCCATTTTGCAGCTTGATTTATAATTTGATCTAAGGACAATAATGAAAATTCAACTCTTTGATGAGAAATTATTGGTTTTTTTCCCATTAAAGCTAAACCAATACTTATACCAGTTAATGAATTCTCAGCAGTTGGTACATCAAAAACTCTTTTAAAAAATTTGTTTTTTAAATTCTTTGTTGTGCCAAATATTCCTTTTGGATCATCCACTCCCAAACCAAGTAAAATTACATTTTTATCTTTGGCCATTTTTTGTGAAAGAGCTTCATTAATAGCCTCAGAAAATGTGATAATTCTTTTTTTATGCATAAATATCTGTCTTTAATTTGCTCTTATTTGGATAGTTAGATTTTTCGGCAAATTTAAAAGCTTTTAATATCTCAGTTTGTATTATTTTTTTTAGTTCTAATTTATGATTTTTTTTTTAAATTTAATTTCTTTTCAATTTTTTTTATAGGGCATTTTTTTTTCCACTCATTGAGATATTTGGTTTCTCTATAATTTAGTATATCGTCATTATCTGGTCCACAGTGCTCTAAAAATCTGAATGTGTCTAAAATTACAAAGTATGGTTTTGAGTTTTGTCTTACTTTTTTAATTATTTTTTTTGTTTTCGAGTAAATTGAAATTACATCATTTCCATTAATCGAACATCCATCTATACCAATTGCATTAGCAATTTTTAAAATATTCCTCTTACGTGATTGTCTTTTAGAAATATGCGAATACACAGAAAAATGGTTATTTTCGCATACAAACAATACTGGTAAGTTATGTAGTGAAGCAAAATCCAAACTTTCTTGAAAAACACCCTCTTCAGTTGCACCATCGCCAAGAAAGATAACAAGTATATTTTTTTCTTTATTTAATTTTAAGCCCCATGAAATTCCAACTCCAATTGGAATTGAGCTTCCTACTATAGGTACTGCTGCCATTATACCAGCATCTTTATCTATTAAATGCATAGAGCCACCTTTTCCTTTTGCACACCCTGTTTCTTTGCCATGAAGTTCTGATATCATAGATTTTAAATTGCCACCTTTTGCTAAAAAATGAGCATGTGATCTATGTGCAGTTACAATTTTATCTGAATTTTTTAAATTCTGACAAATGGCAACAGCAATTGCCTCTTGTCCTACAGATAAATGAATAGGGCACCTCATTTTTTCTTCTTTATATTTTTTTGAAATATATTCTTCAACACTTCTTATCCTCAACATCTCAAAATATAATTTTGTATTAATATTCACTTTAATTTTCAAAAAATTTGTTTATTTTATTTGCAATATATTTGATCATTTTTTTATCGATATACTGATTTATTGGAAGAGTTAATATTCTTTTAGCTTGTTTTTCAGCATTTGGAAAACTTCCCTTTTTATAGCCCAATCTTTTTGATGCGGGTTGCAAATGAATAGGCACTGGATAGTGAATTGAAGTCCCAATTCCAAATTTTTCAAGATATTTTTTCAACCGATCTCTACTTGGTACTTGAATAACAAATGTGTGATATGAATTATATTCAAATTTATTTTCATCAGGGATAAAAACTTTTTTTGTATTGATATATTTCACATAATTTTTTGCATTTTCTCTTCTTCTTTGAATAATTTTATTTAACTTTTTGAATCTGTAGTTTAGTATAGCTGCTTGTAAGTTATCCATTCTAGATACATATCCAAAATTTCTTATTACATTTCTATTGCTCATTCCATGATTTTTTAAGTCTTGAATTTTATTGTAAATATTTTTTGAATTAGTAAGTAAATAACCTGAGTCTCCAATTGCATTTAAATTTTTTAAAGGATGAGCAGAAAAGCAGCTGATATCTCCAAAAAAACCAGATTTTCTATTTTTATACAGTGAACCTATTGATTGGGCTGCATCTTCAATAATTTTAATTTTATATTTATTTGCAATTTTTTTTATTTTATCCATCTTGCACATTCTGCCTGTGAGATGAACTGGCATAATTGCTTTAGTTTTTTTTGTTATTTTTGATTCTATAAGATCAGGATCTAAATTTTGATCACTTAAGACATCAACAAATACAGGTTTTGCTCCAAGATGAACAATAGAAGCTGTTGAAGCTATAAATGAGTTTGGTGGGGTTATTACCTCATCTCCTTTTTTAACCCCTAAACAATAGAGAGCAAAAGTAAGAGCATCTGTTCCACTGTTTAACGATACGCAATACTTTTTTCCACAATAATTACTTATATTTTTTTCAAATATTTTTGTTTGATTGCCACCAACATAATTTCCACTTTTAAGTACAGATTTAATTATTTTGTGTAATTCAAGTTTTTCATCTTCATATTGCTTTTTCAAATTTACGTATGGTATCTTCATGTTTTTTTATAAAAACTTTTTACAGTTTTAATAATATAAAGCATTTCTTTTTTACTAAGATGTTGATCACAAGGAAAAGTTATCATATTTTTTGCATGATAATCGGTTATTGGGAAATCACCTTTTTTATGTTTTAGAAAACTAAGTGCTTTTTGAAGGTATATTGGTTTTGGATAATGAATTTTTGCTTCTATTCCTTTTTTCAAACAATATTTGAGCAAATCATTTCTTTTTTCCGCAAACACAATATATAAGTGATAAACTATTTTATAATTTTTAGGTCTTGGTGGAATTCTAATTTGCTTAATTTCTCTTAAATTTTTATCATAAAAATTTGCATTTATAATTCTTTGCTTTGCAATTTGCTTGGCTTTTGGCAACAACCAGTTACCTACAACAGCCTGTATTGTATCAAGTCTAGAATTATATCCACAAATTTCTACTGTGTCTCTATCTATCAATCCATGATTTCTTAATAATAATAATTTTTTATAATAATTTTTATTATTAGTTGTTATAATTCCTCCATCAGACCAAACATTTATATTTTTAAGAGGGTGTAAAGAAAATGCCCCGAATTCACCCCAAGAACCTGCTATTCTATTGTTTATCGATGCCAAAATTGACTGACAAGCATCTTCTATGATGGGTAATTTATATTTTTTTGAAATCTTTTTTAATTTTATCATGTCAGTCATATAGCCTGTGAAATGAACTGGTATTATAGCCTTAGTTTTTTTTGTTATTTTTTTTTCAACTAAATTAACATTCATACAAAAAGTATCATCACAATCTATAAACACTGGTTTTGCTCCAACTTCATTTATTGCACCTACAGTTGCGACAAAAGTATTCGCAGCAGTAATTACCTCATCTCCCTGTTTTACACCTAAAACTTTTAAACTAAGTTTAATTGCATCTGTTCCAGAATTTACTCCTATAGCGTATTTAACATTCATTAATTTAGCAAACCTATCTTCAAACTTTTTTAATGGTTTACCTAATGTGAAATCCCCAGTAGGAATAAATTCTTTTAAACTTTTCCAAAGCTCTGGACAGTTGGAGAATTGTTGTTTTAAATATGAATATCTTACTTTCATTTAAACTAGGTCTATTTCTTGCATTTTTTTTATATTAAAATACTTAGACTCACTAAGTGAATTAGGCAACTTGTTTAGCTCAAATGCAATTTTTAAGTCATTAATGGCATTTTTAATAGTATATTTAGGTGTAAAGTTTAATTTATCATAAATTTTGTTTGATGAAATATGATAAGATCTGTTGTCAATTGTTTCCTCAGTTTCAATCTCTATATCTTTTCCAATCACCTCTTTTACTGTTAACGCAATTTGTTTTACAGTAAAATTATCATAACCAGCGTTAAAGATTTCACCAGTAACGAGCTCTTTTTTAGCTTCTAATAATTTTATATAAATATTGGCCATATCATTTATATGAATGTTAGGTCTAAGCTGATCTCCACCTAATACTTTTATTTTTCTTTTATTTATTGCAAGATTTGTCAAGATGTTAACTACCACATCTAATCTTTGTCTTCTAGAATACCCACACACAGTTGCAGGTCTAACTATTACAGTTTCAAATTTTTCTGAGGTATATGATTGTAAAATTTTTTCACATTGGACTTTAAATTTTGAATAATCTGTTAAAGGTTCTAAAGACAATGTTTCATCAACATTTTTTTCTTCTTTAATTCCGTAAACGGAAGAAGAAGAAGCGTATATAAATCTTTTTACATTTAATTTTGAACTAAGTTTGACCAATGGTTCAAAAGAATCAAGGTTAATAGATTTGCCTAACCTGGGATTAAGCTCAAAGCTTGGGTCATTAGATATACATGCGAGGTGAATAATTGCATCAGCACTTTCTACATGCTTTTTAAGTGACTCTATATTTCTAATATCTCCATTTATTAATTTTAAATTTTTATTTTCATCTAATGTATCTTTACCATAAATAAATAAGTCAAATACTGTAACAAGATAGCCTTTTTCAATTAACTTAGGAACTAAAACTGAGCCAACGTAACCCGCCCCTCCAATAACAAGTATATTTTTCATTTTAATTTCTATTTTTCATTTTAATTTCTATTTTTCCTTTTAAAAATAAGTTATCTTATATTTTTTTAAGTTAGACAAATTCATAATTACTTATTTAATTCTATAAAAGATCATTAATTAACTATTATAACTTTTAAAGTCATTTAAACTAGTATTTATAATTTTCCAATAAATTTAATTATCTAATAAAATCTTTGTATCGTTTAATAAAAGTTGGCTCAAAAAATAACTCACGCCTATAAGTTATTAGATCAGATTTTAAATTTTTTTTTATGCCTAAAAAACTAAAATTTTTCTTTTTAATTGAACATTTTTTTCCATAATTTTTCCAACTTCTTCGATTTAAACTAATTACAAAATTATTGATAGCATCAAATAAATCCTCTTCATTGTTATCTACTAATTTATAACCAAGCATATCCATTCTAACTATACCCTCATAAATAAATCTCAGACCAAGTTTATAAAATTTACCAAAAGGAAGAATTTTGTTATTTTTTTTGATTAGTTTAGGCATAATAATTGTCTTACTATTTTTTAATGCCATCTCAAATGGAAACCAATTTACATACAAGCAAGGTTTATTTCTTGTCAACATATAATGTGCAGGTCCCGAGGTATTACCAATAAAAGCATCACAAAAATTCAATAATAATATGTCATTTTTTTCAGATTTTAATTTTGAATTTGAATAATCAAACAAATTTTTAAATTTTTCTTTAATTCTTTTATTGCCTGGCGCTCCTATTATAACAAATAAATGATTACCTTTAATTTTATTTAATATGTTTAAAGTTGTTCTAAGATCTGAATTTCTTGAATTAGCATTATTTGTAATGGGATGAAAGTCATTTTGTCTAACATGAATAAGTATAATCTTAGATTTTGATTTAATTTTTTTCTTTAATTTCTTATAAGCATTCAAATCATCGTGTTCATTAAAAAAATTGACATTTTTTTTTCTCCACTGTGTTTGAATATACTCTTGAATATTTTCTGACTCTAATATTTTTTTAGGTTTGGATAAAGACCACATTCTAATATTCAATTTATGATTATTAACTTTCTGTACTTTGTTATGATAGAATTTATCTTGATATAATTTTTTTTCTTTTAAAATTTTTTTGTATTTATTAAAAAGATAATAATTACAAATTTTATCTACACCATCAAAAGATATTCTTTGAACATCAATTATTTTTAACAATACTCCTTTAATAAATGTATCTAAATAAATAATGTGCCCTAGGGCTTGAAACCACCAATTATCGAGTACTACAATTTTAGACTTTTTTTTATATCCATGCATATTTAGAACCATCTCTGCTTTGAAGTAACTAGATGTTATTGGAATTAAGTAATCACAATAAATAAATTCGGTAATGATTTTTGATATAATTGTTGGGTCATAATCTTTTTTTAAGTAATTATTTAAATTTTTATTAGGATTATCTATAAATTTCTTAATGGATAAATATTTTTTTTCTTTTTTAATATCTATAAGATCAAGTCCTAAGTTTTTTTGAATTTCTATCAGAACAACTTTTGAGATAAAAATTTTTTCTGCTAAATCTTTTCTTAAATTTCTTCTTGATAAAGTTAAGTATATTTTTTTACATAACTTATATTCGCCAAATATTATTAAATTTTTAAAAATTTGATAAAGCAAATAAGAAGGTATTAAAAATGAAAAATGAGAGAAAAATTTAAGAACCTTTTTTTTTTTACAATAAAAATTTAAATATTTATAAAAAATATTCATTTATTTTAATCACCTAAATATAAAAACCATTTTTTAGTAGCTTTTTTTATTTTTTTTACTGTCCAAACAGGTGCTTTTCTCCAATCTTTTTTATCACTCATCATAAATTTTATACCCTCTTCGATACCAATTTTAGGAAACCATCCTGTTAACTTTTTTATTTTTGATATATCAGCAAACGTTATATCTGGTTCCCCTGGTCGCTTTGGTATTTTAATTGAAGAGCCACCTATCAAACTTACAATTCTGTTTATACTAACTGCTTTACTACTTCCTACATTAAGGCATTGACCTTTTATATTTTTAAAATTTTTAATTTTAATTATTGCATCAATTACATCGCTAACATATGTAAAGTCTCTTCTTTGTTTTCCACTACCAACAACAGTTAAGGGCTTGTTTGCAAATTTTTGTGCTAAAAAAACTCCAAAAACTGCTCCATAAGTTCCTGAAGTTCTGGCTCTTGGACCATATACGTTGAAAAATCTCAACGAGGTAGCATTTAAATTGTAAACATT
>MDTG01034309.1_pt1 | contig 12700 bp, 9 predicted proteins | sample 811421 | NCBI WGS metagenome assembly MDTG01 (sample SAMN05326645, study PRJNA326480) | marine metagenome | isolation source: seawater | place: Pacific Ocean: South East | collected 2011 | reverse complement strand
ATTTTAAGACCATCGCCTTCTATAAATGAAATATCTTCATTTTTAAAAAGGGTTTTTATATAGCTAAAGTCCACATCATCTTTAAGCGTTATTTTATCTTTAATCATAATAAGCTTGGGAATCGATTCTAAAATTTTATCAATAGAAAGCTCTGATTGTGCTAAATGATTAAGAACCATTGCTGATGCTACAAGAGAGTCGCGTCCAAGATGAGATTCTTCTAAGATAACACCGCCATTACCTTCACCGCCAATTACAGAGCCTAGTTCTTTCATTTTTTCTACTACATTGATTTCCCCTACAGATGAGCGTTCAACATTTGAATTATATTTATCTGCAATAATATCAATGCCCATACTGGTTGAAAGATTTGTCACGATTGTTTGAGAATCTTTATAATATTTAAGATATGATTCTACCGCGACAACAAGTGTTAATTCTTCACCGATGGGTTTTCCATTATTATCAACAATTGCAAGTCTATCTGCATCAGGATCTGTTGCGAAACCAATATCAGCATTATTGCTGATAACAGCTTTTGATAAATCTTCAAGATGAGAGGGGATAGGTTCCGTTCCCCTTGGGAACTCTCCATTATTATCGCAATGAATTTTAACAACATCACAATTTAATTTTTCAAGTAAGTTTGGAAGAGCTTTGTAAGCAGCACCGTTAACTGTATCTACCACAACTTTAAGTTTTTTACTCTTAATTTTATCTGTATCTATACATTTTAGATTTAAAACATTTTGAACATGACTTTCATAAGCATTTTCTAATGTAGTACTTTTTCCATTCTCTGCAGAGTTTTTAATTGGCGTGTGATTTAATAATGTTTTTATCTTATCAGCATTTAAAAAACAGCCGTCATTATCTAAAAATTTAAGTCCATTCCACTCAACTGGATTATGACTCGCCGTTATGACAATACCACCTGCAATATTTTTATCTTTAATAATAAACTGCGCAGTAGGCGTTGGAATAACGCCGCAATCTAAAACATCAAATCCGTATTTAGTTAGTGATTCTAAAATAGAATTGTATAAAATTATCCCGTGAGGTCTTGTGTCTTGCGAAAGCAAGATTGTACCCTTTGGTTGATTTTCTGCGAAAGAAATTGAATAGTCTGAAGCAATTTCCTTGTTAAGTGTTTGCCCAAAAACTCCTCTAATTCCGGATATACTTTTTATTAATGCCATAATTTTTGATCTTAATGATTAAAAATTAAAAATAAATTTAATATCTTCTTTTAGGTTTTTTTTGTTTAGCAATCTTTTTTAATTCAATTGGCTTTAAATAATAGGTTCTGCTTTTAAATTCTCTAAGAATTCCTGCTTTTTCCCATTTTTTCTTAAACCTTCTTAATGCTTTTTCAAAAGGTTCGCCATCTTTTACTTTAACACTTACCAAAAAATTTACCTCCTTTATCCTAGGTATGAACGAAGTTTTTTACTTCGTGATTTGTGTCTTAATCTTCTAATAGCTTTTTCTTTAATTTGTCTTACTCTTTCTCTAGTAAGACCGAATTCTTCACCGATTTCATTTAAAGTTAAAGCATATTCCCTATCTATTCCGAAATACATTTTAATAACATCTTTTTCTCTATCTTTTAAACTATCAAGAGAATTTCTAACTTCTTTTTCAAGTGAGCTCATGTGCAACTCTTTATCAGGGTCGTCAATATTAGTATCATTGATAACATCTAATAGTGAGTTCTTTTCATCATCTGAAAAAGGAGTATCTAAGGAATGATGCCTTCTTGCAATACGCTGAGCATCATTGATTTCCGTTATTTTCATATCAAGCTGGTGAGCTAATTCGTCAGCTCTCGGAGCTCTTTCAAATTCTTGTTCTAATTTTGCTGAAGCCTTATTGATTTTACTTATGGTACCAACCCTATTAAGAGGTAGCCTAACAATTCTTGAATGCTCAGCTAACGCTTGTAATACTGATTGTCGAATCCACCATACAGCATAAGAGATAAATTTAAATCCTCTACTTTCATCAAATCTTTCAGCAGCTTTAATTAGGCCTAGGTTTCCTTCATTGATTAAATCAGTTAGAGGAAGGCCTTGACCTTGATAATCTTTTGCCACACTAACAACAAATCTTAAATTTGCTTCTGTTAATTCTTTTAACGCTCTTCTTTCTCCTGCTTTAACTCTTAGAGCTAATTCTACTTCTTTTTCTGGAGATAGAGGCTCATATTTACTAATTTCTTGTAAGTATTTACTTAGAGATCTATTTGCATCATTACCTATTTTTTCTATTGCTTTATCAGCTTTTGTTGGTCTTTTTTTCTTAGGTTTCGCTTTAACTTTTCCCTTAGCAGCAGTAGCTTTCTTGACAGCTTTTTTTGGTTTAGCAGCTATTGTTTTTTTTACTGCTTTAGTATCTGTTGCTTTCTTGGCTACTTTTTTTGGTTTAGCAGCTGTTGTTTTTTTTGCTGCTTTTGCTTTGGTTTCTGTAGCTTTTTTAGCTACTTTTTTTGGTTCAGCAGCTGTTGTTTTTTTTGCTGCTGCTTTTTTTGTTTTAGTATTTTCTTTCTTTTTTGGCATTTTGTCCGTTAATATTTAAAATATAGCTTGATATCTTAACAATAAAAATTAAGACTTCAAAGTATAATTATTGAATAGGTTGATATATTCATTTACTGATATATTCTCTGGGCGTTTATCTTCAATCAGTTTTAGGCCGTCATCAGTTAGTATTTTTTTTAAATTATTTTTTGCCTTTTTTCTCTTTTGTTTAAAGGCTGTTTTAATAAAACCACTATAGTCTTTTAGGTTAATATCAGTATTTTTTTTAGCGAGTGTAATGATGGAAGAGTCTACTTTTGGTTTTGGATAAAAAACGCTATTTGGAACATTAAATTTTAATTCTACATCACAGAAAGTCTGCGTCATAACAGAAATTCGGCTAAAATTTTTATTATTATTTTCAGATACAATTCTTTCAGCAACTTCTTTTTGAACCATGAAGACCATTTTTTTAATATTTTCGCATTCTAACAACTTGAAAATTATGGGGCTGGTAATATAATAGGGTAGATTCCCAATTATAGTATTTGAATTTTTAAATTTATTAATATCAACATCTAAAATATCTTCATTTAAAAGTTCTAAGTTTTTAATATTTTTTTCATTTAAAAAATCTACTAACATAGGATCAATCTCAATAGCGTGAATTTTAGAAACTGATTTTGATATTGGCAGTGTTAGAGCTCCTTTGCCTGGCCCTATTTCTATTATATTATCATCAGATTCGGGATTGATTACATCAATTATTTTATTAACAATATTATTATCAGTTATAAAATTTTGTCCCCAAGATTTTCTAACTGGTATATTATCTTTATATGCCAAAAAATGTCTCAGCTGTTTGAGAAGTTATTTCACCAACCTCGCTTTCAGAAATATTTTTTATTTCGGCTATTTTTTGAGCAACAAATTTGACCATACTGGGGTCATTTCTTTTTCCTCTAAATGGAATTGGAGTAAGATAAGGAGAATCGGTTTCTATCATCATATCTTCTATTGGAATATTTAAAACGACATCTTCTAATTCTTTTGCAAATGTAATAAGACCCGTAAATGAAATTTTCATACCTAAGTTAGTTATTTTTTTTGCAAAATTAAGATTGCTTGCAAAGCAGTGAATAACTCCATGAGAAATTTTTTCTTTAATCAGACATTCTAGTAGATCATCATCAGAATCTCTATTGTGAACAATGATTGGAAGATTAAGAGATTTTGATAACTCGCATTGTTCTCTGAAAATTTTTATTTGAGTTTGTTTGTCACTTATACCGTAATAGTAATCTAATCCAGTCTCACCAATTGCAACTACTTTTTTATGCTTAGATAATTCTTCTAAATCCTTTAAATAATTTAAATCAGCTTCTTTAGACTCATGAGGGTGATATCCTGTAGTTGCAAAAATGTTATCATATTTTTCTGCAAGTTTGATTGATTTTAATGAAGAGTCTATATCAACACCCACACATATGATTTTTTTAACATTATTTTGAAAGGCTTTATCAATTACTTCATCAATATCATCACTATATTTATCATAGTAAATATGACTATGCGTATCAATAAAATACATTTTTTAATCTTCTATTTTTGGAAACATGTTATTAGGCCTTGATATTGGGTGACCACTCTTTAGATAGCCAAATGAATAATCATATTCAATTTCTAAGTTTAGATATTCAAATAACTCAACTGCTTTTTTAGGCATTACAGGACTTAGTAATACAGTACATAATCTTAGAATCTCAACTGATATATAAAGCGTTGAAGAAGTGTCTTCATATTTGGTTTTGTCTTTAATAGTTTTCCATGGTGATTTTAATTCTAAATATTTATTAAGATTTCTAAATAATTCAAAAATCAGATCGATTGCTTCATGTAATTTTAAATTATTATAATTTTCTATAATTTTATTTGGGGCCTGTTTTGCTTTAGCAATTAGCTCTAAATCTAAATCATTATAATTGAAACTTTCAGGTACTTTGCCATCAAAATATTTTGATATTAAAATCAAAATTCTATTAACAAGATTTCCAAAATCATTTGCAAGATCAGAGTTGTATCGTTCAACAAATGATTCATATGTAAAACTAGCATCCTGCCCTAAAACCATATTTCTCATTAAATAATATCTTAATGAATCAGAACCATATTGTTTTGCTAAATCAAGTGGCTTAACTACATTGCCAATAGATTTAGACATTTTAACATTATCAATAAGCCACCATCCATGAGCAAAAATTGTTTTAGGTAGGGGGATTCCGCAAGCCATTAACATAGTTGGCCAGTAGACACAGTGTGTAGTCAGTATGTCTTTTGCCATTAAATGATAATCAGCAGGCCAGCATGAATCAAATTTTTCTTGATTATAACTCCACCCAATTGCAGATATATAATTTATTAAAGCGTCAAACCATACGTAGGTTACATAATTTTCATCAAAAGGAAGTTCAATTCCCCATGATAATCTTTTTTTAGGTCTTGAAATGCATAAATCTTGTAAATCTTTATTTAAAAAGCCTAAAATTTCATTTTTTCTAGATTCTGGTTTTATGAATTCTGGATTTTCATTTATATGCTTAATTAATTCTTTTTGATATTTGGACATTTTAAAAAAGTAATTTTTTTCCTTCAATTTTTTTATCTCTCTAAAATTACCTTCATCTGCTTCTTTTTGAGTTATGAATCTTTCTTCCGAAACTGAGTATAAACCTTCATATTCATTTAAGTAAATTTCACCTCTATTAAATAAGTCATTCAAAATATGCTTGACTACATCTGTATGTTTTTTATCCGTAGTTCTAATAAAATCAGTATATTTTATATCAATATCTTTCCAAGTATTCTGAAATCTTTTTACATATTTATCAACATGCTCTTTTGGTGATGTGTTATTTTTTTTTGCAGCTTCTTGAACTTTCTGTCCATGTTCATCTGTACCTGTCAAAAAGAACACTTGCTCACCTTGTATTTCTTTAATTCTTGATATTACATCTGCTAGAATTGTTGTATATGCATGACCAATATGAGGCTCATCATTAACATAATATAATGGGGTTGTTATATAAAAATTTTCTTTCATCATAATTGATATTGATTTAATTCATCAATCAAAAAACTATCTTTCATAAAAATTTTATTGAGTTCAAGAATTAATCCAGTAGTAATGAAATTAAAGTAAGCATTTTTATTGATATTGTTTTTACAATCGTTTAACAATGTTATGCACTTAGACCAATCGACGTCAGCATATTTTTTACTACAAAAATTTATTTTTTCAATGAAATTTTTCAATTTTATGTTATCGTAATTCTGAGTTTTTTTAAAAATAATCAAATCTGAAAAAAACAGTTCAATTAAATCTAAAATCAAGATAAAACTATAATTATCATTTCTGAATTTAGCTATAAACTTCATCCATTCATTTATGTTTTTTTCTAAAATGATATTTATAGAATTTTCTAAATCTTGCATCAAATTTTCAAAATTATCTGAAATCTCATTTGCAAATATCATATCCCCATTTGAAATATTTGAAATTACATCAGCCTTTTTATGATTTATATTATATTTTTCAATTAAATAAGACTCCATTGATCTGATATCTAGATTTGAAAAATGTAGTTTAATGCATCTAGATGAAATAGTATCTATTATTTTTGAAAAATTAGAGGTGCAAAGTATAAACAAGTTTTTTTCATGTGGTTCTTCTAAAATTTTCAATAATGCATTTGCTGCTTCTTGCCGTGGAAAACATAATTTTTCTGCATCTGTAATAATATTTATATTATAGCTACTCGTTAGTGATCCTAGGCTAATTTTTTTTCTAATTTCCCTAATTGATTTTATTGGTATTGATTGAATCTTTTTATCTGATATATCATGGTATGGATTTTTTAATTTTTCGGTCATATTGTTTTGAATTAAATCAATTTCTTCCTTGCCTAATGAAGTATCATTCTTGTTATTGTTTTTGCTCCTTGTTGGTAATATATAATTAATATTTTCATGTTGATTTTTTTTTATTTTCATACAAGAATTACATTTACCACATGACCAATTATCAATGGGATTTAAGCATAACAAGGATGCTGAAAATTCAATAGCATAAGCAATTTTCCCAATACCTTTGTTGCCGTAGAATAAAAATGCATTTGGTATTGTATTGTTTTTTATGGTTGACTGGAGGTAAGATAGTATTTTGTTATGCGTGATTAAATCATTATAAATCATTTTTTTAACCATGTTTCAGGATTAAGTTTTTCTTCATTCTTCCAAATTTGAAAGTGAAGCAAGTAGTTATCTGAAATATTTGATTTTGCTACTTGACCAATAATTGTATCTTGTTGGATGTAATCATTTTCATTAACCATTATGTTTTCAATATTTGCATATACGGTATGGTAGCCTCCGCCATGACTGACTATCATCATATTACCATACTCTCTATTATAGGTTATTATTGAAACAACACCATCAAGGACTGGATTAATAGATTCATTTTTATTGCTTTTAATATCAATACCTAAATTCTCAATTTTTGTATTCGAATTTGGATTGGTGTGAATTCCAAATTTGCTAACAACTTTACCAGTGATAGGCCATGTTAATTTACCTTTCATTTTAGCAAAGTTACCTGAAGTAGATTTGTTTTGCTGTGCTCTTTTTCTTGCTAGGTTTTCTTCAATTTTTTTTGCAGTATTTTTATCAGTAATTAATTTTTTTATAGTTTTTTCAATTTTAGACATCATATTTTTTTTAGAATCTAAAATTATATTTAGCTTTTCTTTATCGTTTATAATTTCTTTTAAATATGTTTTTTTTCTATCTTTTTCTTTCTTTAATTTTTTTGATTCTTTATTTTTATTTGCGATAGATTTTTTTTTGTTTTTTTCTTCTTTTTTAAGGTTCTCTTTTTCAATATTCAAATTATCAATTGAATTAAGAATACTAGATTTAATCGATTTTTCTTCTTCTAGAATTATTTTATAATACTTAATTCTAGAGAGTCTGTTATTCCATTCATCTGATGAAATCAATTTAGATAGTAAATTTGAACCACCTTTTTTATATAAATATTTTGCTCTTTTTTCAAATTGAATTTTTCTTTCATCCAATTCTTTCTCTTCTTTTGAAATATTATTTTTGATGGCGGCAATTTTATTTTTTATATTTTTTTCTTGATATAAGAGTAGTTCAATTTCTTTTTCAATTAGTTTGATTTTCTTATTAATTGCTTTAATAATTTTATTATTATCTTTTTCTTGATTTATAATTTTAGTGATTTCATTTTCAACATTAATTATTTCTTTTTTTATAGTTTCTAAATTCTTGTTGGTTGAATCAATTTCTCTTTGTATATCCGTTGATTTTTTTTGTGGGATACAGATACTGAAAAGTATTAGCGTTATAATTATTTTATAATTCATCTTAAATATTTTTCATAAATATTTTTATTTTCTTCATCAAAAATGATTAATAATTTAATTCCATCATTTAAATTTATTGCGCTAAATAATTTTGAGAATTCTTCAGGATATGATTGAATTAATTTCAAAGTATTTTTTTCATAACCATATTTCTTATGTTGATACTTAATTTTCTCAAAAATTTCTAATATTCTTGAATCATTTTCTTCCTTATTAAAACTTTTAAAATTTTCTAAAAAATAATAGAATAAATATCTTAGCTCTCTATATTCTTTGTTGGATTTAATTTTTTTTATATTTTCTTTTCTATCATCCCAGCCTGAAGAGTATGATGATGTGGCTAAATTATCACATACCAAATCAATTTTATTTAGATATGCATTCCCCCATTCAAGTCCCCATGTATCAAGCTCTAATGCAACAAAAAAATATAAATAATAGTTTAAAATTGAAGGAAGTGATTTTATGGTTTGTGGATTAAACGTCATAGATTTATTTTTTTTGTAAGGGAATATTATATCTCTAGAAAAAAAATAATGATCTTTTTTATTAGAAATGTATAATTGAGAATACACAATTTTTTTACTACCGCTCGTTACAATTTTTTGAATTGAGAAATGTAGATTTAAATCAATATCCATATCTTCACACTCTGGGCAAAAATTATTATTCTTTATATAATTTTCAATATTATAATTAAAATTTTCAAAAATTTGTTCGTCTTCAAAGCTAATTCTATTAGTTTCAAGATTGACTTCAACATTATTAAACTGACAAAAAATTACTGAAATGAAAATTATTGGTATTAATTTAGCTATAGTCATATATGAAATATATTTGATTTTAGTTAAATATTTTATAATAAAATAAAATAATAAAGGAAATATTTATTATGAATAAATTTAAAGTTTTAATTATGATTTTTATTTTTTCAAACAGCCTCTTGTTTGGAATAATTTCATCTATCTTAGATGGAAATACTGGGGGATATAGTACTCAGGCAGAAGACAATGCAAAGATTGAAGTTGGAATTGAGTCTATAACTAAAGATAGTGATGATTATACTATTGCTGTATATGCTATCAATCCATTTGATGAAATTGCTGGAATTCAGTTTAAAATATTAAATGAAGAATTATTTTTTATTGATTCTATATACGGAGGCAAAACTGAGGAAACAGATTTTAGTATGCACTTTAATAAAAAGGGGACTATTCTTGGTTTCTCTATGGTGGGTGAAACGATTAAAAGAACTAGCATCGTAAGTCATGCAGACAAAGAAAAAAAGAATATTTTATTTTATGCAAAAGCTAAATCCAATAATTTGAAAAATTTTCTCAATGATAAATTGATGATGGATATTGTTATAGCTAGTAAAAATGGAAAGACTCTTACATCTAAGTTCATACCTTTTGAGTTATCAAAAATTATTATAAAAAATTAACTTATTGACTTAAAAGATATTTTATAGCTAATTTCCCTCCCTTAAGACATGCAAACGGAGGAGCTATGAAATTACTATTTTTATCTATATTTTTATTTTCTAATTTAATTTTTTCAAATCAATTAGAGTTTTCAAATGCTGAAGTTGACGCTGGTCAAACAGTTCTGATTGATTTAAATCTTGACAACCCAACAGATGTTATAGGCGGTTTTCAATTTCAAATTACTGATTTACCCAATCAAGGATCATTTGTAAATGCTGAATCTACTGAAAGAACTTCAGGCTTTCAAGTTCAGTTTAATGAGCAACCAGATGGGAGTGTTATCGTTGTAGGTTTTGATTTATCTCTTCAAGGAATTCAGCCTGGAAATGGTTCTATTCTAAGTTTGTCTTATCAATCAACAAATATCTATTCTTCCGAAGTTGTAATATCTATGGATCAAAGCGTGTCTTTATTATCTGATCTGGTGGGACTTCCTATTGAATATTCTCTTGGGGATGGAAGCGTAATAATTAATGGAGAAGATCCTCCTCCAATTATTTCTGTTGATAACTTAACTGCTACAGGTGGTTTTGGAACGGTTACTTTATTTTGGAATGATTCAAATGTTGTTGAAATTGATGGATATAATATTTTCAGAGATGGTAGTTATGTGGGAACAGCTACTTCAACAACTTATACAGACCAAGGTTTGCAGCAAGATACTGAATATTGTTACGAGGTTACTGCTTTTAATGCAAACAACGAGTCTGATATGTCTGAGATTCAATGTGCGACTACAACAGAAATTGATTTAGAAGCTCCGCTAAATCTAACTGCAGTAGAAAATGGTCTTGAAATATTTTTAGATTGGGATGTTCCTCCTAGTGGTATTGGAATTGGTGATCCTTGTGTAGATGCTTATGGTTATCCAGGATTTCTAGATTGTTATGGGGTTTGCTTTCAAGAAGGTTTAGTATCATGGATTGGTGATGGATTCTGTGATGGTTTAGATGCGAATTGGGGAGTTAATTTTTCATGTCCAGAATGGGAGTGTGATGCCTGTGATTGTGCAGGAACTGGAAATAATAGTGAAGCATGTGTTGAGGAGTGCGGATCTTTTCAAGATAATAATAATGAACATAATTTAGAGTCAAAAGATTTTGCTGAAGGACTCATTAATATTGGTTTTAGAGATTTATTAGGCTATGAAATTTACAGAGATAGTCAGCTTATTGAATATACGGAAAATACAGAATATTTAGATGTTTCAGATGAGTTGTGGTATTTAGAAGAATCATGTTATAATGTTGTTTCTGTATGGGATGAAGGAACTTCAGGATTCTCAAATACTGCATGTGCAACACCGCAATTAAACGGTCCTTCATCATTATCTGCACAAGGCACAGGAAGTTTTATAACACTTGAGTGGAGTCCTTATTCAGATAATGACCAAACTTATTTTAATATATATAGAGATGATCAGCTTCTAAATACATCTACTGAACCAGTTTTTGAAGATTATGAAACAGAAATTGGTCAAGAATATTGTTATTATATTAAATCATTTTATGAAGGGATTGGTGAATCACCTGCTACTAATGTATCTTGTACATCATGGAATGTTTATCCTCCATCTCAAATTGGAGCAGTAGCTGGAGATGGTTTTGTTGATTTAACTTGGGCTGAGCCTGTAGGAGGTGAAGAATATGCATTGCAATATGATGATGGTGTTCTAGCAAATGCATTTTACTTTTTTGATACTTATGAAACAGGTTTAGCACATGGTACTAGATTTGATGTAGGTGTAGATTTTGATGTTATGGCAGCCTCAGTTAAAGTATTAAGTGAAGGTGACGCTTTTTGGCCGTGGCCTGATGCAACTCACGGACCTATAAGAGTTTTAGTATTTGATGATGATAATGGTGTACCGGGTAATTTACTTTATGATGAAGAAGTCGTTGCTGAAAATGGATGGGCTACAGTATATCCTAATTTAACAGGTCTTTCAGGATCATTTTATGTTATTGCCTCTCATGCAGAGGGTTGGACAGATTTTGAAGGTTTTGGTGTTGATGCTAGTGTTGACTATCCTGATAACATGGTTACATTATATTATGGAACATGGAATTATGGAGATTATCTGGGATATGGAGGAGATTATATGATTGCTTCTCAAGTATACGCATATGGAGATATCCAAACGCTATCATATTCTTCAAATACTCCGTCAACTTTTGATGGCGATTTATCAAATATAACCTCTTCACTAAATATTGATAATATGCATTATGAAATAAGCAATGAATCTCATCCTGATTTCAATGTTCTAAATTCAAGAGATTTACAATCATTTGATATTTATAGAGATGGAGAACTGATTGCCAATGTAGGCTCTGAAGTATTTTCATATCGTGATGAACCATTGGAAAATATGGTAGAATATTGTTTTAGTTTAGGTTCAAATTATGATGAAGGCAATTCTGGAATTTCTGATTTAGTTTGTGCTACTCCTTACCCTGGACCTGCAGCCTCAGAACTTGTTGCTGAAGATTTAGGTGGTACGATTAGTTTAAGTTGGAGTGCTGCACCATTAGATCCATTGTTTGAGAGTGAAGGTGATTTGTTAATTGATTATCAAATTTATAAAGATGGATTGAATATAGGAAGTGTTGATGCTCAAACTACAGATTTTGTTGATACAGGAGAAATTGTAGCGGGTGTTCAATATTGCTATGAGGTTAAAGCGCAATATCCATCTGGAGAAACATTCCCAACAAATACAGCTTGTGCATTGTATTATCTAGATCCTCCTGTTGGAGTATCTGCAACCGGTGATGATATAACTCAAGATATAACTATTACTTGGTCTGAGCCAGGTTCATTTATTTTATATGATGTTTCTTGTGATGGAGGATCATGGCAGTCAGAAATAACTTGGGAACTTGAATATTTATCTGAGATTGTCTTAACTGGAAATGCTCCTTTTAATGCATCAGAAGTACCTTTGTTTTATGGTGATTATGTTTTATACATGAATGATACATTTGGTGATGGATGGAATGGCAATGTATGGAATCTAACTGATCAAAATGGAAATTTAGCAGCTTCATGCACACTTGATACAGGAACTGAAGGCGTATGTGAATTTAGACTTGGTGGATTAAATGCTCAAAATGAAGTCTTGCCAGCTGTAGCGATTGATAGAGCAGAAGTGAATAAATCTGAGTTAGTTAATTATCCAAATATTCAGGAAACAGATTTAAATAATTACTCTTCTACTCAAATACTTTCAAGAGATATGCTTGCT
>MDTG01195655.1_pt1 | contig 12701 bp, 18 predicted proteins | sample 811421 | NCBI WGS metagenome assembly MDTG01 (sample SAMN05326645, study PRJNA326480) | marine metagenome | isolation source: seawater | place: Pacific Ocean: South East | collected 2011 | reverse complement strand
CCTTTATCTAATTGAATAATATAACTTTAATGTAATTTTTAAATTTTAGGTTTATATAATTGAAAGTCAAATTATCTGCACATAACCTTACATTAATTCGTGGCGAAAGCTGCTTATTCAAGGATTTAAGTTTCACTCTCAATTCTGGAGAGTTACTGGTTTTGGAAGGTCAAAACGGAAGTGGAAAAACAAGTTTAATTAGAGCAATACTTGGAATGTTAAATTTTGAATCAGGTGAAATTTTTTGGAATGATATTTCAATTAAAAAACAAAGACAGGAATTTCATCGATCCATTATTTGGCTATCGCACAGGACTGGCCTAAAGAAAGATTTAACATTACTAGAAAACCTTAGCTTTGAATGCTCTCTTCGCTCTAAATTTGAAGATGAATTATCAAAGATCCTCAAGAAACTCAATATCTTTGACCTAAAAGATCTCCCCATAAGGTCTATGTCTGCAGGACAACAAAGACGTGTTGCCTTAGCTCGTTTACTGTTATTTGATGCACCAATTTGGCTATTGGATGAACCATTTACAAATTTAGACGATAAAGGCCAGGCTATTGTTCTTGATTTAATCAATTCACATTTGTCATCGGGCGGGATTTGTGTAATTGCTGCGCATCAAGAGTTCAATATTGATGCTACTAAGGTTAAGGTGAAACTCTAGTGATTATCGAGAATAATAACCAACCAAGCATGTTTGATGCATTTTTAGGAATAATGAAAAGAGAATTGCTTTTGGCTTGGAAAAAACCTGGAGATGCTTTAAATCCCTTATTTTTCTTTCTAATGGTTTGTACTTTATTCCCTCTAGCGGCGAGCCCAAGTGCTGAACAGCTTCAATTGAATGGTCCAGGAATTTTGTGGGTTGCTGCATTGCTTGCAACATTATTATCTTTAAACTCTATGTTCTTATCAGACTATGAGGATGGAAGTCTTGATCAACTACTTATAAGTCTTCAGCCACTTCCTCTGCTTGTTTTAGGTAAGATATTTTCACATTGGCTTATAAGTGGGCTGCCGCTAGTTTTAATTTCCCCATTCTTAGCTATGACTTACAAAATGCCAACAGATACATCCGGTGTACTAATAATAACACTCATGTTGGGAACAATTTGTTTAAGTTTTTTAGGTTCAATTGGCGCTGCTCTAACAGTGGGATTAAATAGAGGAAATACTCTGCTAAGCCTCTTGATTTTACCATTAGCGATGCCAATTCTTGTGTTTGGAGCAAATACTGTATCTCTTGCTTCCAATAATGAATTTTATACATCAGGTATTTGGGCGTTAGCAGCATATGCGGTTGCTGCACTGTCTCTCATTCCATATGTCACCGCAGCAGCTCTAAGAATAAGTAATGAGTAGAATTTAAAAATGTTTAAGTTTTTTCATCAATTAGCATCGCCGCCGCATTTTTATCGTATTGCGACAACTTTTATACCTTGGATGACTGTTCCTGCCTTATTACTTATTAGTTATGGTACTTATGCCGGTTTATTTTTAGCTCCACCTGATTATCAACAGGGCGATGCTTTCCGTATTATATATGTTCATGTTCCATCTGCTTATTTATCATTAATGGCTTACGTATTTATGGCTATTAGCGGTGCTGTTGGATTGATTTGGCGCATGAAGCTCGCACATGCAGTTGGAGCTACTGCTGCGCCGCTAGGTGCAGCCTTTACATTTATAGCTTTAGCAACAGGTTCAATATGGGGTCGGCCAATGTGGGGCACCTGGTGGGAATGGGGCGATGCTCGTCTAACATCAGAGTTGATTTTATTATTTTTATATTTTGGCTATATGGCTCTACGTTCTTCAATAAATGATACAGCAAAAGCTGACAAAGCTTGTGCAGTTCTATCAATCATTGGCGTTGTTAATGTTGTTGTGGTTCATTATTCAGTTGAATGGTGGAGCTCATTGCATCAAGGGCAAACTCTTATGAAGAAAGGTGGTCCAGCAATGGATGCAGAAATGTTGTATCCACTTTTGGCAATGATTCTAGGCTTTACTCTGCTTTTCGGGGCTTTATTAACCAGGCGTATTAAAACTGAAGTTTTATACCGTGAACGACGTTCACGATGGGTTCGAGAAATGATTCTTTCGTCTGAAGGAGTGAAATAATGGACATCCTTAGCATGGGTAACTATGGTTTTTATGTTTGGAGTTGTTTTGCACTTACTTTTCTTGTGATCATTCTAAGCGAGTGGCGGGCCAGAATTCGACATAATAAAGTTTATAAAGACATAGAAATGCGTATTAAGGCACTAGAGGTTAATCAATGAAAGCAAGACACCAAAGAATGCTTGGCGTAGGCCTAGCATTATTAGGCGTAGCCATTGCTGCAGGGCTAACTTTAAAAGCATTTGACGAAAATATGATGTTCTTTGTGGAAATTTCAGATGTTGTTGCTGGCGATTATCCTTCAGAAAAAAATTTTAGAATTGGTGGATTAGTAGTTGAAAATAGTATTAAGCGTGACGACGGTTCTTTAGATATGAGATTTCGAGTCACAGATACACGCTGTGAATTAAATGTGATTTATAGTGGGGTTTTACCAGATCTTTTCCGTGAGGGTCAGGGCGTAGTTGCACATGGATTTATGGGTTCAAAATCTGTTTTTTATGCTGATAAAATTTTAGCAAAGCATGATGAAAATTATATGGCTCCTGAAGTTGCAGCCTCAATTGCCAAGCAAATGGGTGAAAAAATAAAGCCTCCTCAAGAAAATAACCTGGAGTGCAACACCGGATGATTCCAGAAATTGGTCATTTTTCATTGATATTGGCCTTAACTTTAGCTTTTTGTCAGAGTGTTTTACCTCTAGTTGGCGTCTACCGAGAGGATAAGGCACTAATGATTACAGCTAGACCTATTTCTTTCGGTCAATTATTGTTTGTTTCGATTTCTTTTGCATGCTTGATTTGGGCATTTACAAATGATGATTTTTCAGTTCTATATGTAGCCAATAATTCTCAATTATCTCTTCCAATGGCTTACAAAGTTTCTGCTGTCTGGAGCGCGCACGAAGGCTCTCTTTTGATGTGGATTTTGATTTTGGCTATTTGGACAGCGGCAGTTTCAAAGTTTAGTTCAAAAATACCTTTAAAGTTTATTTCTAAAGTAATTGCTATTTTGGGTTTTTTATCTGTAGGTTTTTTACTATTTATATTACTAACTTCTAACCCTTTTGAGCGTCTCATTCCAGCTGCAATTGATGGAGCAGACTTAAATCCTTTATTACAAGATCCTGGTTTGGTAATTCATCCCCCAATTCTTTACATCGGATATGTTGGTTTTTCAGTTGCATTCGCTTTTGCAATTGCAGCCATGTTGAGTGGTAATTTGGATCAACAATGGGCTCGATGGACAAAGCCTTGGACAACAATGTCCTGGGTATTTTTGACAATAGGAATAGCCCTAGGTAGTTGGTGGGCTTATTATGAATTAGGCTGGGGCGGTTGGTGGTTTTGGGACCCTGTCGAAAATGCATCTTTCATGCCATGGTTAGTTGGTACCGCATTAATTCATTCATTATCTGTTACAGAACGCCGTGGCTTATTTAAAAGTTGGACACTATTATTAGCCATATCTGCTTTTTCGCTAAGCTTGCTTGGAACCTTTTTAGTTCGATCTGGCATTATTGTTTCTGTTCATGCTTTCGCAACTGACCCCACGCGTGGATATTTTATCTTATCGTTTTTAGGATTGGTCGTGATTGGCGCTCTGATTTTGTATGCTTGGCGAGCACCCAAACTTGATTCAAATGTTGGATTTAGTTTTTTATCACGAGAGACGTTTCTTCTGCTTAATAATGTCTTATTAGTGATAGCTACTATATTGATTCTTTTTGGCACGTTGGCTCCGTTGTTTTTTGAGATAATTAATGGAGACAAGATTTCGATTGGAGCACCTTGGTTTGAGGTTGCTTTTTTGGTTCCGATGATTCCTCTTATATTGCTTCTTGGCTTAGGTATGCATACTGCATGGCGAAAAGAAAATATGAAGCCATGGTTAAAGCTATTTAAAACACCATTTATTTTTTCAATAATAATAGGAATATTACTACCATTAATGTTTTATGGTCGATCAAGTTTGTTATTAGCTGTTGGTTGTGGTTCAGCAGTGTGGATTATTGCTTCTTCTTTAATTCAACCTTTGCGCTCTCTAAAGAGATCTGAAGGAAAATCTAGCATAACTCGTTCAGCAATGGGTATGTCAATTGCACACTTAGGCATGGGTCTATTTGTGATTGGTGTGACAATCACCTCAGCCTTTGGAGTTGAATCTGATCGCGCAATGCGGATAGGTGAAATTTCAGAGGTAGCCGGATTACAATTTGAGTTTAGAGAGCTTCGCGATGTGCAAGGCCCAAATTACATCGCAATCGAAGGTGTTCTTGATATCAGAGATAAAGGAAAATTTATCGGCACAGTTCGTCCTCAAAAGCGTCAGTATTTAGTTCAGAAAGACTTAATGACCGAAGCAGGCATTCATCCGTCTTGGAACAAAGATTTATTTGTAGCCTTAGGTGAACAGATAGGCGAAAACACATGGAGTATAAGGATACAGTATAAGCCGATGATTCGTTTTATTTGGATTGGAGCTTTTGTTATGGCAATTGGCGGTCTTATCTCTGTTACTGATCGGCGTTACAGAAAGGTAACACCGTGAATCGATATTTATTACCGCTATTTTTTGTTGTTGCAATGATTCCAATTCTGATAATTGGTCTAAGGAATGATCCTTCGGAATTACCATCACAATTCATTGGCAAACCAGCTCCAGAATTTAGATTACCTATACTAACTGATGGATCTCAGTTTATAAGTAATCATGATTTAAAAGGAAAAGTTTCTCTCGTTAACATTTGGGCGACTTGGTGTGAAGGATGCAGAGTTGAGCATAGCTTTCTAATGGAACTATCTAATAAGAAAACCATACCAATTTATGCTGTCAATTGGCGTGATAACCGCTCAGAGGCTCTCAAATTTTTGAAAGAATTAGGTGATCCATATATTGCTTCAGGATTTGATGGTGATGGACGTGTTGGTATTGACTGGGGAGTTTATGGAGCTCCAGAAACATTTTTAATTGATAAGGATGGGATAGTTGTCTATCGATATACTGGCCCTCTGAGTCGAACCTCATGGGAAGAGGAATTTGTTCCTCTTATTACTAAATTGAAAAATTAATGTATCGAATTATTATATTTTTTATTTTTACTATTTCATCGGGCATTATTTTTGCCATAGATTCTGAAATAGCGTTTGATGATCCTTATCTTCAAAAAAGGTATGAAAAGATTATCAGCGAAACTCGTTGTGTTACATGTCAAAATCAAAATATAAAAGATTCAAATGCAATCGTAGCTTCTGACTTACGCCGTGAAATTAGAAGAATGATTGGTGAGGGTTTCGACAACGAGGAGATTAATGAGTTTCTTGTTGCACGCTACGGTGATTTTGTTTTATACAGACCTCGATACAGTGGAAAAATGTTATTATTTTGGGTTGCACCATTTATTATTTTTCTGTTTGGGTCTATTGCTGTAGTGCGTGTTTTACGTCACAGAGAGAAACTGATGATTAATGAGTTAACAGATGATAGCGAATATAAGTAATGGCAATTTGGATAATACTATTTGTAATGTGTCTGATTGCTGCAGCTTTTATAATTTTCCCCCTTTATCGTAGCTCAGGTTTTTTTAAGCCTTTAATGGCGCTAATAATAATATTAGTTTTTGGTGCATCATTTCTATTTTATATTTCTATCGGGAAACCCAACTATAGTTCAGTTGCTAATTCATCGGTAGATCCAGACATATCTGAGGTAATTAAATCTATTTCTGAGCATTTAACTAGAAATCCAAGTGACGCTGAAGGATGGTTAATGCTTGGTCGCTCCCAACAAATAATGAAAAAATATGATGATGCAATATCTTCTTTTGAGCGTGCAATGAAATTAGATAATAGACAAAATTCAAAAGTATTAGTTGCTTTGGCTATAACACTAATGGAAAAAAATAATGGAACTATAATAGAGCGAACTTCAAGTCTACTAGAAGAGGCTTTAATTCTAGAGCCAACAAATATCGATGCTCTTTTCTATGGAGGCGGAGCTGCAGCAAGTAGAGGTAATTTTTCTTTAGCAGCTGATCGATGGGAAGCTTTATTGGAATTAAATTCTTTGGTTGAAATTCATGAATTTTTAGAGAGAAAAATTAATGAATGGAGAGATTCATCAACACAATCAGCCCTGAAGGCTAACAAGAAAGAGAACTCAATAATTTCTTTAAATATCAAATTATCTAAAGAGGCATTATCTGTTTTACCGGCTGATACTACAGTTTACATTATTGCTAGAGATCCCTTTAAGCCCAGCCCGCCAGTTGCAGTTACTAGGCGTCAAGTAATAAATTTTCCATTATCAGTATTTTTGAGTGATGCTGACTCTATGATGTCAAATCGTAAATTATCTGATTTCTCTAAAATTGAAGTTGTTGCTCGAGCCTCGCTTTCAGGCGAGCCTGCACCAAGATCAGGTGATTGGTCGGGTTCTTTAACAATTGAAACCAAAAGCAAAATGACATTTGATTTAATAATCAATGAAATGATTCCTTAAAGGATTTTATTTTAAATGCAACAAAAAGTAGAAAATACAAACATGTGCTTTGTTTGTGGAATTAAAAACCCGATTGGCCTAAAAATTAATTTTAAAATGGATGGCGAAATTTGTTTTGGTGAATTTACGGGTACAGAGAATCATGTGGGTTGGAATGATACTATACATGGTGGAATTATATATTCTGTATTAGATGATGTTACTGCAAATTTAATTTACCAATTAGGAAGAAAAGCTCATACTGCTAAATCTTCAATTCGTTACAGAAAACCACTATTTGTCGGAGAGAAAATTAATCTGAGAAGTTGGATTATTAAAGAGAAGAATAAGCTCACAATTTTAAAAGGAGAGGCTCGAAGAAATATCGACAACACCTTGATAGCAGATTGTGAATCAAGCTTTATAGACTCAGCTTAGGAGTATAGATGTCATTACCTACAATTTTAAAAAATAAACTTCGCATCCCAATGATTGGAGCACCGCTTTTTATGGTGTCTGGCCCAGATCTGGTTATCGCTCAGTGTAAGGCCGGTATTGTAGGCTCTTTCCCTGCATTAAATGCAAGGCCACAATCAATGTTATCTGAATGGCTCAAACGAATTAATAACGAGCTTGGTGCTTACGCCGAAGAGCATCCTGATGAACCAGTTGCTCCGTTTGCTGTTAACCAAATAGCTCATTTAAGTAATTTAAGATTACAGCAAGATATGGAAACATGCATTGCTTACAAAGTACCAATAATCATTACTAGCTTAAGACCGCCAGAAGAAATTGTGAAGGCTGTTCATTCTTATGGCGGATTAGTTTTTCATGATGTAATTAATTTACGACACGCGAGAAAAGCTATCGCTCAAGGTGTTGATGGAATTATTGCAGTTTGTGCTGGAGCAGGGGGGCATACTGGAGCATTAAGTCCCTTCGCTCTAGTAAAGGAAATACGTAAAGAATTTGATGGAACTATTATCTTAGCTGGTAGCATTACAAGCGGAAGCGATGTTCTTGCCGCAAGGGTAATGGGTGCTGATTTGGCATATAGTGGAACACGTTTTATTGCCACAAAAGAGGCTAACGCAGTTTCCGATTATAAAAATATGATAGTTGATAGCAAAGCTTCAGATATTATTTATTCTTCCCTATTTACTGGTGTTCAAGGTAGCTACCTAAAAGGGAGCATTACAAGATCAGGAATGGATCCTGACAATCTTCCAGATGGAAATAAAGATGATATGGATTTTGAAAAGGTTAGAAAATCAAATGCAAAGGCCTGGAAAGATATATGGGGTGCAGGTCAAGGAGTTGGTGATATAAATGAAATAATTTCTGCGCGTGAAGTTATATTACAAATTGAACAAGAATATAAGAAAACAATTTCAACCCTTGTAAGCGATTTTAAATAAAAATGATTTATTCGTATATTTTTGTAGCTCTTGGTGGTGCTCTTGGTGCGATTGCTAGATTTGGGTTTAATGAGTTCTTGCAACGTGAATATGGTTTTCCATGGGGAACTCTCACAGCAAATTTGCTTGGCTGTCTTTTTATGGGTCTTTTTATTCAGGCAACCATTAACATTGCATCATCAAGTGACTTTGTTTTAATTCCTAATCAGTATCGTTTATTTTTTGCTATAGGTTTTTGCGGAAGCTTCACAACGCTTTCTTCGCTTGTTTTAGAGATTAATAATATGCTACAAAAGAATGAAATATTTCATTCTTTTATCTATTTTGCTGGCACTATACTTGGAAGCTTTGCTTGTTTTTACATCGGTGTCATGTGTGTCAGAATTATTATGCAGGTACAAAGATGACTAATTTAGATACATTTTCAACAGAATTAAATGTCGTTGTAATTGGCTCCAGTGGAGGTATAGGCAAAGGATTTATTGAAGCTTTTGAAAATGATAGTCGAGTAAGCTCAATTTATGCTTTTTCTAGAAATAAAAAAAATAGTACAGAAAAAAAAGTAGTTCACTCTTTTTTGGATCTAGAAGATGAGGCATCAATACAAGAAGCTGCACAATTAGCAAGTTCAAAAAAATCAATTGATCTTATTGTAGTTGCAACTGGTGTTTTACACAGAGGCGACGGCATAAAGCCGGAAAAAAGCATAAAACAAATTGATCCAAAAGTTATGATCGATGTAATCAAAGTGAACACAATTGGCCCTATTTTAATCGCGAAACATTTTTTGCCAAAACTTAGCAAAAATCGGAAAACTGTTTTTGCAGCATTATCGGCAAGGGTAGGTAGTATAAGTGATAACCGTATGGGTGGCTGGTCATCATATCGCTCTTCAAAAGCAGCATTAAATATGCTTTTAAGAACAGCATCTATTGAGCTTAAATTCAGCTCACCTAAAACTATAATCGTTTCTCTACATCCAGGTACAGTTGATACGAGATTATCAGAACCATTTAAAAAAAACGTAACTAAGAAAGCGCTATTTAAAGCAGATTACTCAGCTGTTAAATTAATTAATGTAATAAATAATTTAGATATAAATGATACTGGTAAATTTTTTGCATGGGATGGGAATTCGATTGAATATTAATTATTTAGCTTTAGTTTTAAAAAATGTCAAAAAAATAAAAAAAGAACTTTTTTTATTAGTTGTTTCCATCTTTTTTGGAGGTACTGTGAGTGCAATCGAAGAGCCAGATTATCAAATAATTGATAAAGAATCAGATTTTGAAATCCGGCAGTACAAAGAATATTTAGTTGCAGAGGTTTCCTTAAATGGTGATTTTTCCTCCTCTGGAGGACAGGCCTTCAGAATTCTAGCAGGTTATATTTTTGGCGATAATACTGCTAAAAAAAAGATGAACATGACATCTCCTGTTGAGTCTCAATCTAATTTATCAGAAGAGATGGCAATGACTGCTCCTGTAACATCCATTGCTGATGGTGAAAAATACATTTACAGATTTGTAATGGAGAAAAAATATTCTTTAGATTCTTTACCGATTCCAAATGATTCTAGAATTAAGTTAAAAAAAATAAATTCAAGATTTATGGCCGTAAAAAAATACTCTGGAACTTGGAGTGAAGAAAATTACAATGAATCAAAAAAAGAACTTTTAGAGTACTTAAGAAAAAAAGATATCACAGTAGTTGGACTACCTATTTTCGCAAGGTATAACGCACCATTTGTTCCATGGTTTCTGAGACGAAATGAAGTATTGATAGAGATAGATTGGTTGCTGTAAATATTTAATATGTACTCTAACTTTAAGAATATTTTCCACCTGACAATTTTAATTTTATTTTCTAATTTAATAGGTTGTAACTCAAAAAATATCTCCTTAGATGCCAGTAGCTCATCGGCCCCTCCTAATGTCAATCTTTCAGGTTTATGGCAATTAAAGGAAGATCAAGTTTCTTCACATCTATTTTTAAAAAATAGCTCTTCAAAAGAATTTAATACGTATGAATTTAAAGATCTATCTAGAAAACAAAACAGTTTAGCTAACTCGCTAATTAGATTATTTTTTGAGACTGGTGAATTACTCAAAATTACTCAAACAGAATTTAGTCTATTCATAAGTTATGATCGCTCAATAGTTGAAGAATACTCTTTTGGGGAGAATCGTTTAATATTGGTAGGTCCAATTCAAGCAAGACGCGTGTCAGGTTGGAAAAGCAATTCCTTTGTGGTCGAGACTCTAGATGAATCTGGAACACTGTTATCAGAAAAATGGCACATACAAAATTCCGATATGAATCTTGTTAGAGATATTCAAATTACCATTGGCAAAACAGAAATTTATCGCAATAGACAATTTTTTGAAATAGCTAAAAATTAATACTTTTCTGAGTTAGGCGTATATTTACTCAAGGATGCACGAAACCTTAGCTTTCCCTTGCGATGCTGCTCAATTAAAACTGGCAAATAATCAAGTTCTTCTGCACACCAAAGAGTTGTAATTTGAGATGATCCTTCTTTTTGATGTTGTATACCGATGGTTTTGAAATCACCAGCAATTGTTTTTATTTGTCTTTCTTTTATTTGCGTAATATTCAAAATTTTCAATTTATCAATATCAAATAATTTATATTGTTTTTTGATAGTGCCAGATAGCAAATCATTCCTGAGTTCATATTGGATTGATACATTGTCATGAATAATATCTTTGAATTCTAGTTTTACTAATTCTTTACCAATAGATCCATTAACTATGAAATCCTCCCAGTTAAAATTCAAATTAATATTAGGTTTATTTCGAATAGTATCTATGGCTTTAAAGTAAACTGGCCTCACTTTTCCAGAAACAATTTGGAATTTTGATGTTACATCTAACATTCCTCTGCTAAACGCCCTTGATAGCTCTGTTGGCTCGATAATATGACGTGCAATGAAGCTTTTACCGTCTTTTTTTAACTCTGTATTTAGCACTCCCGTTATAAATGATATTTTTACTTCGTACTCAGCAGAATGCGTTTTTAAGGCTGGTGAGGCATAACTTAATTCACTATCAAAATAAACAAATAAGAATATTAAAAAAACGATAACTTTCAATTAATTGGCTTCCTTTAAAATTTTTAGAGTTTCTTCACATTTTGATATTAGTGAGATAACTTTTTCTTGAGCTTTCAGCCTATGAAATTCTAGTTTATTTAAAGGCGTATCAATTGGGATAAGATATGGTTCACCAACAGCAATAACTATTCTTGAGAAAGGCTTAGGAATCATAAAATTATCCCATCTATTGAGATACCAAGCTCGATCTGCAGCGCATCCAATAGTTATAATTGGAACACCTGAAACACGAGCCATTAATATAGCACCAAGCTTGAATTCATATTGTGGACCCCTGGGACCATCTGCTGTAGTTACAATTGAGTAACCTTTCTTCATCATATCTTGCATATCGCGAAGCGCCAGAGTTCCACTTTGATTTGCAGAGCCTCTAATTACTTTTGCTCCCCATCTTTTAGCAATCTTAGAAACCACTTCTCCATCCACAGAGGCTGAGATTAAAAAACAAGCTTTAAATCCATTTTTTATCCAACGATGCATTATTGTTGTACTTATGACATGGTGTTGATGCCAATAACAAGGCGCACAAACTTTTTCACTATTTAAATATTCTTTTATATTTTCGTTATCTATGATTTTTTCAATTTTATATGTTTTTGCAAGACACCAAGTCAAACCTCTAAGTACGGGTAGACCAAATAAATAATAAAGTCTTCTAATAATTCCCATATTACGTTTAGATGCAGAACTTCGACGCGAATCTACAGAACTAAAATCTTTTTTCGGCTGGGTTTTCAAATTTTAATTTACCTTATAAAAAAAATGCTATTAGATTTAAATGATAACTAATTTTGTTTATTATAGCGTAAAAATTAATTTACTTGAGAGATCTTTGGACAACAAAAAATGAAACTTAGGTTATAAATATCTCAGCAATAAGTTAAAAATATTTAGATGGTGTAAAAAGTTTTTTACTTACTTTTTAAAATTATGAACTTTTTACTAAAGATTACAGTTATAAAGTGAGTTTAATGAATGCTTTGATCCTCCACTACTGTAACTATTTTATAAGTCAATCTTTTCGGGGCAAGTTAAATGAATAATTTATTTAAAATTTTTGCGGTACTTATATTCTCATTGGTCGCCTATTCACCTAATACTTATAGCCATTGTCAGATACCTTGCGGTATTTATGATGATCATGCGCGTGTAAAATCTATGTTAGAAGATGTGGCAACAACCAGAAGAGCAGCGTATATGATCACCGAGTTAATAAAAAAAACAGACGCACAGTCAAGTAACCAAGTTGTTCGTTGGGTTATGAGTAAGGAAAATCATGCGCAAAATATAATATCTACAATAAGTGATTACTTTCTGACACAGAGGGTTAAATCAAATCAAAAAGATTATGTTGAGCGTTTAAAAAAACATCACTCTGTCATTGTGTTAGCGATGAAAGTCAAACAAAATGTAGATATAACTTACATTGATAATTTGGAGGAAAGCATTGAGTCCCTATTACCTTTCTATCCTGAGCATAAGCACTAATTTAATTTAAAAATATAATTCACCCAAATCAACTTAAATAATCTGCCAT
>MDTG01117640.1_pt1 | contig 12701 bp, 12 predicted proteins | sample 811421 | NCBI WGS metagenome assembly MDTG01 (sample SAMN05326645, study PRJNA326480) | marine metagenome | isolation source: seawater | place: Pacific Ocean: South East | collected 2011 | reverse complement strand
ATAGACCGCCTGTTTGATTATGATAGATACAAAGATATAAAAACAATGACTACCTTTGTTAGGTATGAACAAAACGACGAAATTACCGCTATGTTTTCATCAAATTGTAACGCTCGGATGATATGGGGTGGAGATGCAACTATAAGGGGAATCCGTAAATTACCCATAACAGAACGTTGTGTAGACATAGCATTTTCAGATAGATATTCATTCTGCATATTAGATGCACCTTCTGTGATTAAACTTGATACTGCTGCACTAAAGCGGCTTGCGGAAAGTTTTTATAATGACATATATTTAATGGATCAAAATGCCTGTTCTTCTCCACATCTTATAGTATGGTTAGGAGAAAGTGATGTCATAACAAAGGCTAAAAAAAGGTTCTGGGATAGCGTGTATGGAATAACAGCATCTAAATATAATTTGCAACCAGTAAATGCTGTTGATAAATATATGTTGTTTTGCGAGAATGCAATCGAGTTGAATAACATAACCAGTTTTAAAAAGCATGGCAATTATCTGTACCGAATAGAACTTGATAATTTGCCTGATAATGTGGATTATTTAAGAGGAAAATATGGATACTTCTTCGAGTATAATACGCAAAATGTGAACTCTATAGCGCATATTGTAAACACAAAATATCAAACCCTGACCTATTTCGGTTTTGATAAATCTGATCTCCTTAATTTTGTTTTAAAGAACCGCTTGTTGGGTATAGATCGTATCGTGCCAGTGGGCGAAGCTCTTGATATTGGGGTTATATGGGATGGTTACGATATAGTTAGAAGTTTGTCTAGAATAATTGATATTAAATGAAATCCTTCAATAATAAAAACAATAATAAAATCAATGATATATTTTATTATAAAAAAAGTAAGAATTAAGGCTAGACAATGACAGATTCGGCCCGAACTGTAAAAATATTTGATGAAAATAAAGTCTGTAAGTTATTGAGCATAAAATATCCTATTTTTCAGGGGGGTATGGCGTGGGCTTCAAGTGCTAAATTAGCGTGTTCTGTTAGTGACGCAGGAGGTTTAGGCATTATTGGATGTGCTGGAAGAGAAGCAGAATGGGTTTTAAATGAGATTGAGTATGCCAAAAAAAATACTACAAATCAAATTGGACTAAATGTTGCATTGAATGATGCAAACGCTGTTAACATAATTGAAATTGCAGTTGAAAATGATATAAAATTTTTTACAATGGGTGGCGCCAATACATATCTAAAATTAATCTCTCGATTTAGTGAAGATGTTTTAATAATTCCAGTAGTTGGAAGTGCAATCGAAGCTAAGCTAGCTGAACGTGCAGGTGCTAAGTTAATAATTTGTGAAGGACAGGAATCCGGCGGTAGTATTGGAGGGCTCTCTCTTTTCTCATTATTACCCCAGGTTGTGGATGCTGTGAAAATACCTGTAATTGCAGCTGGAGGAATAGCTGATAGTCGCGGGATGCGTGCCGCTTTTGCTTTTGGCGCCGAAGGCATTCAGATGGGAACACGTTTTTTAGCAAGCAAAGAATGCAGTGTTATTGAGGATTACAAGAATAGAATATTAAAAGCCAGAGATATAGATTCGATGGTAATCTCGCGCAAGATTAAACGCCCAACTCGTGTAATAAAAAATAAATTTGCAGTTGATTATCTATCAAAAGAACAAAAAGAAACCGATGAGGGTGAACTTTCAAAATTGGTGCGGGGACGATTAAAACTTGCTGTACAATCAGATGTTGATTCAGGAGCAATGCATGCAGGAGAGATTTCTGGATTAATTAGTGATATCAAAAGCACTCGCGAAATAATAGAAGATATAGTTTGGGGATATTCAAAGGATAATTATGAATATGCCAATGATAATGAAGTAATAGATAATGAGATTTCAAAATATCTTAAGCATAAGCCTCCAATTTTGCTACTTGATAAGATTCTTGATCTAGAACCAGGAATTGGAAGTAGAACAAGTTTGAAGCTTAATAAAGATAAATGGTTTTTCAATTGTCATTATCCCGATTATCCCGTTATGCCGGGAACCCTTCTGCTTGAAGCAATGTCACAAACTATGACATTATCAGTAACCTCTATGGATGAGTTCAGTGATGAATGGGGAGGGCTTCTTCTTTTAAGTGGTATAACCGACGTTAAATTTAAAAAGGAGGCTTTGCCAGGTATTGAACTTATAATGACTGCAAAAATTGATTCGTTTAAAAGAGGTATAGTTAGAGGAAATATCAAGTGTGAATCAGATGGGGAGCTAATTTGCAGTTGTGCGATGACAATTGTGATTCCAAATGCCTTAGAGCAATTAAGTAATCAGATTAGGAGATAAAAATAACATGGAAACATATGATACACTCAAACGTGATGATTCTTTTGAGAAGTTCTCAATGGACTGTCTAAAAATACAAGAATATCAACAAAACAGATATCCTTATTTATTTCTAGATCATGTTGATGAAATTGAACCTGGGAAATATGCCAAGGGATTTAAAAATTACACAATAAATGAGTGGTTTTTTCCGGTTCACTACCCAACGATGCCAAATGTTCCAGGACTTTTGCAGCTAGAAGCTCTTTCACATCTTGCCATTCTTACTTTCTTAACTTTGCCGGGCAATAAAGGTTTAATTACTAATTCATTGCATGTAAATAATATCAGATTCATTCAAAGAGTGGTTCCTGGAAATAAGTTCAACATGGAAGCGCAGTTGCATTCTTGGAAGCGTGGAATTGCAAAATGCTCAACCCAAGGCTATGTTGATGAAACGCTTGTTTCCCAAGCTGATTGGGTATTTACTATTCCAGATATTTTAGATAAATATAAGCCTACTACCAGCTGATTGATTCACTTTAAATGGTATATGCAATTATATTAGCTTAAATTTGAGAAAGAATTCTACTATGGATGAAGTATTAAGTAAGAAAATTGAAACTGCTGCTCAGGAAGTAAGAAAAAAATGTCTTGATATAGCTTTTCAAATGAGTCCCAAAGCCACGCATTTTGGCGGTGCACTTTCTACAGTTGATATTTTAGCAACGCTGTACTTTGATGTTATGAACTATGATGTAAATAATCCAACCTGGGAAAAGCGTGATAGGTTTTTTTTAAGTAAGGGGCATAGTGTATTGGGGTATTATGTTACACTCGCTAAGATCGGTTTTATTTCTGAAAATGATCTACTTAGATATGGGCAAAATGAAACTTTTTTACCTGGACATCCGGTAATAAACAAGAAAAAAGGAATTGAATTTACCAATGGTAGTTTAGGAATGGGGCTTGCTGTCGGAATTGGAAATGCCTTAGCTGCTAAAAAGAAAAATTTGACTTTTAAGTCTTTTGTTTTAATGGGAGATGGTGAATGCAATGAAGGATCTGTTTGGGAAGCAGTAATGGCTGCTCCACAATTTAAACTAGATAATTTAACAGCTATAATTGATAGAAATAGCCTACAACAAACAGGTACAGGTTCAGATATTATGAATATTGGTGATTTACGAGAAAAATTCAGCAGCTTTGGTTGGTATTCTCTAGAAATTAATGGTCATGATGTTAAAGACATTCATGGTGCACTAAATGAAGATACTGGAGGAAAGCCAAAAGCCATCATCGCCAAAACTATAAAAGGCAAAGGTTTTTCTTTTTCTGAGGGAAACAATGCTTGGCATCATGCCGTAATGACAAAAAAACTATACGACCAGGGTATTGTTGAGTGTGAGGAGCATGGAAATGCAGATAACCAGTAAAAGTATTAAAACTTGGTCAGTGATAGGTTCTAGGCCAACATATGGTCTTGCTGTCATGGAGTTGGAAAAGGAATATGAGAATTTAATGGTTGTAACTGGGGACGTGTCAACTTCAGCTGGGCTCGATCGCTATAGAAAGACATATCCAAAAAAATATGTTGACGTCGGTATCGCTGAGCAAAATATGATCGGAGTTGCAGCGGGACTAGCGGATAATGGATTCAATGTTTTCACTGTTACATTCGCACCGTTTCAGGTTCTAAGATGCCTAGATCAAATTAAGGTAGATTTGGCTTACTCAAATATAAAAGTAACCATGACAGGGCTAGCTAGTGGATTGGTTAATGGTCCTCTAGGTAATACACATTGCTGTATTGAAGATGTTGGAGCTTTGCGTTCTATACCAAACCTTACAATATTATCTCCCGCTGATGGTGTAGGTATTGTAAAGGCGGTATTTGCTGCTGCTGAACATGATCAACCAACTTTTATCAGACTTACGGGTGGTGCAAGCAATCCAATTGTTTACCATGATGATATAGATTTTAAAATTGGTGAAGCGATTGAAATTGTGAATGGTGGAGATTTAACTATTTTTTCTACAGGTACTATGGTTTATAATAGTCTTCAGGCTGCAGATATTTTAGCTAAAAAAGGAATTTCAGCTAGCGTTTTTGATATACATACAATAAAGCCTATTGATGAAGTTGCGATTACAAAAGCTATCAAAAAAAACAAACCTATAGTTACAGTTGAAGAACATAATGTAATTGGGGGATTGGGTTCAGCTGTCTCAGAATATTTATCTAGATATAGAAAGAGCCCATTGCAGCTTTCAATTGGAATTAATGATTTTTTCCCTAAGCCTGGTGAATATCAATATATGTTACAACAATGCGGCCTCACGCCTGAGCAGATTGCCCAAAACATTTTATCTTCAATATCATTTTGATAAACAATTTTAAAGGTGCCAATTATGTTTGATTTTACTCAACCAAAACTCAAGCTTGGAGTAGCTTATACTCGTCGTGATACTTGGATGAACAAAGAAACAGAGTCTAATAAAAATGATATTATTGAAAAAGTTGCTTCATTAACTAAAAAGCAAGATATTGAAGTTTTTTCTACAGAAGAATTAGAAGTTCGAAGAAAAAAAATAATGATTACAGGTAGAGAGTTGCTTCGTTCTAATAATAAGTATATGACTGATTATGAGGATGCTATTAATGTTGCATCTTATTTTAAAGAAAAGGAAGTAGACGCTTTATTTGTACCCTTTGCTAATTATGGCCAGGAAGAAGCAGTAGTAAAATTGGCAAAGGAATTGGATGTTCCCATATTGATTTGGGGACCTCGTGATGGCATATCAAATCCTGAAGATACATATAGACCAACTGATTCACAGTGTGGTATTTTTGCTGCCTCTAAAGTTTTGAGGCGTTATGGAATTAAGTTTACCCATATCGAAAACTGCGAAATAAACGACCCAATTTTTGAGAAAGGTTTCAATACATTTATTGAAACCGCACGAATTGTGACTGCTTTTAAAAAGCGTGGACGAATCGCTCAAATTAGTGTTAGGCCTCAGCAGTTCCTTGATTTAATGGTAAACGAAGGGGAACTGTTAGAAAAATTTGGTATTGAAGTAGTCCCAATAACAGGGATTGAGCTTATCGATACAATTAAAATAATTCAGAAAAAAGAAAGTGAACTGATTGACACGCTACTTGCTGAAATTGAGGAAACAATAGATCTTTCTCGAATTCCAGATAAGAGGGCGATGGCAGCAATTGAACTTGGCTTTATGAAGGTTGCGAAGCGATATAGTTGCAATGCAATAGCCAGTGATTGTTGGCACACAATTCGGGGAGAGTTTGGCTTTGGTCCATGGTTTGTATTTGGTGATCTTTACGATAAAGGTCTTCCATGTACTAATGAATGTGACATTCATGGTGCTGTAACCTCACTAATGGCGTTAGGAGCGTTAAATAATAAATCCGCGGCTTTTCTTACGGATTTGACCATGCGCCACCCAAGCAATGATAACGCAGAACTTTTATGGCATATGGGTTTTGCAAAACAACTAAAAGATCCTTCAGTTGAAGGACATGTGATTAAGACTGGAGAGGGGCATTATCGGTTAAAAACTGGAGATCTAACAATCCTTCGATTTGATGGAGATCATGGTGACTATTTTTGCTTTGTTGGAAAGGGTGAGTCAATTCATGGCCCTGAGACAGGTGGCAATTATACTTATCTCCAGGTTGAGGACTGGGCCAAGTGGGAAAAGAAATTTGTATATGGTCCCTATGTACATCATGTGGTAGGTATTTTTGGTGATTATAGAGATTCATTATTTGATGCATGTCGATATCTAGACATTCAATACGACACTCCAGATTCAAACCCGTTTTTATAAAGCCGTCTATTTAAAAGAGATTATCAAATTAATTTTGTTATAGGAATTTTATTAAATGAGTAATATTGTAATAGTTGGTGCTTCAGGATTAGGTAGAGAAGTTTATCAATGGCTCTCTGATTTAGGTGAGAATCAGAAAGTAAAGGGGTTTTTAGATCCTGATAAATCAGCATTGAATAATAGTAATATTGATCTACCTATAATAGGTGTGGAGGATACTTACCATCCTGAAACTAATGATGTATTTATTATTGCTTTAACCAATCACAAAATGAAACAAAAGGTGATTGATACATTAAAAGCAAAAAATGCTTGTTTTCGATCCGTAATTCACCCAACCGCTCTAATATCAGAACATTCTAATATCGGATTGGGTGTTATTATATACCCATATGCTTCAATTTCAACTGATGTTAATGTTGGTAGTTATACAATTATTAATCAAGGTGCCTCTATTGGACATGATGCTATAGTTGGAGATTATTCATTTATAGGTGCTAATACTATTGTGGCTGGGTGGTCCAAGGTCGGAATTGGATGTTATATTGGATCAAATTCTATTATTACTCAGCGCTCTATTGTTGAGGATAGCTCAAAAGTATCTTCCAATGTGAGTGTGTTTGGAAAAATAAAGAAAGGAGAAATTGTTTTGCCAACTAGAGTTAAAAAAGCAAGGGGGAAGATATTAACCAAATAGAAAATTTCTACCTATGGTCCAAAAATATTAATTATGAGTTGATAAAATTATTATGAATAATAAAGTTCAAATAATAGCTGAAGCTGGAGTAAATCATAATGGGAGTATTGATATGGCATTTAAGCTCATTGATATTGCTCAGGAATCAGGTGCTGATATTGTAAAATTCCAAACATCTATACCCGAATTGACTTCAACAAAATATGCGTTAAAAGCTGACTATCAATTATCTCATACCGATTCAAGCGAAACAATGCTAGAAATGGCTAATCAATTGAGTCTGCCTCTTGATGATTTTCGTCGATTAAAAATATATTCAGAAAAAAAAGGAATAAAATTTCTTTCTACTCCGTTTGATATAGTTTCTATAAACTATTTAAATGAACTGGGTCTTGATTGTTTTAAAGTTCCTTCTGGCGAAATAACCAATTTACCTTTTTTGCGTGAAATTGGTCGATTAAATAAAAAGGTAATTATGTCTACAGGAATGGCAGAATTGTCCGAAGTTAATGATGCTTTAGAAATACTAATCTCTTCAGGTACTGATAAGGATAAAATTACAGTGCTGCATTGCAATACTGAATACCCTACTCCATATGAAGATGCGACCCTTAGGGCTATGTTGACAATTAAAGATGAATTTGAAGTTCAGATTGGATATTCAGACCATACGCTTGGAATTGAAGTGCCAATTGCTGCTGTAGCCATGGGTGCATCTGTGATTGAAAAGCACTTTACATTAGATCGAACTCTGCCGGGCCCTGATCACTGTGCCAGCTTGGAGCCTAATGAACTGAAATCAATGGTTGATGCCATCCGAAATATTGAAAAAGCTATAGGAGATGGTCTAAAACAGCCTAGTCTAAGCGAACAAAAAAATATTCCAATTGCTCGTAAATCTATAGTTGCAAAAAAGGTCATCAAAAAAGGTGAGCTTTTTACAGAAGACAATTTGGCGGTCAAAAGACCAGGAACGGGCATATCGCCAATGAAGTGGGATGTTTATATAGGTAAGTCTGCAAAACGGGACTATGAAGAGGATGAACTAATTGATGAATCAGTATAGAAAAATCTGCATAGTTACCGGAACGCGAGCGGAGTATGGTTTGCTCTATTGGCTGATGAAATCCATACAGGACGATCCAAATTTGGAATTGCAGATTATCGTTACGGGTATGCATCTGTCTCCTGAATTTGGTTTAACCTATCAAGAAATAGAAAAAGATGGGTTTATGATAAATAAAAAAGTTGAAATGTTGGTTTCAGCAGATACATCTAGCTCCATTTCTAAATCAACCGGATTAGGTCTTATTGGATTTGCAGATGCGTATGTGGATTTACGACCAGATATTATTGTCGTTTTAGGAGATAGATATGAACTTTTAGCGGCAAGCACTGCTGCTCTTTTTGCAAGAATACCAATCGCACACATTGGTGGTGGAGAAACAACTGAAGGCGCATTTGATGAAGCCATTCGCCATTCTATAACTAAAATGGCTTGGTGGCATTTTGTAGCAATGAAAGAATATGAGAAGCGTGTGATTCAACTTGGCGAAGATCCAAAGCGAGTTTGGAATGTGGGGGGGCAAGGTGTTGACGCTATTAGCAAGGCCAAGCTTCTTTCCAAAAAAGAACTAATGAAGAAAACAGGTATTAAGTTTGGTGAGAAAAACTTGCTCATTACTTATCATCCCGTTACTCTGGAAAAACAAACGTCAAAAAAATATTTTCAAACAATACTATCTGTTTTAAATGACCTAAAAGATGTTTACCTGATTTTCACTATGCCAAATTCCGATTCAGATGGTAGAATTATTATGCAGATGATTGATGAATTCATCTCAAACCATAATGAAAGATCTATTGCATTTACTTCTATGGGACAATTGAATTACTTATCTACTATGCAATTTGTTGATGGTGTGATTGGCAACTCATCTAGCGGATTAGCGGAAGCGCCAACCTTTAAAATCGGCACAATTAACATTGGCGATAGGCAGAAGGGACGTTTGAAGGCAAAGAGTGTGATTGATTGTAAGCCTACAAAAAAATCCATGAGAAGTGCTATTAATATGCTTTATAGTAAAGACTTTCAAGATATTCTTCCTATGGTAAATAGTCCTTATGGGGAAGGAAATTCCACGGAAAAAATCATGAAAATTTTAAAGAGCGCGGAAATTCCAAAAGAGACAAAAAAAATATTTCATAATATATGAAAGAAACCGCTGTTCAATTAGATGTTTGGATATATAGCGATTATGGCTTGTGGTAAAGGAACGCGATTAAAACAATTTGTAAATATGGGCATTCCCCTTTTTTAATGCAGAACGCTAGAATTGATGATGCCAGTGGTAGTTTGGGTATTCAGTGATAAAGGGTAAATCTGTTTTGGCCATCATTCTTGCACGAGGAGGATCAAAAAGACTACCAGGCAAGAATGTAAAAATTCTTGGAGACAAGCCACTAATAGCCTGGACAATTGAAGCTGCTAAAAAGTCAAAATATATTGATAGAATAATAGTTTCCACAGATTCCAAAAATATTAAAAATGTTGCTCTAGACTGGGGAGCTGAGACGCCTTTTCTTCGACCATCTCATTTGGCAACAGATGTAGCATCAAGTGAAGTTGCAATCATACATGCAATCGATTATTTGCAACAAAATGAATCTATAGGTTATGATTATTTTATTTTGCTACAGCCAACATCACCATTTAGAAAAGGTGTCCATATAGATAAAGCCATAAAAAAACTGTCTGAATCTATCGACGCTAGCACGGTTATAAGTGTTTGTGAAGTAGATAGAGGGAGCATTAATTTAACAGGGAGAAAATTATTCCCAAACTCTGCTATCAACGGAGCAATTTATATCTGTAAAACAAATGTCTTTACAGAGGATAATAGTTTTTATAAAAGAAAATGCCTGTCTTACACTATGAGTAAAGAGGCCGGTTTAGATATTGACACTAAAGATGATTGGGAATTGGCCAAAAAAATGATAAATAAAAATTGAAATTTTTTGCAGATTAAATTAAAATGAAATACTTCCGTATTATACCACGTCTTGACATAAAGGGCCCAAACTTAGTTAAAGGTATTCACTTAGAAGGGTTAAGGGTGCTTGGTAAGCCAGAAGAATTCGCTGTTAATTATTATGAACAAGGTGCTGATGAGCTTATCTATCAAGATACAGTTGCCAGTCTTTACCAACGAAATAGCCTATTGGATATTATTACGCGTACTGCTGAGGTAATCTTTATTCCACTTACCGTTGGCGGCGGTCTTCGTAAATTGGAAGATATAAATAAAGTTTTGAGAGCAGGTGCTGACAAAGTTGCTATTAATACAGCAGCAATAAATAATCCAGAATTCATTAATGATGCTGCAAAAACATTTGGCTCCTCTACTATTGTCATATCTATTGAAACTATCCGTCAACCAAACGGCTCATATTTAGCCTATACAGATAACGGTAGAGAGTATACAGGCGTAGAAGTATTGGATTGGGCTAAGGAGGTTGAAGACCGCGGTGCGGGTGAAATACTACTTACCTCTATAGATAGTGAGGGAACTGGAAATGGTTTCGATGAAGAATTGGTGCAATCTGTTTCTTCGCTTGTTGGCATACCTGTCATTGCTCATGGTGGTGCAGGGCGCTCAAACCATGTGGTTGATGCAATACAAAATGGGAAAGCCGATGCTATTGCTATTGCTTCAATGTTTCACTATAGTCTAATCAATAGCAATGTTGTAAAGGGGCACCACGAAGAAGAGGGAAACATTGAATTTTTAAAGCAAAAGAGAAGTTTTAAGGCATTTGGTCAGGAGTCTATTTCTTCTGTTAAAAATACTCTAAATTCGAAAGGAATACCTATCCGAAACTATGCCTAAAAACACTTTAGATATAGCTATTATTGATTACCAAATGAGTAATTTATTTAGCGTTCAAGCCGCCTGTCATAAAGTTGGCTTGAAATCGCAAATCACTAGGGATATAAATGTAATCCTTGAAGCCAAGGCTGCCATTCTTCCAGGTGTGGGCGCTTTTGGCGAGGCGATGAATCATCTGATAGAATTAAAATTGGACAAATGTATTAAAGAGTTCATCTCTACAGGAAAACCGTTTATTGGAATATGTTTAGGTATGCAGCTACTATTTTCTGAAAGTGAAGAGTTTGGGCATCAAAAAGGCCTTGGTATTGTTGAAGGGCAAGTCAAAAAGTTTGATTTTGAAAGCAGATCAAATGATAAATTTCCGGTTCCTCAAATTGGTTGGAACAAAATTACGCGTAATAGTAGTGAATGGAAGAATTCTCTTCTTAAGCAAAACAGGGATGGCGATTTCATGTATTTTGTGCATTCATATTATGTTATTCCATTAGATTCAACAATTAGTATTGCGTTGACAGACTATGGCGACTTTAGATTCTGCTCTGCCTTATCTTATGAAAATGTATTTGCAGCACAATTTCACCCGGAAAAAAGCGGGCAAAAAGGATTAAAATTATATGAAGAAATTAAACAACAGATAAACAAGGATTAATTAATGAGCAATTTAGAAGCCTACTATAATCTACCTAAAAAAGTTATTTTCTGCGAAAAATGTGTTTTGTCTAACCAGCGCCCCTCTTCAATCCCAGAGTATACACATACCAGAAACAGGGATGGGGCTGAATATGTGAATTTTACTGATGGATTATGCGATGCCTGCCGATATCATGATTCAAAAGCTGCAACTATTGATTGGGAAGATCGCGAAGAGCAATTATTGAAACTTTTAGATAAGTATCGCCGTAATGATGGGCGTTATGACTGTCTTGTACCAGGGAGTGGAGGTAAAGATAGCATCATGCAAGCGCATCTGCTTAAAGAAAAATATGGAATGCACCCTCTTACATGTACTTGGCCACCTATTATGTATACAAGTTATGGTTATGAAAATTGGAAGAATTGGATAGATAGTGGCTTTGATAATATCTCATTCTATAGAAACGGTAAAGTTATGAAATTGCTTACTCGTTTATCTATAGAGAATCTCCTTCATCCTTTCCAAACGTTTATTTTAGGCCAATATAATTTAGCTCCTAAAATTGCGATCAAATATGATATTCCTCTTATATTTTATGGTGAAGGACCAGCTGAGTATGGTAATCCAATTTTAGAAAATAATGAATCTTTACTTCAAAAGTACAAATACAGTTATGAATCAACGGATAAAATATACTTGGCCGGAGTATCAATAAAAGAGTTGCAAGAAAAATATCAGGTAGGGATGGGCGATATTAAAACTTTTTTACCACCAAGCGAGGATGAATTAAAAGGACATGATTTAAACATTTTAACGTTGGGGTGGTTTATAAAGTGGATTCCACAGGAAGCCTATTATTATGCAGTTGAAAATATCGGTTTCAAAGCACGTCCTTTCAGGACCCAAGGTACTTATAGTAAATATAGCGGCATTGATGATAAGATCGATGATCTCCACTTCTATACCACCTTTATAAAATTTGGAATTGGGCGCGCTACCTACGATGCTGCTCAAGAGGTTAGGAACAAACATATAACTCGCGAAGATGCAATGGCGCTAGTAAAGCGATTTGATGGTGAATTCCCAGATAGATATTTTGATGAAATAATGGAATACCTCGATATGAAGCCAGAACGCTTTCATCAATTATGTGATGAATTTAGATCACCGCATCTATGGAAAAAAGTGAATGGAGAATGGAAACTACGTCACACGGTAAACAGTGATGGTACTGATGACTAATGGTGTCTTGTGCAACCCGCTATTTGGCTCATCAGAGGCGCTAGTTATTTGATATAGATATTATAAATATT
>MDTG01073958.1_pt1 | contig 12701 bp, 11 predicted proteins | sample 811421 | NCBI WGS metagenome assembly MDTG01 (sample SAMN05326645, study PRJNA326480) | marine metagenome | isolation source: seawater | place: Pacific Ocean: South East | collected 2011 | reverse complement strand
ATCCTTTGCTTTTATATTATAATTAAAAAAATCAAAAAAAGTCATTTCATTATTATTATAAAGAGTTTTAGTATTATTTGTTAAACCCAAATCAATCAAAAGAGACCATGTCTCACAAAAACCTTTATGTCTTAGAGTACCCCTTTTTATAGTTTTTATATCATTTAAATTATATAAACTTTTATATTTCAATGAATTCCTATTAGCATAACCTTCAAAATATTCGTTTTTTGGGATGTTAATAGATGTCAAATCTTTAAATATTTCATTATATGAAATTGACTTATTAATCCCATCTTTTAAATATTTTGCACCTTCAGATCCCGCAAGGATAACGTTCATTGGATTCCATGTAAACTTATAACCCCAGGGATTATTTTTTTTATCTAATTTAACTAATCCACCTGTATAAGATTCAAATTCAATAATTTGATTTGATTTATTTAATTTATCTATCATCTTCATTGCTGACATATGATCAATACCTGGATCAAGTCCCATCTCCATAAATAAGAAACAATCATTATCAATAAATGATTTTTCTAATTTTTTTATTTTATCATCAAGGTATGATGCAGTTATCATATTAATTTTATTTTTTGAGCAGATTTCAGCAATCTCAAAATGCAAAAAAGGAGGTAATAAACTTACTACAATATAGGTTCCCTGAAGAATTTGGAGCAACTTTTCTCTATCATTTATGTCTAAGATTGCAAAACTTATTTCATTAAAATCATTAATGTACTTAGGTTTATTGTCTGAAAAAACATTCAAAGAGATATTTAATTCTTTTCTTTTATTATATAAATATTTAATTAAGTATGATGAAGATTTTCCTGCACCTAGAATTACTATTTTTTTTGACATAAATTTGGGTTTAGTATTTAGGGCTATATTAAATAAAAATAATAAAAATATATAATGAAACTGATTATTACAGGTGGAAGACAATCAAATTCATCTTTATCTTATTTTAATAAAGAATGGAGCAATGGAATTTGTGGAGTCGTATATGAGTATGACACTAAAAATAACAACTTGGAAGAAAAAGTTAACTATAAAACACCCTTAAAGTTTAGACCAAAAGAAAATTTTAGCATCTCATTTAAAAGTGGTTCTATTTATGAAAACAAACTTTATATTACTACACTCACAGAAGTTTTAATTTATAGCCTTCCTAAATATACTTTAGAAGAAAGAATTTCACTAAAAATATTTAATGATTTACATCATGTTATTAAACATAATAATGATCTATATATTGTCGTAACAGGATTAGATATAGTAGTAAGATATTCTTTATCAAAAAAAAAAGTTTTATTTATTTATAATTGTTTTCCTGAAGTTGATACTTGGAATAGATTTGATAAAAAAAAAGATTATAGAAAAATTAATACTACAAAACCTCATTTTAGTCATCCTAATCATGTGACTATTTATAATGATAAATTATATATTACTAGATACAAACAACAAGACGTATTAGTTTATTCCCTTCAGGGAAAAATTATTAATAATATAATTTTAAATCAAGGCATCCCTCATGATGGATGTATTTTTAATAATAAGTTTATTTATACTGTAGTTAATGGAAAAATTATTGAAATAAACAAGAATAATTTTAATGAAAAAAAAATTATTGATTTAAATAAATTTCAGAATGACAATAAATCATTAGGATGGTGCAGGGGTTTTCAAAAAATAGATTCAAAAAATTATGTAGCTTTTAGTAGAATAAGACCTACAAAATTTATTGAAAATGTTAAGTGGCTAGGCAATAAGCTTTCTGACAAAGTAAAACTAAAAATGCCGACAAGATTAGTTTGCTATGATGAAAATTATTCAAGATTATTAAAGGAAATAAATTTAGAAGATTATGGAATAAATTGGATATTTAGTATTCTTAAAAATTAATCCCTTTTTACCACTGTTGAAGAAGCCTGGGACTTTGGCAAAATTGTTATATCACTAATATTAACATTATCTGATCTATTAATAATAAAGTTAATTACCTCTGCAACATCATCAGCAACAAGGGGCTCCATTCCTTTATAAGTATTTTCTGCTTTTTCTAAATCATCTTTGAATCTAACTTGAGCAAATTCGGTATTTACCAAACCAGGATTAACTTGTGATACTTTGATGTTTTTATGATTTAAATCTATTCTTAGACCTTGAGAAATTGCATCAACAGCAAATTTTGATGCACAATAAACATTACCTTTAGGATACACCTCTTTTCCTGCTATTGATCCAATATTAATAACATGACCTCTTTCATTTATTAACATTAGTTTTAATATTTCCTTAGTGACATAAAGTAACCCTTTAACATTAATATCTATCATATTATCCCAGTCATCAGTATCTCCTTCAAAAATATAATCAAGACCATGAGCGTTACCAGCGTTATTTATTAAAAAATCAATTTCTTTCCATTCATTATCAAGGCTACTAATTTTTTTATAAACATCATTTTTATTTCTAACATCAAATGATAAGATTTTAACATTTGTTTTTCTAGACAAAGAGTCTCTAAGTTCAATTAGTCTTTCTTCTCTCCTACCGCAAAGAATTAAATTATAATTATTTGATAAAATTTTTGCTGTAGCTTGTCCAATTCCAGAAGTAGCTCCAGTAATGAAAACTATCTTTTTATTATTATTTCGGTCCACCCTCAAATGTAAAGAAAAATGAAATATTGTGAACTATTATTTTATCTAATGGTATATTATATTGATTAGAATTTTTTCCATTTAACATATTCCTAAGTCCTCTAGAATATCTTATTTCAGGTGAAAACTTAAAAAGCTGAAAAAACAAGTCGCTACCAAAACCTAATTCCAATGATACATCAAAAGATTTCATGTCTAAAAGATCTTCTCCAGCCTCATCTTTATTTTTAGCTCCAATCTCCAGACTTGGTTTAATTCCAGCAATTAAAAACATTCTATGGTTTTTTCTTCTCTTAGATTTATATTTAAAAAGTATTGGAGATTCTAAAAAAACTGCAGGTCTAATATTTGAGAAAATTGTACCATCTACATTATAATAATCTAATCTGTATTCAGAAAAAGAAACTTGTAATAATGTCCTTAAATCAAAGGGATAAATAAGATTAAAGTCAGATACAAATCCTAATTTAAAACCTGGCATTGATTTTGAGTGTATGCTGTGCAAATTATTGAAATTAGAATTTAAAAATTGTTGGGAATAGTATAATCTATAATAAGTTGAATGAGTCCCTAAAAGAAATCCAAAATGAATATTAACATCATCATAAGCACTTAAATTAATCCTAGTGGATTGAGAATATATAGAAGTATTTATAGATATAAATACTGTTAAAAGCACAAAAATCTTTCTCATTTATTACTAAATATAACATGTAAACTTTAAAATTGAATTAAAATTGTATAATGGTTGAAAACATGATCGTAAAAGAAGCCAAATTTATAAAGAGTAGTTCTACACTTTCAGAGTGTCCTGAAAAAAAATTACCTGAATATGTTTTCTTAGGAAGATCAAATGTAGGAAAGTCTTCATTAATAAATATGTTAGTCAATCAGAATAAACTCTCAAAAATATCTTCAAAACCAGGAAAAACTCAACTTATAAATCATTTTGAAATTAATAATAATTTATACTTTGTAGACCTACCAGGGTACGGATGGGCTAAAACAAGTAAATCCAACAGAGAGAAATGGGATAAAATGACAAAAAATTTTCTTATAAACTCTGATAAAATTTCTTTGATATTTATTCTAATTGACATTAGGTTAAAACCCCAAAAAATTGACATTGAGTATATCAACTATATTGGTAAAAATAAACTACCTCTTAATATTATTTTCACTAAAAGTGATAAGGTAACAAAATCAAATATAAAATCTAACATATATAATTTTTTAAATGAATTATCAAAATATTGGTCATCAACACCTAACTATTTTATTTCTTCGTCATTAAAAAATACTGGTAAAAAAGAAATTTTAAATCATATTTTTAATATTAATAAATCAATATTAAAATGAGTAATTTATTATACGATCTCATTATTAGAATATTTAATATTTTCTTATTTATAAGCTCTTTCTTTATTAGAAAGAACAAAAAAATTATAGATGGAAGAAAAAATAGTTTTAATTATATTAAAAAATATATTAGATCAGATGAAAAATTAATATGGGTCCATGTATCTTCAGTTGGAGAATTTGAACAAGCTAAACCTATAATTGATCTTATTCATAAAAAAGAATCTCATAAAATACTTGTAACATATTTTTCATCATCAGCTGAAAAGGAAGTTAAAAAGTACAAAAAAATAAACTATAATTTTTATTTATTATCTGACAAAAAATCAAACACTGAAAAATTTTTCAAATTATTAAATCCAAGCTTAATTATTATTATTAAGTATGAGTTTTGGGCAAACTTTATAAAATCAGCTAATAATAAATCTATCCCAATTATTTCAGTTTCATCTGTTTTTAGGCCTAGTCAAATTTATTTCTATAAGATTGGATTTTTTTTAAGAAAAACTCTTCAAAATATAAATCTATTTTTAGTTCAAGATGAAAAATCTAAAAATTTATTAAATAAAATTAATATAGATCAAGTAACTGTAATAGGAGATACTAGATATGATAGGGTACTAGACATATACAATAATTTTAAAAGAATAGATAGTATAGAAAACTTTATAAATAATAAAAATACTATTGTAATAGGAAGTAGTTGGAGGAGTGATATTAAAATTTTAAAAAAAGAAATTGAAAGAGATTTAACGGACACCAAATACATCATAGCTCCACATAATATTGAATCAGATGAAATTAATTATTTAGAAAATAATTTTATTAATGATACTATTAGATTTTCAGAATTACCTCAAAAAAACGTGAAGAAAAGAATTTTAATTATAGACAACTTAGGAATGTTATCTTCCATTTATAAATATTGTAAACTTGCATATATAGGCGGAGGATTCCGAGGAGCATTACATAATACTCTAGAAGCTGCAGTATGGAATATTCCAATAATCTATGGATTAAATAAAAACAATAAAAAATTTATAGAGATTCAAAAATTAGAGAATAACAATATTGGATTTCCAATTAGAAATGGCAATGAATTCAAACTCATCAAAAATAGAATTTTAAAGAATAGAGATATTGGAAAAGGAGGATATTCTTTAGTTATTGAAAACTCAGGAGCCACAAAAAAAATAAATGAATTAATATCAAATTATCTTTAATGGAAGGAGTTGTCATAAAATCAGTAGGTGATATTTATAATGTCAAAATAAATAATAATATTATAAAATGTAATTATAGAGGGAAGAACAAATTAAACAATGTCTTTTCTAATCCTATTGTCTCTGGAGACAAAGTAATTATTCAATTATTAGATAATAAAAATGGAATTATTGAAAAAATTATTGAAAGAAAAAATTATTTTCTTAAAAGATCACTCAAAGATAAAAAAGCCCATATTATTGGAGCAAACCTAGATCAAGTTCTTATAATGGGTAGCATTAAAAGTCCCTATACCAAACTAAACTTTATAGATAAGTGTATTGCTGCTTCAATATATTATAATATAAAACCAATCATAGTTTTCAATAAAATTGATCTACTAGATATGAACGAAAAAATTAAATTAAAAGATATTTCAAAAATTTATAATGCTGCTGGAATTGAAACTCTAAATATATCAGCTTTTCTAAAAATTAATTTAGATAAATTATTAGATAAGTTATCAGATAATAAAACCTTAATTTTAGGTAATTCCGGTGTAGGTAAATCTACATTAATAAATACAATTTCTACAAATTCTAAACAAAAGACTGATAGATTATCTCTAAAAACTGGTAGAGGAAAACAAACTACAACTTTCTCAGAAACTTTTGAAATAAATAGAAATAGTCAAATAATAGATTCACCTGGATTCAAAGAATTTTATTTTTTTGATATAAATAAAAATGATTTAAAATTTCTATATCCAGAGTTTAAGTCATTTAATAATGAGTGTAAATTCAATAATTGTTTACATCAAAATGAACCTAAATGCTCAGTTAAAAATAATATCGGTAAAAATATTTCTGAGAGAAGATATAATAATTATTTATCGTTACTTGAAGAATTAAATTAACTATATACGCTTTATTTTTATCCTCAAATAAGCAATTAATATTGTCATGAGAGGACTAATTATACTAAAGAAACAATAAGGTAAATAAGTTAAAGTAGATACGTTTAAAACACCAGCATGATATGCTCCACAAGTATTCCATGGAACCAAAACTGAGGTGACAGTTCCACTATCCTCAAGTGTTCTACTTAAATTTTCTGGGGCAAGACCTTTTTCTTTATAAATTGAGGAATACATTTTACCAGGAACAACTATTGATAGATATTGATCAGAAGCGGTTAAATTAAAAAATATACAAGTTCCAGCTGTAGATGTTACTAATGATCCTTCAGAATTTACCTTCTTCAAAATAAAAGAAGAAATTACCTTAAGAAAACCAGCCTTATCCATAATACCACCAAAAATCATAGCTGATATCACAAGCCATATAGTTCCAAGCATTCCATACATACCACTTGATGAAAGTAGATCAGAAACTAAATCATTAGATGTTGATATTGAGATTGAACCATATAATGACTTCATAATACCAATAAATAATGAGGCCCATTCACTTGGTTGATTTCCAGAGACTTCTATTACTAAATCCTTTTGAAATATTAATGCAAAAATTGATCCTAATACTACTCCAACAAATAATGCTGGTACAGCTTTAATTTTTTTGTATATAAGAATAATAACAGTTACAGGAACTAAAAATAAAATAGGAGAAATATAAAATTTATCTAAAATTGAACTAGAAATTAGTGAAGCATTATTAATGCTTGCATCGGTAGAAATATTCATTCCCATTATTATAAAAATAAAAAGAGATATAATTATAGATGGAAAGGTTGTTATAGATAAATATCTAATGTGAGTAAATAAATCACTTCCTGCCATTGCAGGAGCAAGATTAGTTGTATCTGAAAGAGGAGACATTTTATCACCAAAATAAGCACCACTAAGAATAGAGCCTGCAATAAGTCCTTCAGGAATATTAAGAGCTTTACCTATACCTATTAATGCAATACCAATTGTAGCAGATGTGGTCCAAGAGCTCCCTGTTGCCATTGAAACAATTATACATATTATACATGCAGCAAATAAAAATATTTTAGCATTTAAAATTTGAATTCCATAATAAATCAAAGCTGGAACAATTCCACTTAATAACCATGATCCGGCTAGTGAACCTACTAGAAAGAGAATAAGAATAGAAGGAATAGCAGAATTTATACTATTTTGTATTCCAATTTGAATTTCATTCCATTTGTATCCTAAATTAAAAGCTATGATAGCCGCTATAGAAGAAGAAAAAATAAGAACAATTTGAATACTTCCAGATAAAGCATCATCACCAAAAATTGATACATTAATAGATAATAATATTATTAGAAATATTATTGGTAAAAAAGACTCAAATAAACTGGGTGTTCTTTTTTCATTCATTCTTAACAAATTAATAATATTTATTAAGAAAAACTGGAAAACCAACTTAAATAAAACTATTATAGTCAATAAATATTACTGATGTCTAGAGATTATAATAATATTTTAAAATTAATTAATTCACAAAAGGGTAATTTCCCATTGGATCAGTTATTCTACGTTGACAAAAACATTTATAAATTAGATTTAGAGGTGTTTTTTTATAACCAATGGATATTTGTTGGTCATCAATCTAGAATACCAAAAAAAGGAGATTATTTTATATTTTCAATTGGAAATGAATCTATAATTATTATTAGAGAAAGTGAAACTAAAATAAATTGTTTTTACAATGTCTGTAGACATAGAGGTTCACATATTTGTTTAGAACCTGAAGGAAATTCTAAAAAATTAGTATGCCCTTATCACGCTTGGACATATAATTTAGATGGACAATTAAAAAATGCGAGAATGATGCATAAAGATTTTAATAAAAAAAAATGGAGTCTTATTAAGTGCAATTCGATAGTATATCAAGGATTAATTTTCTTAAATTTTTCTGATCAACCTGACGATTTTAATAAATTCATAAAACCTATTAAACCTTTCATTGAATTACATGGTCTAAAAAATGCAAAAATAGCAGCTAAAAAAGTTTACCCTACAAATGGTAACTGGAAATTAACTCTTGATAACTTTCATGAATGTTATCATTGTCTTCCTTCACACCCAGAATATTGTCAAGTTCATTCAAAGGAATATATTCAAGCTTATGGAGCAGGTAATAATACTGGGCCTGAATCTAAATCTTTTAATAAAAAATTAGAAGAATGGAATAATAAAACAAAAAAATTAGGTTATCAAACTGGTGAATTTTCTGAAACTAATTTTTCAAATTTTTTTAGAAGTGCAGAAAGAACACCTTTTGATAATAATAGACTCTCAGAAACAAAATCTGGAAACCCTGCGTCATCTTTAATGGGAAATTTTCAAACTTTTGATGGTGGATATACAACTATTGGAACTTCTCCATTCAATAGCTTGATTATGTCTAATGATTTTGCAACGACATTTACTTTTATTCCAAGAGGACCAATGAAGACTGATGTAGAGATAATGTGGTTAGTTGATGAAAATGCTATTGAAGGAGAAGATTATAATATTGATGAACTAATATGGATGTGGCATGAAACCACAATAGCTGATAAAAGAATTATAGAAAATAATCAAAAAGGAGTTTTATCAAAAAAATATATTCCAGGGCCTCTATCAACTATGGAAATAGGATTAAAGAAATTAAAATACTGGTATTTAAAACATCTTAAAAAAAAGTTAATTTAATATTTCTTTTTTACTTCTATATATTACCCCTCTTTCTTTTAGATAATTATTTATAGAGTCATGATAACTCCCAAGAAATTCAGGAGGAGATATTCCAATCTTATTATATTTATTCTCTAAAACTAAATTTGATATTGCTGAACAAGTAAATCCTGTTGTTCTTGCCATTGAAATTGTACCTCCTTTAAAAGAATCTAATAAATTATAAGTATAACATACTTTTTGATTTCCTTCCTTACCTTTAATTTTTATTCTCATAACTGTATAATCTTCATCCCCATCTTTCATTTTCCATTTTGGAAATAATAATTTAGAAGTAAGGTCAATAGGTCTAACCTTATTTCCATTAACTTCTATCTCATCATATGAAAAAAATCCAGAACTTCTTAAGACTTTGATATATTCTACGCATCCTGGGTATCTTAAAGTTTTTTCAATCATATTGGGAACATGATTCATTGTTTTTATAAGTGTTCTTAAACCATCTGAATTCCAACTTTCAAGAGTTCCAATATTTTCAAAGTCTATCATTTCAGCGTCTGAGAGAGCTTCTTTTACAACTAATTTTGAATTTTGTACATACCTAGCAGGTCTAATATATTCTTCAATTACATCAATAGGAGAGAAAACAGCTTGATATTCATATGGCCATATTCTAACTTTAGGCAAACCACCAACTAAACATTCATAATCTGTAATTATCATTGATCTATCATGATGAGCAAAAATAACATTTCCCATTCCTGGTGCAACACCACAGTCCATTACTGCAACAACATTATTTTGTTTTGCAAGTTTATCTAAGCTAAATGGATCTTCTGGATAAAATGAAATATCAACAATATTTTTCCCTACATTTATTACTCTCCTCATAGAGTTATATCCCATAAAACCAGGAAGAGCTCCAACTACTAAATCATAATCTTTAACTAAATTTTCTAAGACATCTTTTTGTGATACATCCAGACAATAAGTCTTAATGTTTTTAGTTAAAAGATTAAGGTTTTTTTTAGAAATATCTACTACTGAAACAGAATGTTTAATAGATAAATCTTTTGCAATTACACTTCCAACTAAACCAGAACCTAAAACAATTATATTCGCCATATTTATTTAATTTTTATTTTCACTTTGTAATAAGAATGCTTTTATAAAAGCGTTAATATCACCATCTAAAACATTATTAACATCACCTCTTTCTATACCTGTCCTTACATCCTTAATCATTTTATATGGATGAAGAACATAATTTCTAATTTGAGAACCAAAATCAATTTTTAACTTAGTACTATCCCTTTCATCTTTTTCTTTATTTACTTTATCTACCTCTAATTGATATAATTTTGACTTTAACATATTCAATGCTTTTTCTTTATTAAGTATTTGACTCCTCTCTTGTTGACACTCTATAATTAATCCTGAAGGCTCATGCTTCAACCTAACAGCTGATTCAATTTTATTTACACTTTGTCCTCCAGCTCCACTAGCTCTAAATGTTTCCCATTCAATATCAGCAGGATTAATATTTATTTCTATAGTTTCATCAACTTCTGGATAGGCAAATACAGATGCGAATGATGTATGTCTTCTTGCTCCTGAATCAAAAGGAGAAATCCTAACTAGACGATGAACACCTATCTCAGACTTTAAGTTACCATAAGCAAATTCACCTTCAATTCCTAAAATTGCTGATTTAATACCAGCAGTATCACCAGGTTGAATATTAACTTTTTTAACTAAAAAGTTTTGAGATTCAGCCCACATAACATACATTCTCATTAATATACTAGCCCAGTCTTGACTCTCTGTTCCGCCAGCACCTGGATTAATTTCAATTATTGCGCTCATTTGATCTTCTTTACTTGAAAGCATTTTCTTAAACTCAAGCTTTTCTAATAAATCTAGTGTTTTATTATATTCTATCTCAATTTCTTCTTGATCAACCTCCCCAGACTCATAAAATTCAAATAAGGCCTCTAAATCAGATATAGAAGAGATGATATTATCGAAAGCAACTATCCAAACTTTATTTGAGGAAATCTCTTTTAAAACTTTTTCAGCTTCTTCCCTTTTATTCCAAAAATCTGGTTCAAGAGAAACTTTTTCCTTAAGAGAAATTATATTTATTCTTTTATCATAGTCAAAGATAGCCTCTTAGAGCTGAGGCACGCTTCTTTAAATTATTTATCTGATCTAGATTCATTGATTTAATTTATATATCCAACCAAATTTATCTTTAGTTTCACCATACTTTATTGAATTTAAAGTTTTTAATAAAGTAGATGATATAGATTTTTCAGATTCTTGAGATATATTATATTTTTCATTTTTATATCCAATTGTCTTAATTGGAGCAATTGTAGCAGCAGTTCCAGCCCCAAAAGCTTCAGTAATGGAATTATTTTTTAAAGAATTAATTATTTCCTTGACAGAAACTTTTCTAATATCAATATCAATACCTAGATCTTTGCTAAGTAAAATTATACTATCTCTAGTAACTCCATCTAAAACAGTATCACCTAGAGGAGGTGTTATTAGTTTATTATTTATCACAAAAAATAAATTCATTGTCCCCGACTCCTCAATATATTTATGTTCTTTTCCATCTGTCCAGATTAATTGGTGATAGCCATCTTTCTGTGCCATTACAGCAGGATAAAGAGCAGCAGCATAATTTGCAGCAGTCTTAGAAAAACCTACACCACCAGAAATAGCTCGCGTAAATTGAGTCTCAATTTTAACATTAACTGGTTCAGAATAATATCCCCCAGCTAATCCACAAATAATGATGAATTTATATTTATCGGCTGGTTTGATTCCAATATATGGATCAATAGCAAACATAAATGGACGTATATATAATGAACTATTTTCTTCTAAAGGAACCCACCTTTTATCTATACTTAATAATTCAGTTATTGATTGAGTGAAATATTTTGTTGGAAAATTAGGCATGCACATCCTTTTAGCACTCGTATTAAATCTTTCTGCATTTTTATCAGGTCTAAATATAAGAACTTCTCCTTCTTTATTTTTATATGCTTTTAATCCTTCAAATATTGTCTGACCATAATGGAGTGTTGTACAAGCTGGAGATAATAATAAATCTTCATGTGGGCTAATTTTAAAATTTGACCAACTACCATCTTCATAATCAGCAGTAAACATATGATCAGTATAATATTTACAAAAGCCAAGATTAGAAAAATCTACTTTATTAAGATTTGATTCTCTAACTTTCTTTATATTAATTTTCATAAGTAAAAATTAATTTTTTTTATCTGAAGATATCAGACCATCTTTTAATCGTACAATTCGCTTTGAATATTTAGCAATATCTTCTTCATGAGTAACCATGATAATTGTATTTCCTTTATCATGTAATTTTGAAAATAGGTCCATTATACTGTGTGATGTTTTACTATCTAGATTACCTGTTGGCTCATCAGCTAAAATAATACTAGGATTATTTACTAGTGCTCTTGCAATAGCTACTCTTTGTCTTTGCCCTCCAGATAATTCATTTGGATTATGTGTCGCTCTATCAACTAAATCAACATCTTTAAGGGCTTCCATAGCCAAATCTTTTCTTTCACTAGAAGAATAACCAGCATAAACTAAAGGTAGAGACACATTATCTAAAGCAGATGCCCTAGGAAGTAAGTTAAATGTTTGAAAAACAAACCCTATCTCTTTATTTCTTATATCAGCAAGTTCATTTTCAGTCATATTACTTACATCTTTATTATTTAGTTTGTATTTACCACCAGTTGGAGAGTCCAAACAACCTATAATAT
>MDTG01102683.1_pt1 | contig 12702 bp, 4 predicted proteins | sample 811421 | NCBI WGS metagenome assembly MDTG01 (sample SAMN05326645, study PRJNA326480) | marine metagenome | isolation source: seawater | place: Pacific Ocean: South East | collected 2011 | reverse complement strand
ACCGTAATCACCACCACTGATAACAAAGTTATTGCTACCGTCAGTAGAGATTGTAGGTACATCGTTATCCTCAAGATATACAAACTGAGCAACGTTTAGAGTTCCTTCAATATCAGTGTTACCATTTGTGCTAGTAACTTGGAACTTATTAGTAGAACCATTTGTAATGGTCAGCGTCTTGCCAGTTGTATCGAGAAGAATATTATTGTGGAAGGTTGAATTACCATCAACATCCAACTCAGCATTCAATGTTGTATTGTTATCAACATCGAGAGTGCTGTTGAATGTTACTCCTCCATCAACATCAAGCGTACCATCTGTGTGGGTGTTACCATTATCTGTATCAATATCAAACTTGGATGTACCGTTAGCAGACTTAACTTCAAACTTCTTGTTATCTGCTTGAACGATTAGGTTGTCAGTAACTGTAGTTTCGAGTTGTACATCAAGAGTACCTTCGATAACTGTGTTACCTGTGTCAGTATCAACTGTAAACTTATCTACACCTGCTCCAGTCTGAATCTTAAAGTCTTCGTTATCAGACTTGATAATAACGGTGTCATTAATTTCTGTCTGACCTGCAACTGTAACCTCTCCACCAACGTGAACATTCTCTGAGATGCCAACACCACCAGTAACTACAAGTGTACCTGTAGTAGTTGATGTAGATCCAGTGTTTGTGGTTAAGGAAAGAGCACCTGCCTTGATGTAAGCGTCAGTTCCAGTAAATGTCTCACTACTATTTGTTGCATTATAAAGGAATGCATAACCACCAGTTCCAGAATCAAGACGTGTTAGATCTTCGTCCCATCCAAAGAAACCGATTCTTGCTTGAGTGTCATAGTATTTGAACTCAATACCACGATCTAATCCATCATCGGATACAGGTGTAGTGTCTCCACCAAGGGTAAAGATAGGGTCATCAATAGTAACAGTCGTACTGTTAACAGTCGTTGTTGTTCCATCGACTTGTAGGTCACCCCAAACTCGGACTGTACCAGTGTTTGCTCTGTCATCACCTGGGTCAAGGTTAAGAGTTGAATTAGTCGTAGCAATGTAGTTGTCTTGAAGTCTGGCATCTTCGATCCAAATTTTACCTGATCCTGCAGATGCATTGATCTGTACAGTATCTTCGGCAGTAATCTTAATGTTAGAGGATCCAGATCCTGCGTTAGTAGCAAGAATATTAAGATCTCTATCAGATGTACTGTCTTGTGTAGTTTGGAATGTTAAGTTACCGTCACCTGTTTTGTCAAGTGTTTGATTTACGGTACCATCCAGTGTAATGTCAGGGTCACTATAATATGACCTTACATTAATATCAATCTCTCCACTACCAGAGTCGCCAGTATTATTAGCAGAGAATAACAGATTCCCTGAAGTATCGTTAATTTTGACATAGTTTAAGTAGTTAAATCCTCTGTATCCCGATGTGGGAGTGAGTTCGTTATCAAGTTCAAAAGTTTCGACCGTGTTACCATCTGCGAATCCAACTACATTATTCTGCAGTTGTGTGTTGTCCACTGAACTAGCAGCGATAACAACGTGTCCATTACCATCGACGTCAAAGTCTTCTTGTGCAAAAGATGCTAGTCCTTTTTGCTCAACAGCAACAGGGTTCAACCATCTCCAGTTTCCAGAGTCGCTATGTACAACATCAATGTACGCATTGTTTGCCATACCAGAATGGTAGTAGCAATAGTAATGTAGCAACTTAGGTGCATTTCTTGGTACTACAATCTCTACCTGACGTGTTGTTGCGTTGGTAAAGTTGGTAGTATCGTAGTAATCAGAGTATGATACTACTACACCATCAAGTTTATAGGTAACTCCTACATTATAGACGGATCCACCGCCGTGTGTGCCATTAGATGTTTCACTAAAGTGCAACGGATGAAGAACGTTAGAAGCATCATCCTGATTGAAGATATATGTACTTCCTCTCTTGAATGTTAGATTAGGATAGATTGATCCATCTAAGTAATACTTATTTCCATCTGGTTCTGCATTTACAGTAACAGCATAAGTTATAGTCTCAGTAGAATGTGTAGGAGCACCTTGTGCTGCTGCAATATCAGCAATCGCTTGATAAACGTTGCTTGCATTCTCAATAATATCGTATCTATTATATGGTGTACCTGCATCGTAAACTGCATACTTAGATCCTTCTGTTGCTGTGGCAATAGGCACAGTCAACGCAGCAGTCAAACGACCATATCTGTCAACTGTAAATTTAGTTGCGTTTACAGTCTCGCTAGAAGCATTACCAGTGACAGATGTCAGGGATTCAGTATTGTATGATCCAACAACGACAGCAGTATCAGCAAGATCGATGAATGGGTTCTGTGATGTTCCGTCAGGAACTGTAAATATAATTCTTCCTCCACCACCAGTTAACTGTCTGGTTATAATATTTCCTTGCGATGCACGAACAAGAATACCAACGTTCGTAAGTTGTGCAAGTGATGTAAGGTCATCATCTAATGCCTGAGCATCAGTGATACCATAGTCTGCTAATGTAGAAGCAAGTTCAGCACCCACCACACGACCTTGTGAGTTAACCCTAACTCTAGTATAAGTTGATTCAGCACTAGGGTTAGCGGGATCGTAGTGAGGCAGAGTTGTGATCAGAGACAGATCAGTATTAAGTGTCAGGTTAGAAGATCCATCAAAAGAACCTGATCCAGTAATCTGTCCTGCTAATTGTATTTGACGTGCGTTAGAGAGTCTAGTGGCAGTTGAGGCATTACCGATTAGCGTCGCCGTGACAGCACCTGCTTGGAAGTTACCGTCAGCGTCTCTCTTGACAAGCGTATTTGCAGCGTTTGATTCCGTCTCCAATGGTCGCTCATATTTCAATGAGTTCCAAGGGGTAACACCGTCACCGATTTTGATACGTGAAGTATCGATTTCGATTCCTAGTTCACCTTGTGCAAGGATTGGATTGATGTTTGCCCACTGCTGAGCACCATCACGTCTTAATTGGATTCTATTTGCCATTGTTTAACACACGTGGGGTATCCGATAACGGACAGAAAATGCCTCTCGGAATATTTATACGCAAAAAAAGAGGACCCTTTCGGGTCCAGGGATTATGCAGCGTCCACGTTGTCCACTTCGGGTGGTGCTTCTGCTTCTTCTTCCCCATTTCCGAGGCAATATTCGAGAGTTTCAATAGCACCTTGTAGTTTAAGTGCTTGTTGTTCATTATTACGAATGATCTTTGCCATTCTTTGATTATCTTCAATAAGACGCTTGTAGCGGTCTTTGAAATCTCCAAGAAGTTTCTCTTGGTCAACTGTTTCAGTTTGATCAGCGGGCATTAGCGTTGCTCCAATAATGTTTTCAGTAAGGATTTGATTTCCGACATATCTGATTTTAGCACATCTACGTCAGATTTCAAGTTATCGATAGTATCATCCCTTTGTTTACGCTTCTTAGCAGCGTTTCCAGGGGGAGTCGGTTTTGTATTTAGTACCGCTTTCGATTCGGAATCCCGAACTAAATCGGGATGTCCTTTCACGGGAATGAATTCTTTAGAGGTCACTTAATGCCATTACACGGAGGTTCTTGATTTCAGGAACGTACGCTTGATTCTTGGAGACCATAATAATTTTGATCTGTGCAGAACTAAACTCTGTTCCCTCATTGGTATATTCAAGGTCTCGGTACAGAATCCCTTCTGTCTTAGGCACAGTTTTGTCTTCCTTTCCGTTACCGTTGAAATATGTATAACCGATCTCATCAAAGGTTAATGAGGTACCCACTGGCATCGTACGATACATTACGTGGATTTCGGTGTCAGGGTGTCGCCACGCTTCGAATGCAACTCTCAAGGAGTTAGCAGGTTGAAGCAAGTTGATCACTTTGGTGATGTAGACTGCACTATTGAGATCACCTGTTCTATCTTCTGCATTAGAGTTAGCAGCAGGGATTTCATTGATTCTATTTGAAGTTGTGATGATTGAACAACGATCACGGTCAACGATTGGTGACAAGTTCTTGTTGTTTGTGCTCATCAATAACTGGAAGTTCAGTGATTTAGAACCAGATAGTTTTGCATCTTCGTTAACTTGTGAGCAAACCATCTTGGGGAATCCAAGGTAGTTGTCTTCGTTAGCGATACAATCGATGAATACACCATCATTAATGAATGATGCTTCATCTGTATTAGCACCATCTCTTAGAGAAGTAGCAGATACAACGTTGATTCTAGGATCAACATCAGTTTCAGGATATACAGTCATCTGAATCTGAGGATAGAACTGCTCAAACTGGATGTTCTGTGTTGATGTAACTCTTGATCCACCGTTTCTAATACCATTGCTAGAAACTGATGTGACTGCAATCTTGTAAGTATCAAGTGTAGGTGAACCGATTTGTGTATGAAGTTTGTTGATCTCAACTAGAGGAATACCATCTAGGTTATAACATTCAACAATAGTGTTGGCGTTGTGAACCAGAGCACCAGTTCCTGCCTGACCACGAGAACCTGAAGGAAGTGTTAAGATCTTACCATCATCAGAGATGTTATTATATTGAATAATCTCAAAGTGTTTCTGACCGATGTCAGGGTCACGAAGAATAATATATCCAGGGTTACTAGTAGATACTTGAGTACCATTCACTAGAGAGTGGAATGCAGATGCATCTTGTACGTGTAACTGGAATGTACCTGAGACACCATCAGATGCAGTGATACCGTTTGTATGGTATGCAGAGTCAATAATTGTAGGAGCAACTTCTGAGATAACGCCTGTAATATTAACGTTGTTAGCAGCATCGTGCATACAATGGTTTGCGTGATGCACTGTTACTTCAGTCGCTCTGTTGAAGTATGAGATTGGAGCAGCAGGATAATCATTGATGTCATCACCAGAAAGTGCAACACCACCAGATGCAACCGTACCTGATCCAACAGTTGAACCACCGACAGTTTGTGTAATAGGATCGGCAGCGTTAAATGTACCAGTGACCGACTTAACAGTTAGGACACCTGTACCTGCATTGAATGCAGTAACCATACCAGAGGCACCACTACCATTGGTGATTGTCTCATCAACTTGGAATGTACCCGTGACACCAGTCAGTGTAAGGTTAGCGATAGATCTAGATGATACTAATCTATAGATGTAGTTTGCACCAGATGCAACACCTTCCCTGAATTCACCCTGAACATCATCAACAATGATATAAGCGTTAGATGAACCTGAGATACCTTGTACAACTTCACGAACAATAGCAGAAGGAACTGGGTTAGTATCAGTCTGAGTAATCTCAGCACCGATTGTGAAGTTAGCAATGTGATCAGAAAGGATAATCTTAAGTTGTGGTTTCAGTGTTTCAATAGGATTGTGACGCAATCTGCTGATACCACCATTACCAAGAGCAAGTTCTGAGTTGTTGAATACTGCAGTTCCTACTTTATTCATCGTAAACTCTGCCTTATGAAGGATAAACTTAAGATCCTCATACTGGTCAGCAGTCCAAGTAGAAGCGTTCTGTGATTTGAAGAGCACACCTGCATATGGTTGCTCAGAGATCGTTCTATCGTTTGTAATATCGTCTTCACCCATTCTGGAGATCCAGAGTTTGTATTCGTTTGAGTCAGAAAGAACAACCAAACAATACTCTCTATTCTCTGTCACATATACAGGTGATGGGAATGTAAACTTAGTAGAGACTGTTCCATTCTCAGAAAGGTTAATCTGTGAAGGAAGAAGTGTAACGTCAGAGAATGCAAGAACTTTAGTGGTTGGATAACCATTTGCCATCTCTCTAACCTGTACAGATACTGGGATTCTCTCATCCTTAGTATTGAAGTACAGTTCAGCACCAGTCAAGAATGCACCACCCTTAGACTCAACCAAGAATGATTGAGCAAGAGGGTCATACCAACCTGTGTCTCTTGTAGATGTGCTAGAACTATTAACAGTTCTACCTTGAGTAACTGTGTCTCTAACGATGTCAGCGTTTCTAACAGCAAGGATAGTTGTTTGCTTAGTCTCAATAACACCAGATGCAACGTAGTTTGCAGATGCTGCAGAGTCAACCTGACCTGGAACTCTAGAGTCAGTTGCAGATGTTGTTAGTCTGACAACTCTTGTACCTGTAGCAAATCTTGGGTTGGTATCAACACCAGGATTAGGAATCCAGATAATACCTTCTAGGTCACCGTTAGTGTTTGCAACGAGACGCTTAGTCTTAACAACAGCACGAGCACCAGAGGTTTGACCAACAAGGATCTCACCTTCTAGAGGGTTACCGTAGTATTGACCTGCAACCGTCTCTGACATAATCTTAGTGTCAATATTCAAGAGAGGGGTTGTTGATGCATAAGAACTAGGTAGTTCACTGCTATCAAATGGGTTAATATCATCATCGAATCCAACGTTAGGATCCATCAACTTCAAATGACAATCTGATGTTTGTCCAACAACTGTTTCTCCTACAACAAAAGGAGTGTTGTTTGTTCTTGTATCATCAATAGGATTCTTAATAACTTCTAACAATCTAGGAGTTGTGTAGAAATTAATATTAACATTGTCAATAAATGCATAGAATCTAGTGTTTGGTTTCAGACGCTGAATCTTAAATGCAATGTTTCTTGATCTAATGAACGGAATAACTGTACGCTCAATAACTCTGTCACCAAGAGACTGACGGTCAATCCTAGGAACAACGTTAGTTCTAATACCAGTTCTAGATTGTGATGAAACTGTGGTAGTAGTATTTGTATTGATTCTTCTAATGAACGGCCAGTGACCTCTTCTCATAAACTGAGATGAAGATGAAGTGCTGCTAGAAGACCAGTTAGTTCTCCAAGAGTTCCACTGTGTAGGAACAAAACCTGTGTTGCTATCACCACCAAGTGCTTGAACTCTTGCAGTAAAGTCACCTTCAATGTTAACAACTCTATCTGGTTCTCTTTCTTCTGCTACCCAGTCATCAGATGATGGGAATAGATCCAATCTGCCAATGTAAGCAAACACGTTGAATGGGTTTACATTCTCAACTCTTGATGCATATGGTTGAACAATAAACTGAATCTCATTGTATGGAAGAGTCAATGTACCAACAGAATGATTAGTCATATCTGTCGATGCAGTATCGTTATACTCAAGAGAAACGTTTGTTGTATAATGTGCTGCTCTTAAAATGCCTTCTCTGAAGTCAAGAGCACAAGCAAAGTCTTCGTGTACAGTTTGAGCAGAATCGAATGATGTAAAGTTATCAACTAGGAATCCATTCTTGAACTTATCGAAACCATCAGCATCCTTAACAGAGAATGATGCAGTTTCCATCTCAAGAAGGTTTAGAGATGTGTAATACTCAAGGTTATCAACTCTCTTTTCAATTCTACCGATGTCACGCATAGTGAATCTACGGTTGTTCTCTCTAGAGATTCTTACATCGTCAGGACTGTAACCATATGGCTTGTGGAAGAATGTTGCAAGCAACATTGCATTATCCATATCTGCAGGAAGTTCTTGGTTTTCACCAGAGATACCTTTAGCAATCTTAAATTCTTGCTGATTAGTTAGGAATAATTTGTCAACTCTACCAAGGTAATAGTCATAGTCACAACGGAAGTCAGACTCAGGTTTTGGAATATCAATAACCGTAGCATTGTTTGCAACACCACCAGAGGAGAATCCTCTATCTTTGAAGTCAAGTGATGCACAGTTTACATAATAAGGTGATCCAACAGTACCAGATCCTGAAAGAACAGGAGTAACAGCAGGTCTAAAGTCAAGAACATCTCTCAACTCTTTGGTAATACCATTCTCTGTAAATGATGGGATCCTACCATAGTCAATACCAACATAAGATTGTGCTGCAAAATAGTCACCCGTTGCTTCGTGAGTGAACCTATCAAACACAATCATCAATTTTCTTAGAGGTTTAGTTGATGATGCATAACGAATTAGTTTAGAAATGTCGTAGAAGTGACCCTTCTGGTTAGGATCGAGGAAGTAATCGGAAGTAATGTTCCTAGATCCATTATTGATACTACCTTCAGCATCGTTAATTAGACCTGTGATAACCTCATCATTAGCATCAAAACCACGAACAGTTTCACCTAACTGGAAGAACTGATCATTCTCATAAACAAAATGACAGATATATGATACAGCGTTGAAGTTTACAACACGTGCTTTTGCTTTAGATGTCTGTCCCTCAATAACAGTACCTTCCTTGAAGATAGTTGCATCTTGCATCTGCAAGTTAGGAATTACTGCAGGATTGTTATCAACTGATTCGTAGATAGCGTGAATATTATAAACGTCTGTAGATCCAAGTGAGATCTCTTCATCTTCAATACGAGTACCATACAATGAACCGTATGCAAGACCATACTTGACGCTATCAGATGAGTTACTGGTTCTCTCAACCTTCATAACTTCCATCTGTGTAGCATTCTTCAACTTCTTCTCTGCTTGGTTCTTAGAGATAGAAGCAATCAAACGACAAGATGTAACACCAGTTAGACCAGAAACAGTCAGTGAAGTTCTAGGTGTACCAGTGCTGTTAAATGCAAGACTTGATTCAATGTCAATCAATGTACCTGGGGTAGGTGCAAGAGATACTAATTGATAATGATCCTTATCATATGCAAGGAACTGTTCGTCAGCAGGTAGTGAGATCGTAAAGTCATTAGCACCTGTAACTGTGATGTCGTCAAAAGAACGTGCAACGATACAAGATTCGTCAGAAATCTGGTTGATAGATTCCTTAGGCATCTCGATCATAAGGTCAGCAGTTTCTCTATCATAGATTTGTGGACGCAATCTAACTAAGAATCCATAATCTCCTGCAGCAATGTTGTTACCAGAGTAACTAGCAGTTGTAGCAGTTGTGATCTTATTATCAATATTACCTGAGATGGTGCTAATCCTGTCAATTAACAGACTATTAGTTCCATTCTGTGTAAAGATGTCATTAGGTCTGATGTCCAAGGTAAAGTTAGACTGTGTACCAGTCAATGTACCAGTAGCACCACCAGAACTAAGATTGAAGTTTGTACCAACAATTACAACTTGAGCATCAGTGAGAAGGTCACCTGCAAATCTAATATTATTTGTATCTGGATCTCTACCGATCATTGAACGAGCATCTGTAACTTCAAACGAGAAGTGATCGTTTAGAGTACCGATTTCAATACCATCACGCTCAAGTATCTCCCCATTTCGGAATGTACCATAAACCTGATAAACATTGAAGATTTGTCCGCCACTAACATCGCCTTCAACAAATGCTTTTGCTTTAGAAGTACGTCCTCTGATAACGTGACCTTGAGTAAGTGTAACGGCAGCATCGGTCTTGAAGATTGTTAGAGGTTGTAGATCGAAAATGTATGCCTTGAAAACTGTGTTAGTTGAGTTAACAGTAGTACCACTATGATATTCGTATGCAGCGATACGACCAAGTGCAACAATCTGTCCTTGACTAGAGAGGTTACCATTCTGGAATTGATCTCTAAACTCAATAACCTGATAGTTAGCAGTAATATTGTTACCGTTGATGATAGGTGATCCCTTCACATTACTCATCAACATATACTGACCCAACTCAAACGGAATGATTGAGTTTTGTAAAGCAAGAGTATCTCTTGGTTTTGCTAAGTCAATGAATGTAGGAACAAGAGTCTCAGACTCAAATCCTCTAACGTATGCCTTACCAGGTCCAATCTCAACAGCATAGTGTGCAGAAGATGCTCCAAGTCCTGCAGGTGAATTCTCACCAGGGAGATAAACACCACCGTTAGAACCATCGTTCAAGTGTTCTCTAACACGAACATCGTAATCACGAACAGTATAGTCACCTGATTCGTCAAAGGTTCTTCTAGCAAGTTCTTTTTCTAATTCGTTATATGCAGTTCTCTCAACAAATGACTCAACTTGAGATTTGTTAATTCTTAAAAGTTCGATGAAGTTCTTGTCGGTGTCATCATCAATAACCTTCTTGACGAGGGAAGTCCTGATTCTAAACCTATGAGCACCAGGAGCAGAGTAGTTAGACGTACCAGTTGCATTGTCATTTAGACTAGGATCATCTTCAGGAGTAACAATAGATTCAAAAATTTCTAGACCGATTCTATATGAAGGGTTGTTTGTATATTGATCTAGAATAATAGTTTGAGCATTAACATCTACAAAGTGTCCTCTAATAAAATAGACACCTTGTGCTATCGCTGCAGTAGAACCTACAGCAGTAGAGTTAGTTGGAAGTAACTGTGCAAAAGGAGTTCCGATCTCAATTAGAGATGAACCGAAAGTAATTTCTGAAGCACAGATCAACTGCTCGTTATTTACAAATTGTCTGGTGTCACTATCTTCACCACCAGATGTCAAATACTTAACGTATAAAGTGATATAACCACGTTCTGATTCAGTAGAAGAAATACTGAATAAAACTTTTGCCTTGATACCAGTTGTCAAACCTTCGACAATAGTACCTGTAATCTGATCTCTATATTGTTCAACATCAGCACCCAAGAATGACCCCTGCAGGATAACTGCTTTGGCGTCGAGGTCGTAACCAATCTGACCAGGGATGACCATACTGCCATCCTTGAACATATGTGTACCAAACGATTCAACCTGATTTTGCATCAGAGATTGAAGCGTCGTCAGTTCACGAGCTTGGATAGGATACCCAGGGCGGAATAGCACTCGGTAGAAATTATTCGCCTTATCGAAATCGTCGAAATAAGGGGCGATATTCAGATTGGTATTCTGAGGCATTGTTTTAGAACTCTACTACGATCTTGATGTCTTCAATTTGGTCGCCTGCACGAGAGATTGCTCTCCTATTGTCTATGTAGATCACTTTTCCAGAGTCTTTTTTCACTTCGGGTTTGGCGTAACCAGATGTGAATGACATACCTAGGTCATACTCAGTGTTGTTAATAACACGAGTCGCTTCACCAGGAACAATAGGGAAGTTAATATCAGGGTCGGCAGAAGTACCAGAACCTGAACCAACAACAGTGTTACCACCGTCAAAGACTGTTTTATTACCAGAGATCTCAGGGAAGATACCATCGACTCTGTTTTGGTAATACTTCAGAACCTTTGTTGTGGAGTTCCAAGACACAACTCGTCCTCTAGCAGTCACTTGCTGACCACCAACAGTACGAGTTTGAGTAATAATTTCGTCAGTATTAAATGAACCTGTGAAATCGGGCGAGAAAATCACAGCGTTAGTAGCAGACAAAGTAATAGCGTCTGCCAATTCTTCAGTTCCAAACTTCAGAGGGTTGAGAACCAAACCGATACGACGGTAATCGTTGTCAGTTGGGAAATCTCCAGAACCTTCATCGTATGTGAACTTGGTGTTGATCATTACACGGAATCCACCTAACTCAATTTGTGGACCTGAACCGTGTCCACCTTTAGGAGGAATAATCACATCGATAGCACCACCAGATCCAGTACCAGAACCGATACCGTTGATCTCGTCAATAATAACTTTACCGAAGGAGTAGTTTGCACCACCAGAAGTTACAGTAGCAGAGACGATACGACCACCGTCAACCACAACAGATATTCTTCCACCAGTACCATCACCCTTGATGGGGATGTTTTCATATGTACCGTTGTTGTATCCAGAACCTGCAGATTGGATAACAACAGTGTCAATCTCACCACCCACAGCATCAGATACCACAGCAGTATCAACCAACACAGGCATATAGTCGCCTGAGAAGAACTTTAGAACCTGTCCAACAGGAATTGTGTACATATACTTCCAACGATAACCATCAGCAGTAGTGATAATTGAAGTCGAAGTACCTGTAGGTTCAACCGTAGAAGGTTTTCCGTTCGGGTCAGAGGGGGATGTACCATTGTAAATGCATTTATAAGTTTGATACGATGAGTTAACAACGTAAAAATCAGCGTCGTACAGTTTAGTAGCACCAGAAGATGCAGTTTTACTGGAACTATAATCGTGACGATACATATCGTACACATAACCCAAACCACCAGTGGTTTGTTCGGGTGGGATCCAGTCAATACGACGAATAACCTGAACAGCGTCGTTCGCAAGAACACGCTTCATCGAGATCATATCATCGAAGGAGTCAGAAAATTCCTGAAAAGAATCTACAGGAGTCGGAGGGTTGTTCTCGTTATCCCATTCTTGAGGACGTCCAATGTACACATATAGACGATCCCTATTTACACCAGCCGCGATGTCTGACTGATTTTTGTCAGGACCTTCCAGTGATTTGATGAATTTTTCCGCAGTAAAAATTCTAAATTGGTCAGTAAGTAGTGCCATTGGACAATTTCTACCTTCTCTTTATTTATGAGGGTTTTAGTCGGGTTCGTTTCTGAGGTATGAGAGATACTCAATTTTCAGTGGTGTACCTACCGTTCCTGTCGAACCACCAGTAACGGTTTCGTTGTTATTCCAAAGGAAGTTACCTGCATTTCCTACTACAGTTTTAACTACCAGAGTCCGAGATGTTGAATCCCAAGACTTCACAGTGGCACTAATACCAGTGATAGATCCTGTAACAGTTTCATCAACTGTAAAGTTTCCATTTACGGGGTCAGTGCTACGCATAATAAATTGCACCTCAGCAGGGTGCAAATCACCATCTCCTAGTTCTCCAGCAATGGAAACTGTAGGAGATAATGGAGGACTGGAACCATCAGTCATTTGGTCTCCAATCGCAAACAGAGTAGTATT
>MDTG01051903.1_pt1 | contig 12703 bp, 12 predicted proteins | sample 811421 | NCBI WGS metagenome assembly MDTG01 (sample SAMN05326645, study PRJNA326480) | marine metagenome | isolation source: seawater | place: Pacific Ocean: South East | collected 2011 | reverse complement strand
TTGACATACAATTCCTAAAATAAAATTAACGCTAATTAAAACGGGGAGTATATTACTAAATTAATTATTTATTTAAAAGTTAATTTTTTCAATGCTGATCTGATTAATGCTACAGCCCTTACTATAGTCTCTTCAGATGTGGCATATGAAAATCGAATAAATCCTGGTGCGCCGAAGCTATCTCCTGCAACCGTAACAACTCCTGTTGTATTTAAAATATATAAAGATAAATCTGATGCTGTTTTAAGTATTTTTTTATTCCCGTCATTAGAATTTAAATATTTGCTAAAATTCGGGAAAACATAGAAAGCACCATTTGGCACCTCACACGCGACATCGGGTATTTTTAATAATTCCTGAATAATCAAATCTCGTCTTTTTTTAAATGTTCTTCTCATTGTTTCTACGCATTTTTGATTTCCCGATAAGGCTTCAATAGCTGCATGTTGAGCAATTGAATTGGGACATGAAGTGCTTTGTCCCTGTAATTTTCCTATAGCTTTTACTAAATGTTTATTACCTGCAATATATCCTATTCTCCATCCTGTCATTGCATATGTTTTTGAACAGCTTTGAAAAGTAATTATTTTACTGTTTTTAGGTTGGAAGCTAGCAATGCTTTTAAATTGCGTGTTATATGTTAGCTGTTCATAACATTCATCTGAAAAGATCCAAACATTTGGGTGCTTTTTTAAAACATCTAATGTTTTTTTAATTGCCTCATCGCTCCAAACCCCACCCGTTGGATTAGATGGAGAGTTAATAATTATTCCTTTTGTTTTTTTATTTAATTTTTTTTCTAAGTCCTGAAAGTCAGGTTCATTTTGATTTGCGCTGTCCGTATTTACAAAAACAGGAGTAGCCCCAGTAACCGAAACAAAGTCAGGAAAAGAAACCCAATATGGTTTAAAAATAATAACCTCATCATTTTTTTGAAATAATGCCTGACAAGCATTGTATAGAGAATGCTTTCCACCGCAGGAAACAACAATTTCATCCAAATTATAAAAAAGTTTATTATCTCTTTTTAATTTTTCGCAAATAGCTTTTTTTAAATCATGGGTTCCTGATCCCGGGGTGTATCTTGTAATGCCGTTTTGAATTGCATAAATACCGGCATTTTGTATGTTGTTGGGAGTTGGAAAGTCTGGTTCTCCAACACTCATATTATATACAGGTTTATTTAAACGTCTTAATTCAGCTGCTTTGCTTGTCATTTCAAGGGTAGCTGAAGGCTGGATTCTATTAATGCGATCAGTAAACATAAATGTTTTTAACTACTCATAGAATCTAAAAATTCTCTGTTATGTTTTGTTCTGCGTAATTTTTCAATTAAAAACTCCATTCCTTCGATATTGGTCATATCATTAAGTAGTTTTCGTAGCAACCAAATTCTAGATAAATCCTTTTTCCCAATCAACTTATCCTCTCTTCTAGTGCTTGATCGATTAACATTAATTGATGGATAGATTCTTTTATCACTTAAGTCTCTATCTAGTACTAATTCCTGATTGCCAGTACCCTTAAATTCTTCAAAAATCACTTCATCCATTCGGCTACCTGTATCAATAAGTGCAGTTGAAATAATTGTTAAACTTCCTCCAAATTCAACATTTCTTGCAGCTCCAAAAAATCTTTTGGGTTTATGTAAGGCATTTGAATCAACACCGCCAGAAAGAATTTTTCCACTATGGGGTATCACTGTATTATAAGCTCTAGCTAACCTAGTAATAGAGTCTAGCAGAATGACTACATTTTCACCTGATTCAACACATCTTTTTGCCTTCTCAATGACCATCTCTGCTACCTGGACATGTCTAGCTGCAGGCTCATCAAATGTTGAAGCAACAACTTCTGCCTGTACATTTCTTGCCATGTCTGTTACTTCTTCTGGCCTTTCATCAATTAATAAAATAATTAAATTAATTGAAGGATCGTTTGTTGAAATTGCATTTGCAATTTTTTGTAATAAAATTGTTTTTCCTGTTTTTGGTTGAGCAACAATTAGCCCTCTTTGTCCCATGCCAATTGGTGCTAACATATCAATTGTTCTTGTTGAAATTTCATTAGTATTTGTTTCTAGCTTTATCAGTTCATCTGGGTATAAGGGTGTTAAGTTTTCAAAATGAACTAATCCTCTTGATTCATCTGGATTAATACCATTAACCGTCTCAACCTTTAAAAGCGCAAAAAACCTTTCATTGTCTTTGGGTGGTCTAATTTGTCCTGAAACTAAATTCCCTGTCTTGAGATGAAACTTTTTAATTTGAGAATGCGATACATAAATGTCATCTGGTCCCGGCAAATAGCTGTAATCTGGCGATCTAAGAAAACCATATCCATCTGGCAACACTTCTAACACGCCTTCTCCATATATTGCTTCTTTTCTTTTTGCTTGTGACTGTAAAATTGATTTAATTAAATCTTGCTTTCTTAGGCCAGAATATTCTTTGTCCTTAAAGCCCAGCTTTTCACATATCTCATGTAATTCTTTTACAGTTAATCGCTGTAATTCGCGTGTTCTCATTATATCTCCCGATTGTTTTCTATAAGAGTGGTTTATCAGAATTTTAGATTGATTGTCTAAAACTATAATAAATTAATACTGTTATTTATTATGTACAAAGCAATTTTTAAATTTTCTATGAATGAAAGGAGCTATAAAATGACTACCTATAATCACAACTAAATCTTCTTTATTTGCATTTTCCTTAATGTAACTAATTGCTCGATGAATGCTTTTAATTTCTCTTGTTTTAGTATTTTTAAATATTTGAGACAAATTATTTGCGGACATACTTTTTCTTATGTTGGTTTCAGTACAAATAATATGGTCAAAATATCTTTCATATTGTTTTATACTGGTTTTAATTTTTTTATTTTCTTCAAAAGCACATAGTAAATATTTATTTTTATATGTTTTGTTTTTTATATAACTAATAAATGTATTTAAAAAACTTTTTAAACTCTCTTTGTTGTGTGCAACATCATAAATTATTAAAGGTTTTTTAATAATAATTTGAAATCTTCCGTCCCAGCGAGTATTATAAAAACTCTTCCCTATGCTTTTTTTATTGATTTTCGTTATGTTTTTCTTGTTTAAAAGCTGAATAGCTGAATAGGCAAGATTTGCATTTCCTGTCTGATGCTTTCCTCTTAAATGTTTCAAATCAAAAGAATTATAGTCTAGAGCCTTCAATATCTTAATTTTATTTTTTTTTGTTTTTGCTCGTTGATTCAAAATTGATTTAATTTCTACGGTTTGATCGATAGAGATCAAGCTTTGTTGGGCATTTTGTATTGCAGATGACTTTTCATAGGCAATTTTTTTTATAGAATTTCCAAGAATTTCATGATGATCCATTGAAATTGAGGTAAACAACAACATGTTTGCCTCGCAAGCTGTTACGCTGTCCAATCTCCCTCCAAGCCCCGTTTCTAAAATAGCAATATCGATATTTTTTGTATTAAAATACCAAACTGACATTACTGTCATAATTTCAAAAAAAGATAAATCAAAAGATTTTATTTTATTCTTATACTGAGATAAAAAACTTTCTATTTCTTTGTCTTTAATTAATTGATTGTTTATCCTGATTCTTTCATTAATCTTAACTAAATGTGGAGATGTATACATGCCCACCTTATAGCCACAATCATCTAGGGTTTTCATTAAAAAAGCTGCTACACTTCCTTTCCCATTTGTTCCTAAAATTTGTATTTTAAAAAAGTTTTTATTTGGAAATTCACAATCTAATAAAAACTGCTCTGTTCTCCCAAGTCCATATTTAATTTTTTTGGAGGGTATATTTAAAAGCCAATCAATTAGCATTACAATACAATCTTTTTTACTTTAATTTTTTTATTATTCAAAAAAGTTTGTGCTAAATAATTAAACTTTTGTGGTTCATCGCTTACATAAAAAGAATCCTCACTATGTGACTTCGCTTGATTTAACAACAGTCTTTTAGACAATTGTTTTTTAATATGTTGCGCTGTTACAATGGAGGAGCTGATAATTTTTATTTTGTTTTCTAAAAACCTTCCAATCAAATTATTTATAAAGGGATAGTGAGTGCAACCTAAAATCAACGTGTCTATATCAGAATTTTTAATTGTCTTTAAATAATATTTTACAATATCATAAGTGAATTTTTCTTTTATTAAGTTTTCTTCTACAATAGGCACAAACAAAGGGCATGGTCTTGAAATAATATTAACTTTTTTATCAATTTTATTAATTTTTTTTTGATAGGTCCCTGCATTTATTGTTGCTTCTGTTCCAATAACGGCTATGTGATTTGTTTCTGTCGTTTGAATTGCTTTTTCAACACACGGGTCAATCACATTATAAACAGGAATTTGAAATAATTTATCAATTTTTTTATATGCAATAGCTGAGGCCGTATTACAAGCAATTACCAGCCCCTTAATGTTTTTTGAGACTAAAAAATCACTGATTTTATGGCTATAATTTAAAATTGACTTGTTACTTTTATTTCCATAGGGAAGATTTTTAATATCACCAAAATATATAAATGATTCATTGGGAAGTTGCAATTTTAACTCTTTTAAAACTGTTAATCCTCCTAATCCACTATCAAAAATACCTATAGATTTTTTATTTTCGTTCATATTTGTTTTTAAAATCCAAGACTGATTCAAAAAGACCTTTAGCAATTTCTCTTTTATATTGTGCCGAAGATAACAATTTTGCTTCCTGCTTGTTTGTTACAAAACCTACTTCTACTAATACATTTGGCATCGTGGCTCCAACCAGCACATGAAAACCGGCCTGTTTTACACCTCTATCCTTAGAATTTAAACGTTTAGATAAATTCTGTTGTATAGATTCAGCTAAAAACTCACTTGATTTCATTGCGGCGTTTTGAGTCATAGAGGCTACAATTTTTTTTGCATCTGTAAAGTCTGTATATTGATAGTTTTCTTCCTCAAGCTTTATTGCTTCATTTTCTCTCTTTGCTACTTCAATTGCATCTTCTGTTTTGCCAATTCTTAATAAAAAAGTCTCAAATCCTTTTGCTTTATTGTTTGCTATAGCTGCGTTCGCATGTATACTAATAAAAATATCTGCATCTGAATTATTAGCAACTTGTGTTCTTTTCCATAGGGGAATAAAAATATCTTCTTGTCTTGTATAAATAACTTTCATTCCCAAGTTTCTTTCAATCATTTTTCCTAGTTGTTTTGAAATACTTAAAGTAATATCTTTCTCTTTTATATTATTAAAACCAATAGCTCCGGGATCTTTTCCTCCATGCCCTGGATCAATAACGATTGTGTCAATATTCCACTTTTCTCTTAGTTGTTGTATTTTCTTAATATTATCAGATTGCGCAATTAAGGCTAAAATTTGGATTTCACTTGAATTAAGCACAACTGATACGTCATCAATTTTTTTATTAATTAAAAAAGAAATCTGGGATGACCCATCAAGCTGAACTGTGTTAACTTTTTTTACTGGATATTGTTTTTTAGAGTTTTGTACGCCTATGGAGTCAACATGACTATTTAAAATAGTTATATTTAGCCAGCCTGAAGAGTTTACTGATGTTGCTATTTCATTTTTATTAAAGTTTTTTGTTGTTAATAAAGAAAGGGCGATACCATTTTCTTTATTTTTGACATTAAACTCTTTAATATTATATATATTAGTCAAAACTTTTGCTTTGTTGTTTTTTGTTTCTATGAATTGAATTGGTAAGTTTACTTTTTCTAATAAATAATAAACAGGTAAAACGGGGATGTGCAATCTGTTGTTTTTTAAAATGGTCTGATATGTTAAGTGATATGTTTTGTCATCAATTTTACAGTATGATGAAAAAGGAGAAAAATATATTTTTTTATCTTCAAAGATAATTTCTAGTTTTTCTTTGGATTCATAATATGTGCTTTTTAATTGGTGTTTTATTATAAATTCATCAATAGAAATATATTCAATATTGTTGTGTTTAATAGTTGTAATGGAAACTTCTGTTTTTATATTGTTGGTAAATAGCAAACAATGAAAAACCAATAAAAAAAATAATTTATTTACAATGCACTTCAAAATTATTGATGTGTTTTATGTTCTATTACTCTAAAGACCTTTTCTCCGGGCTTGACCATTAAAAATTTTTCCCTGGCTATTTTTTCAATATATTCAGTATCACTTGAGAGATGGTTGATTTCTTGTTGTAGCGCTGCCTGTTGTTCATATAAATTATTTATTTTAAGATTTAATTGATTTTTTTGTGCTTTTAATTTTAATAAATCGTTTAAGCCAAAATCGCTAAAAATTAATGTTGTTAACCCAAGGCATAAAAAAACACTGAAAGTATAAAAGCGTAATTTTATTTTTTTTGTTATTTTTCTTCTTCTCATACGTTGCTTCCATAAACTTTATTTTGAATTAAGCTGCCAATTCTGAGTAATTGGTTATATTTTGCTGTTCTGTCCGTTCTACATAATGAACCTGTTTTAATTTGTCCTGCACAGGTAGCAACCGCGAGATCTGATATAAAAGTATCTTCAGTTTCTCCCGATCGATGAGAAATAATAACTCCTAGGCTGTTTTTTTGAGCTATCTTTATTGTTTTAATTGTTTCAGAAAAGGTTCCAATTTGATTTAATTTAATTAAAATAGCATTCATCGCCTTATTTTTAATAGCTTTTGTTAATAATGTAGAATTTGTAACCGTCAAATCATCTCCAACGATTTGGATCTGTCCACCAAGAAGAGAATTTAAAACCTCCCAATGTTTCCAGTCATTTTGATCTAATCCATCCTCAATAGACATAATTGGATATTGTGAGCAAATTTTTTGATAATAATCAATTAATTCTCGTGCTGTAAAAAAATCTGATCCAAACATATATTGTTCTTTTTTTTCTAAATATAATTCGCTGGCCGCAACGTCTAGCCCAAGTTGAATTTCTTTTTTAGGTTTATATCCAGCCCATTCAATAGACTCCATAATCAAATCTAATGCTTGCTCGTTGCTTTCAAGCATTGGAGCAAAACCTCCTTCATCTCCTATTGCGGTACTAAGCGTTTTCTGTTTTAAAATTGTTTTTAATGAATGAAATATTTCTACGCCCGCCCTTAAAGCTTCTTGATATGTTTTAAATCCAGAGGGTATAATCATAAATTCTTGAATATCTAAATTATTATCAGCGTGGCTTCCTCCATTTAAAATATTCATCATGGGTACCGGCAATATATATTGTGGCTCAACTAAAGGCTCTGCATTAATATAGTTATAAATATATTGATATAAGCTTTGCTTTCGGCTGTTTGCTCCAGCTTTGACATTTGCTAAAGAAACGGCCAGTATAGCATTTGCTCCTAGCTTTGATTTATTATCTGTACCATCTAAATCAATCATTGTTTTATCAATTTGCTTAATATTAAAAGGATCTTTACCTGCAAGGGATGGTGCAATGTAATTGAAAATATTCTCTAGCGCATTATTAACGCCTTTGCCCATCCAGATTTGTTTGCCATCTCTTAATTCTAAGGCTTCTTTATCTCCCGTAGAAGCTCCGCTTGGTACGCACGCTCGGCCAACAGAATTATCGGACAACCTAACTTCTGCCTCAATTGTTGGATAGCCACGTGAATCTAAAATCAATTGTGATGTAATATTTTGTATTTTAATCATAAATTGTCTATACTTTATATTATAAGTTTAAAGCCTTTACTGATAGCTAGGATTACTAGCTTAATAATAATTATAATTTATATGATATCTATTAAAAAATATAATCATAAAATGAAACATCTTTGGGATGCTTTTATTGATGAATCAAGCAATGGGACTCTTTTTCAAAAACAATCCTTTTTAGCATATCATATCGATAGAAAATTTATTAATCACTCCTTGTTGTTTTATAAAAACAATACGCTTGTGGCTGTTTTGTCTGCCGCCTTATTAATTAAACAAGACAAAAGAATATATTATTCTCACCCGGGCTCTAGTTTTGGTGGGTTCGTAATTAACAAAAAAACATCCTTTGAAATCATAAATGAAATAATTAAATCTTTAGAAGAATACTTGTTAAAATTAAATATAAGCTCTATTGTGTTAATTCTGTCTCCAGAAAAATATTGGGTTAATGGCGATGAATCTTTAAGGTATCTTTTACATTGGAATAGCTATAAAGCTACAGAAAACTATATATCACACTATGTAAGTTTTAACAACTCAACTCCAGTTAGTGACCTTGTAAGTAAAAGAAAAAAAAGATATATAAACAAGCTAACAAAAGAAAATAAAATCACTATAAAAAAAGGTGATAATTTTAATCAGTTCTATGCGCTTTTAATAAAATCAAAAGAATCTCTTGGAGCTATTCCAACTCATTCATTGGAAGAGTTAAAAAAATTAAAAAAAACATTTCCACATCAAATTGTTTTACTTTCTTCAACTTTTAATAAAAAAGTGGTAGGGGGCACATTGTTATTTTGTATTAACTCTGATGTTTGTCTTGTTTTTTATAATGTGGTTGATGAAAAATTTAAAGGAACACAGCTCGCATCTCTTCAATTATATAATGCTATGCTTTTTGCACAAAAAAACAACTATCAAATATTAGACTTTGGCGTTTCTCATAAACCCGAAAGTCTATTCCCCCTTAGTCCAAAATTTAGCTTAATTAACTTTAAGGAACAATTTGGGGCAAGGGGTTGTCTTAGAGCTGTTTATCAAAAGGAGCTTGATGTTAAATAGATTTTTTAATATTTCTATAACATATGGTGTTGGTTATTTTTTGCTACGCAGTGTATCCTTTCTTCTGCTTCCGATATATACTAATCTGCTAAGCGTTAATGATGCTGGCATTGTTTTTATTGTTTATACAATTTTAGCCTTGCTAAATCCGATTTATGCTTTTGGCATGGATTCAGCTTTATTAAAGTTTTATAATTCTGAAAAATATTCTAAAAAAGAAATAACAAGCTCTTCCTTTATAATGCTAACTGTTTCATCTTTTGTAATATCCTCTCTAATAATTTTGTTTTCTCAAAATTATACAACTTCATTATTAAATGTTAGTTTTAATGTTTTTTATTTTATTGCTATAATATTGTTTTTTGACTCTATCTCTGCAAGACTGCTGGTGTTGTTGAGGTTACTAGAAAAACCCTGGGCATTTTTATTAATTGGCTTTATTAATATTGTTTGCTCTTTTTTGTTTAATATTCTTTTTTTAACATCTTTTTCAAGTGGCGCCCTTGCTGCAACCTATGCGCTGACCGTAACCTCTTTCATACAGTTTTTTTGTCTATCTCCTCTTTTAATTAAAAACATTAAACTGTCTTTTTTTAATTGGACCCTAATTAAAGAGATGCTTTCTTTTGGTATACCTTTTTTACCAGCAGCAATCTTATTTATAATTACAGGAATGTCGGATCGCTGGTTAATCAAGGCTTATCTTGGGCTTGAGAGCGTCGGTTTATATGGGGCTGGATATAAGGTGGGTAGCGCAATAAGCATTTTGGTTTTGGCCTTCAATTTATCTTGGCAACCATACTATTTAAAGCATTCAAACGACAAGAATCTAGCAAAACAGTTAATAGAAATTTCTTATAAATTCTTTATTGTTTTATTTCTATGTTGTTGTGCAGTCTCAATATTTTGGCCACTCTTTATTAAAACAAATATTAACAATTATTACCTAATAGGTCCAGGGTTTTGGAGTGGGGGGAGTGTTATCCCCTGGGTTGCTTTTGGCTATTTTTTTTATGGCTTATTTGTTTTGCAAAGCCCTTCAATTTATTTAAAAAACAAGCAGCTTTGGTCTCCTTTTTTTTGGCTGTTAGGGGCTACAAGCAATATAGGGATTAATGTTGTTCTTATTCCAAAAATTGGAATTTTTGGAGCCGCCATTTCTTCTTTATTATCTTATTTGATAATGTTTATATGTATTTGGTATAAAAACCAAAGCTGGTTTAAAAATAATTTTATGGATTTATGGTTGTTTTGCTTTGCTTTAGCGGGTATTGTAATTGTTTTGTTAAATCAATATTTATTATATGTGTGGACTTCTTATTTGTTTTTTATTCTTTATTTTATTGTATCTATTTTAAAACTAAAAAATCCTATTGATAAACGATGAAAAAGATTGCAATTGTTTTTTTGGGGTCTCATTATTTTGATGCACGCTGTATTAATATGACAAGAACACTGAGCAAAAAAAATTGCTCTGTTACAATATACAGCTCATCTAAAGAGCTAAGCCCACCAATAAAAATTTTTAATACTTTAGTTCGTGAGGTTTATATAAAAAACAGTTCACTGCCTGTAATAAGGTATTTAGATTGGTTAATAAAAGTTTATCGAGAGATTAATAAAGAATCGTATGATACTATTATTGCTAGTGATTTGTATTCACTTCTTCCAATAGTATTGAAAAAAAACAATTATAGAGTTATATATGATTCTAGAGAAATTTATACTAAGCTTTCAATTCACATGAAAAATCCAATAAAAAATAAAATAATATCACTCGTTGAAAAGTTTTGTATTAAAAAAATAAATAAAATTATGGTTACAGCAAAAAGCGACCTTGATTATTTAAAAAACATCTATTCTAAAAATAAAATATCATATAAAATTATATACAACTACCCTCTTAAGTCTTTTGTTGAGCTAAATTCTAATTTTTTTCGCAACAATCTAAATATTGATAAAAAAAACACTATCTTATTATATCAAGGTGTTTTGCAAAAAAATCGCGGAATAATACAACTAATGAAAATTATTCAAAAAACTCAAAACACCGTCGGTATAATTATTGGGAGGGGGGAATATAAAAAAAACATTCAAAGTTATATTAAAAAACACAATTTATATTCTTGCGTTCATTTGTTACCCGCTATTCCATATCCCCAGTTATTAAAAATCACCTCTTCTGCTGATATTGGGGTTGCTCTAATTAATCCTAATAGCCTAAGCAATCAACTTGCTTTACCAAATAAGTTTTTTGAGTACGCAGTTTCTGGTCTCCCTGTGCTTGTTTCATCTTTACCCAACATAAAAAAATATATCTTAAAATATAATTTAGGCTGGTTCATAGATCACAATGATTTACAGGGACAAGTTAATATAATTAAAAGCTTACAAAACAAAACAAGACAAGCCCCCGTTGCTCATAGCTATAGCTCTTTTTATTGGGAGTCTCAAGAAAATGATTTTTATAACTTTATAATAAATAATGAATAAAAAATTAAACATATCAATTATTATAATTGGTTATAATACTTGCAAAGAATTAGAAAGACTACTAAAATCAATTAATAATTTAAACAAAGGTTATCACATACTAGAGGTTGTTTATGTAGATGATGGATCTCAAGACTCTTCGTTAAATCTTTTTAAGCGTTTTTCTCTAAATTTTCAGAAAAAGTTTCATAAGAATGATGCTAACAAGGGTCGATCTTTTTCAACGCAAGTGGGCATAAATATAGCTAGCGGAGACTGGTTTTTATTTATTAGAAGCAACGAGATTGCTTCGAAAAACTTAATTAATGAATATAGCTTAGCTATTAGCCAGTATTCAGGTCTTGCTTTCATGGGCGTTGTGCGCTATCAATCTAAAGATAAATACTTTGAAAAATATTTAAATAATAAAAAAAGGGGGGTTAATTTATTTCACTGTGGAGAAAAAATACATTATAAATTTTTATTATTTAATAATTCAATTTTAAATAAACGTATATTTCAACATGTTTGTTTGGACCCTAGTTTAAAAAGCTATGGTGGAGAAGAGCTTGATTTTTCTCTTAAGCTTAACAAAGCCTTCCCTAATATGATTTGCGCTTGCCCTGGCGCTGTTGTTTATAGAAATAATTATCCAAGCCTTAAAGAACACTCTTCTCGTCTTGAAGAGTTTGGCTTATTTAACTTTAAGGCTTTGTCAAAAAAACTTCAGCTTCAAATTGTTTACTATAGGTTGTTTTTAAGTCGTTTTATTCTTTTAAGGCTTGTTGTTTTGTTTGTTTATTTTTTTTGCAACACTATAAATACTAAAATAAAAATTAGGCCACGCTATCTAATAATCCGCGCTCATTTTTTAGCTGCAATTTTAAAGGGGTATTACAAAACTTCATAGTCGCCAGACCTAATGTCTTCCAGGGTTGCTTCTTCCCAGTCTTCTCTATTGTTTTTTTTATTTTTAATAACAGCTGATTCTTTGTTCACTTCCCCTTCAGTTGGGTTGCTGTTATAGGTAAAAACAATAATTGGTATTGTAGAAACAAAAAACAATAAACAGGCTTTCATAATATTATCTACATTAAACATAAGAGCCCCCTCAGGGTATGCTAATTGTTCTACCCCTGAAATAAAAAATATAGATATGGCAATACTAATTCCTGAATAACAAAGTATATATATAAAAGACTTAACATTATAAGTTTTTAAGGTTATAGAACATGCAAGCCAAATATATATGTTGAAAATTATCCATAATATTGCGGCTGTTAATGAACTAACAACTAAAATTACAATATATAATATATAGCCTAGAATAATTTGAATTGTTGGTATGTTTTGTTTGAGATTGTCAACCATATTAATATATAATAATATTAATAAATCATATCATAATGCAATGCAAAACTAATATTGAATATTTTTTTTAAAATTGCTTAAAATCAATTAAATTTTTCAATGCTTAAGCACATTAATTATGGCATTAT
>MDTG01012536.1_pt1 | contig 12703 bp, 15 predicted proteins | sample 811421 | NCBI WGS metagenome assembly MDTG01 (sample SAMN05326645, study PRJNA326480) | marine metagenome | isolation source: seawater | place: Pacific Ocean: South East | collected 2011 | reverse complement strand
TGACGGTATCCTACAAGCTAAAGCCGAAGGTTTTAGCGATATTAAAATAAACTGTGTCATGCTCAAAGGGCGTAACGATGATGAAATTCTCGACCTGATTGCGTTTATTCGAGAGCACCATTTAAGTATCAGCTTTATTGAAGAAATGCCCTTGGGTGAAATAAGCGAACACGACCGTGCGTTAACGTTTATGAGTAGCGCCGAAATTCACGAAGTGATTAACCAAGAGTATGAATTAACGCCCTCTGATAATGAAACCGGCGGGCCCAGCCGCTACTGGCAGTTTGCAGATGGTCACCCTTCTCGTGTGGGATTTATCTCCCCCCATAGCCATAATTTTTGCAATACGTGTAATCGTGTCAGAGTGACGGCTCAAGGCCGATTGCTTTTGTGTTTGGGCAATGAGCACAGCGTCGATTTGAAAGCGGTAGTCAGAGCCCATCCAACGGATTTAGAACCGGTCAAACAAGCCATTATTGATGCTATGGATTTAAAACCCGAGCGCCATCATTTTGATCTAGATGCCGACGTGCAGATCGTGCGTTTCATGAATGCAACTGGCGGTTAAACCTTACCAATGCATGTATGGGGGGAAACCATTTATCCGTTTTGAAAGGGGCCTTGATGGCTCCTTTTTTATAGGTGCGTAATTGCCATGCCTTAATCTGGGTTAAGCGTTATAATGCTATATGCACATTTTCGTTCGCAGTATTAAAGGGCAAGTACCATGTTAAGTTATCGTCACGGTTTTCACGCAGGCAATCATGCGGATGTGCTTAAACACTGGGTGTGTGTGCTGACGGCTCAATACATGGCAAAAAAAGATAAACCTTTCTTTTACATTGATACCCACAGCGCAGCCGGTATTTATAGCCTAAATGACCAATTGGCAAAAAAGACCAATGAATCAAAAGCCGGTATTCAAACCCTATGGGATGAAAAAGTGCCCGCTGTCTTTAAAGACTATATGGGGGTGATCAATCAGTTAAATCCAGGTGAGCGACTTAAACTGTACCCCGGTAGCCCTTGGTTTGTGCGTCAGTTTTTACGTCCCAGTGATAAGGTGCGCCTGTTCGAGTTGCACCCTCAAGATTTTCAATTGCTTCGTAAGAATTTTACCGGCGATAAAATAGTCGCTATGGAAAAACAAGACGGCTTTGCGGGCTTAAAAGCGTTATTACCCCCGCCTACTAAGCGCGCCATGGTGGTGATTGACCCGCCTTATGAGCAAGCCAAAGAGTACCAGCAAGTGGTGGCTGCCATGGAATCCGCTTTAAAACGTTTTCCTCAAGGTGTGTATGCCATTTGGTACCCACTGATTAATCGTAATGACAAACAAAAAATGAGCGAAACCATGGCTCGAAAGCTTAAAAACCTTAAGCCTAAGAGTGTTTTGGATGTGCGTCTTTGGGTGTCGGGGGATAAAGAAGAGCAGGGTATGTATGGCAGTGGTATGGTGATTATGAACCCGCCGTGGAATCTCGAGCAGCAACTAAATGAAGGGCTACCCTACCTAGTAGAGAAAATGGGCTTAACAGAAAATGCGGGTTTCAGCGTTGATTACATCGAAAATAATTAACCTATTCGTCATCTCGATTTCGCCAGCGGTGGAATCGAGAATGCACATGCTTGCCTAAATGCTGGCTGTAATCCTCAAAGCAATCCACCACAAATAGGATCACCACCACCACCAGCGACAATTTAAATGCGCTACCGAGTTCTCCAATACCAATGCAGACTCCAACCGCGGCTAAAGCCCATATAGTCGCTGCGCTGGTTACGCCATAGACACTGCGCCCTTTACTGAGCATGACGCCTGCCCCTAAAAACCCAATCCCGGTAATCACTTGGCCAATAATACGCGATGGATCCGTCATATTAGCGTTGATAGAGACATAAGTAGAGCAAGCAATAAAGACGTAGGTGCCCAGAATAATCAGAGCGGATGTGCGGATGCCGGCAGGTTTGCCGCGGATTTGACGCTCCAGCCCAATGATGGTGCCACAGAGCAAGGCCATAAAAATAGAGGGCCAATCAAAAGGAGTGATGTCGAGTAAAAATTCAGTATCCATACACTATTAAATATAGTGCAGGATACGCTGGCCGCTAGGTTTAATTGAGCCTAGTTCGCCATTTTTTGCTTATTCGTACGTGCAAAGATAGGCGCTATCAACTGCCACTTTTACACCAAACTTCACGTTGGCTTCAACGATAAATGATTCGCCTTGATTGAAGGTTTTCCACTCTTCAGTGCCTGGGAACTGAATCGTTAATGCGCCAGTGACTACTGTCATGGTTTCTTTTTGGCTAGTACCAAATTCATACTCGCCTGCGGCCATAACGCCTACAGTGGCTGGAAGCGTTTGTGTTTTATAAGCGATGGATTTTACTTTGCCATCGAAATATTCATTAACTTCAAACATGCTGATTCCTCAGAAGTGATTAAAAAATGGGGTGGCGATTCTAGCACTGGCATTTGAGCGGGCATAGTGTCATTTTTTCATGTTGTTATGTGGTTATTTAATGAGCAGGTGCATGAAGGAAATAAATGCTAAAAATTCCCAAGCAGCAGGGGAATTGCTTTAAAATACCGGCATATTCAATGTACTTGGTTTATAGGTTTGCACTGGTGCAATTAACTGATCAACAATTAGACATTATTGCCCATGAACAAGGTCATGCAAAAGTCATTGCAGTGGCCGGAGCCGGTAAAACCAGCACGCTGGCTTTGTTTATTCAAAAGCGCCTTGAGCAAGGGCAAAACCCTAAGCGTTTGTTGGTCATTATGTACAATAAGTCCGCTCAGCTGGATTTCTCTCATAAACTGCGCTCTGTTATGCAGGGGCCGCTTCCTCAAGTTCGCACCTTTCACTCATTAGCGTTAAAAATTTATCAGGGCTTAGTACAGCAAGGAGCTTTGCCGCCTTTTCAGGAAAAACTCATATCACAAAGTGAACAAGAGTTGATTCTTTGGCGCTTAATGCAACAGCATGCCAATAAAACGCTGGCCCAAGAAATTCTTAACGATAAAAAGAAATGGCTTGATCCCATGATGTCATTTATGGAGCAAGCTAAATCCTGCTTGGACCCTGCTCAAGCGGTCTTTAATGCGTCTGGGTTGCCTAAACAGTGTGGCTTTTTTGTGAAAGTGTTTGAGGCGTTTGAGCAATGGCGTAAGCAGCAGGGCCGTATTGGTTATGCGGATATGCTGTATGACCCGTGTTTATTATTCAGTGAACGCCCGGATTTAGCTGCCCATTATGCCAATCACATGGACTGGATTCTGGTGGATGAATATCAAGATATTAATCCGATTCAACAGTTCTTATTAGAAACCCTAGCCGGCAAACGAGCACAGGTGATGGTGATTGGCGACCCTGATCAAACCATTTATGAGTTTCGTGGTTCCAGCAGTCACTTTATGCTGCATTATTTTGATGACCATTTTAAAGAAGCAACCCACTACTCACTGAGTCGAAGTTTTCGTTATGGACACGATGTTGCTCTATTAAGCAATCAATTGATTCAATTTAATAAACAGCGCCAGCCGGTGATGGCCATTGCCCATGAGACCAACCCTAAGACAAAGGTTCAGCTGCATAAAGACGATGACTATGCTCAGCAAACGTTAAGCTTGATACAGCAGTCACTCAAGCACATGCCGGCTGAAAATATAGCCGTATTGTTACGAATCTGGGGAATCAGTGCGCCACTAGAGCTGGCTCTTTTGCAAGCCAATATTCCCTACCAGATGGCCCATCATAGCTGGGTGCTGGAACGGTATGAACTACAGCCATTTATGATGCTGTTTGAAATTGCCGGAGGTGTATTTTTTCAACAAGGTTTGCGCAAGCGGTTTTCTAGTTGGCTAATGTTTCTCACGTTTCCAGCGTTGAAAATTAAGCGCAGTGAGTTAGAAAATATCGCCAAAGGTTTAGCTCAATGCGATGAAAAAGTAATGCGTGGCTTTAAAGATTTAGATTTATCGCAGTTATCAACTTGGCAAAAGCAACAAGTGGAAAACCGATTACAGTTGATTGAGTTAGCACTGCACCCTCGCATTACAGCCCATCAGTTAATCAATCGTTACTTACGTGAAACTGACTTTTACAAAGGGTTAAGCGATAGCGCATTCAGTGGCCAGCAAGTGGACGACCGCATTGCCACGGTACAAGGGTTTTCTCGCTTTATGGCAAAGCTAAATATCAGTGCGGCCAGTACCTATGAATATTTGCAGGGCTTAACTCTAGTTAAACAACAGCAAAACCAAAATACAGGAGTGGTGATCAGTTCGATACATAGAGCGAAAGGCTTGCAGTGGCCGGTGGTGATCTTACCGGCATTAAATAATCATTATTACCCGTACCACAGTGATGGTGAGATGCAGCAAGCGACGTCAATTGAAAGCGAGCGTCGTTTGTTTTATGTGGCCATGACCCGCGCCATGCATGCGCTTCACTTAATTTGTCCGTCCGACCTTGATTCATCACCGGATCAAAAAACCATTAGCCCATTTATTGATTCCATGAAAGTGCCTGCTTTGCTTAAAATTCAAGCGGCTGTTAGTCAAGGTGATAAAGTTTTAGCACTTCCTAAAGCAGTCATTGCACACGCTCAAGATTATGTGAAGACACTGGGTTGGGACTTAGAATTAACCTTAGCACCACCCAAGCCAAGCAAGTCAGTAGATAGCTTAAAACGCCCTGCAATACACTCACACAATTCTTCTCCTGCGCAAATTGAAGTATGGATCAAACATCAGAAATTTGGTGAAGGTGTGATAAAAAATGAAACGGACGTTCATTGGTCCATTCAGTTTAAAGACGGGCAGGTACGTACACTGGATAAACGCATTGCAGCTCCCATGCTGCAATGGTTATAAAAGATAGAAATTTTTATTTCTTTTTGAGTAGGTCCGCTTCGGCATCGGCAATCCATTGTTGCTGTTCTTCGGTCAAGTACACCTGATCAAGAAGCTCGGCAGCGTAATCGGCTTTTGCTGCTAGGGTTTTTGCAATGAGTACAGCCATTACTTGTACCGCAGGCACTTCACTCCAAATACTGGTGTGTAAACAATGCCAGTAGTTCACATCTATGGATTTTGGTTTTTCAATTTGACCTTGGCAGGTTTCGCAAATAAAAATACAAGACTCGAAGTCAGGCTGCTTAGGCACAGGTGGTACTTCATGAATAAATAGTTTCACACCATGGTTGTCACATAACTCACAATGGCTTTTACTGCGTCGAGCAAGATCCTTACCGAATTCATTTAATTCGTTTAGTCGCCCTTTGTGCTTATCGGCACCTTTACTCATAGTTAGATCACTTAAATGGAGATGGCTCTAGTGTAACCGATTATAGGGTTAAATTGGCTTATTTCCCCTAATCTTTATATTAATAAGCTCAGTATAATAGGATTTATTTCACTGGGTGGTGCACATGGCAAATGAGTATGGTGTGTTCAATTAAGGAACGGTTGTTTTAGAATATTGGGCGGGAGAAATTGGCCTTCAAGAGATGCTTGACCATGAGCGTGAGCAAAGTCAGGACACAAACATAAAAGAGGGGTCGATCGTAATCGCTGATTGTCGGGAGGCGGTTTTTTCACTCAGTGAATCTGAGATCCAGTCTATTTGTCATTCAACGTTATCCCGTGTAGGTTATCAGCAAAAGAAAGTCGCTATTGTGATTAACCCACATACATGGGATATCGCTAACAATTACAGCGGATACTCCTGGGGAAGCGGTAATGATGTCTTGTGTTTCCATTCTCATCAAGCTGCCTGTGCTTGGTTAGAGTTGGACAGTGATAATGTACAAAAACGATTAATGAATTTAAAACAGGTTTGTCTTTCACAAGAATCATTTAAAGAATAAAAAGAGCAACTAAATGACATCACTACTCAATAAAACAGCGGTCGTCACCGGTGCGGGTTCAGGCATTGGTCGGGCGCTTGCCATTGAATTGGCTAAGCAAGGCTGCCAATTAGCAATCTCGGATATTAACGTGTCCGGTTTGCAAGCGACGAAGCAAGGGATTCTCGATATTGCGCCTAAGGCCGTTGTTCATATTTACGAACTGGATGTGGCCAATCGTGCAAGTATGCTTGATTATGCTACGTTAGTTCACGCTGAACTGGGTGATATTCATTTGGTGATTAACAATGCAGGCGTCGCACTCTCAAGTGGTTTAGATGATACCAAGCGTGAAGACTTCGAATGGTTAATGAATATTAACTTTTGGGGGGTTGTTAATGGTACCGAAGCGTTTTTGCCGTTTTTAAAGCAAGCTCAAGGTGGTGGACATGTGGTGAATATCAGCAGTGTATTTGGCATGATCGCGATACCAAGACAAAGCAGTTATAACGCGGCAAAATTCGCAGTACGAGGTTACACCGAAGCGCTGCGCCAAGAAATGTGCTTAAACCATAACAATATTGAAGTCAGCTGCGTTCACCCTGGTGGCATTGCGACGGAAATTGTTCAAAATGCCAGAATATCTGACGGTGAAGATCGCGCAGAATTGTCGCAAAGCTTTGATAAATTAGCCCACACCACACCAGAAAAGGCCGCCAAGATTATCGTGGCCGGTATTAAGAAGAATAAACCCCGTATTATGGTGGGTTGGGATGCCCACGTTATTCATGTGTTAGTGCGTTTATTGGGGATTCGCTACATTAGTTTGACCCAATGGTTAACGAAACGTTTAAATTACCAATAAATGAAACGTTTTATATATCGTTTATTTTTTACTCAGCGTCATATTTAAAACATGGCGCTGATTCTTTTTAAGTTTGACGATATCGTTGAGTATGTTGCCGTTTTCGATGCACAGCATGGTTTTATACGCATCATGAGGAAACTGGCTTAAGGTTTTACTTTTATTAATCCAAGGGTTCCACACCACACTGGATGCACTGTTACTGGTAAGGGCGATATCGTGTTTGCCGTCATTGAGTGAGTATTCTATCTCACCCAAATAAATACGATCGACCTCTTCACTAATGATCACCGGCCCATGCTGGGTTTTACTCTTCCATTGGTCTAGCGCGTCCACATAATGATGTTTATGAGCACCCATTATGCGAGTTTGTGAAATGGCATCGACGCCTAAATACGTATGCAATGCTTGGCTAAAGCTAAAGGTATCATTGCCCGTATTGTGTGTGATTAATTCAATCTTAAGCGTATCTGAAAAATGAAAGCGGCAACGCAATTCAAACGCAAATGGCCAGATGGCTAGGGTTTCATTGTTCTGTTTAAGCGCTAATTCCAGTGTTACGCCGTGAGCACTTTCTTTAATATCATCTAATTGCCAGATTTGCGTGCGAGCAAAACCATGTGCATTTTTTTTACTCAAAACACTTTGTGAAATACCCGCAGGGTTCTTCTCTAATACGCCAAACCAAGGCCAACAGATGGGCACGCCACCTCGTAAGCCCTGGCCTAACTTGTACTCTGCGCTGGCACTGAGCCAAACAAATTCCCCCAAAGAGTGGTGATCAAATCGGGTGAGTTGACTGCCTTGCAGGCAAACTTCAGCAAAAAACCTTGGGTGTCGAATTTGCACGCACTCAAGTTCGTCAATCACGACGGTCGAACAAAAGGCGCTTTGAGCAATAACGGACATTTGCTTACTCCGGAAAAAACAACGCTAGGCTATTGGCATGGGCAATGGGTAAAAATGCATTGATATCGATGTTTTTTACATCCGCTACTTTTTCGGCCACAAAGGGGAGGTAGCAGGATGCATTTTCTTTCCCCCGGTAGGGCACAGGTGTTAAGAACGGCGCATCGGTTTCAAGAATGATATTTTCAAGCGGTGTCATTCGAATAATATCACGCACATTTTCCGCTGTGTTGAATGTACAGATACCGTTAAAACCTAAGCAAAACCCCTGATCGATGGCATATTGAGCCAGTTCTGGGCCTGAGGTAAAGCTGTGTATAACGCCCTTGCGTTTTAAGCTGGTTTCAAAGCGCTTGAGTATGGCAATGGTGTCATCATCGGCGTCACGGCTGTGAATCACCACGGGCAGGTCAAGATCCGCGGCGATTTGTAACTGTTCATGAAATACCTGACGCTGTACCTCACGGTCAGCATTATCATAAAAATAATCTAAACCGATTTCACCAATGGCCACAATACGCTCATGCAATGCTTGTTGGCGGATGATCTTCGCTGTCTCAGGAGTGTATTTCTCAGCGTCATGGGGGTGAACACCTTGTGTGCCCCATAGCATGTCATCTTGCTCCACTAGGGACATGACATTATTTAAATTGTCTGGTGAGACGGCGATGGTAATAATTCTCTCAACACCTGCGGCCTTTGCATTGGCTAAAGTGACATCGAGTGGATTGTCTTTTAAATAATCCAGGTGGCAGTGAGTTTCGATTATTGGGTGCTCGAAGATAGGGATTTCGCGCTTGTTGCGTTTGCTCATAATCATCAATCTATTGGTGTTTAGGGCTATTGTACGGTTATGTCATGTCGTGCCAAGTGGTTCATGCAAATATACAAACTTAGGATGATTAATAGGCTCACACCGCCATGCTGAACCATAGTCGAATTATGAAAAAAATTCGGGTCTGGTGGGGTTTATCGTTATACTGTTAAAAACCTCAATTGAGCCTGACATATGAAAGACGTAGCGGATATCCGTCGCCAATATGGCGCGGATGAATTACATCTAAAAGACTTGCACGAAAATCCAATGGAGCAGTTTAAACATTGGTTGGGGCAGGCAATTGAATCGAACTTGTTTACGGACCCTACGGCCATGAACGTAGCCACCGTGGACGCCGATGGCATGCCCAGCCAGCGTATCGTGTTATTAAAGAAATACGATGATGCCGGTTTTACCTTTTTTACTAATTTAAAGAGTAATAAAGCGCTGCAGCTTGAGGGTAACAGCAACATTAGTTTGCATTTCGCTTGGCTATCGCTTGAGCGCCAAGTGATTATTCGCGGACAGGCGCAAAAACTGTCGGTGGCAGAAAACGCACAGTACTTTTTATCTCGCCCTCGTGATAGCCAGTTAGCAGCTTGGGCCAGTCATCAAAGTAAAACGGTGGCGACACGCAAATTGCTTGAGCAAGCGTTTGTGCAAATGAAAAATAAATTTTCTAAAGGTGACATACCGTTACCAGACTTTTGGGGGGGGTATAAAGTGATGCCGATTTCCATTGAGTTCTGGCAAGGTAGAGAGAATCGTTTACATGACCGCTTCATCTATAAGCGAGATGCTCAAGGCCAGTGGAACATAGAGCGTGTACAGCCATAGATAAATACCGCTGACTTTAATCGCGACAAAGTCGATTAATCAGGGCGGTATGCTTTGGATAATTTGCAGCCAGTTGTTCTTTTTTGCCCATTTCAAAATCGGCAAAATCAAACCCTGGTGTGACCATACAGCTAACTAAGCTGTAATCAGAAGGTTTTGCGGTGATGGGTTCACTGCAAAACCAAGTGTTGGCACTCACACAGACAGTTAATTCATGTTCTGCGCCCAGATAGGTTTCAGATAATTCACCGGCGCCGTTAATACTGCGAATTACAAGTGGGCAGCCTTGCTGATAGAACCATAACTCATCGCTTTTGATGCGGTGCCAAGCTGAAAAATCCCCACTGGTTAGTAGGAACTGAATAGCTGTGGCGCTATGACGCTTACCGTTATCTGTTTGTATTGGGTGTTTTGACTCATAAATACGACGGTAATATCCCCCTTCAGGGTGAGGCGTAAGTTGAAGGTGGTCTATCCAGTGTTGGTAATGTTTCATTCAGTGTTTCGCTTGGCAAACCAAGTGCCGGAGCACTTGTTTTCATTAATGGTAGTAAACCAAGAGCCTGTGGCACTTTCGTTACCGATTCGACCTTGTATGTAATGACCATTGCGGTCACTTATATAAAAAAAGCCGCCTTTTTCAATCGTGCCATCCATATCGTTGCATTGCTTCAAAAAACAATAAAAGTCGATATGGATTTCGTTTTTATGAATTTTTAGCCCCACATCACCTTCTTTGACGCATTCACCGTGGTCGGTGGTGAAAACCCCTTTCATATCACTTTTTCCTAAGCCATTGTCACAACCTAGCAGTAAGCAGAAAAGTGCGGTACATAGTGTGATGGGAAGCTTAGTCATTATTTGCCTTTAAAGTTGGCGGCTCTTCTTTCTATTAAAGCAGATACCGCTTCAATATGATCCTGAGTTTGATGCAAGCTTGCCTGAATGGCTGCGCTGGTTTGTAATAATGTGTCCAAAGGAAGAGTGGTGCCAGCGCGCATTAGCTGTTTAGTTGCTCGCAGTGCTTGCGGTGGATTCACGGCAATACGCTTAGCCAGTGCCATGGCTTCTGTTATTAACGCATCGGGTTCAACCAGTTTGTTCAACATGCCCCATTCAAAGGCTTGCTGTGCACTGATGGCTTCACCGGTAAAGGCCATTTCCGCGGCGCGACCGTAGCCGGCGATACGAGGAAGAATCCAAGCGCCGCCATCACCAGGAATTAAGCCAACCTTAATAAAGCTTTCAGCGAAGCTTGCCTTGGTACTGGCGATGCGCATGTCGCAATACATGGCCAGATCACAACCGGCACCCACAGCAGGGCCATTGACTGCGGCAATGGTTGGAATATTAATATTATGCAATGCCACAGGAATACGCTGAATGACTTTAGCGTAGTTTTCACGAATGTCATTGGCCTCACCTTCGAACATGCCTTCCTTATTAAGCATGTGTTTGATATTGCCACCACTTGAAAATGCAGACCCTGCGCCGGTAATAATCACACAGCGTATGTCTTGGTCCTTTTCGATGGAGGTTAGGGCGTTTAAAAATGCGTCAACCACTTCAATTTCGGAAATTGAATTTCTAAGTTCAGGTTGATTCAGTGTGATGGTAGCAATGTGTTGCTGTTTATCTAATAAGATCGCGCTCATGATGACTCCTTTAATCTGGAATCATAGTGAGCGTATCTTTTATAAGTTGCAATGTTTAAGGGGGCTTAAGCGTGTCCAATATATAGCAACACGCACTCACGAAAAGACGGCTTGAATGGCAGGTAATGGATGTTGAGCTGCTTAGTTGATACCCAATAATTTATGAGTCTGTAATGACATGCGCCATTGAGGATGATCCAAACAATATTGTGTGGCGCTTTGCATGTTCTCACGAATAATCATGCCGCTATTTTCAACCCCATAATCCGCCATAGGCGAAAGGTAATAATAGTCCGCTTGAATATCATTGATATCATCAGGAGATAGGTCAACCTGTGGGTATACCAGCTTAAGCTCATGACATTGTTTGATAATGACATCGCTTTTACCTTTAGGGCTGATACATACCCAGTCTAAATTTTTTGGCAGGGGGAGGGTGCCATTACTTTCAACTGCGCATTCAAATTGGTGTTGTTGAAAATCATCAACCAAGCTTTCGGTTAGTTGTAAAGCCGGCTCACCACCGGTAAAGACCACGTAAGGCGAGCCATGTTGTGTATTTGGCCATAAACGAAGGGCTAAATTCAGTAATTCAGCTTGTGAATATACACCGCCATTTTCGCCATCGGTGCCCGTGATGTCGGTATCACAAAATTGGCAAACTGCAGCCTTGCGTCCGCTTTCCTTTCCGTTCCATAAATTACATTTACTGAACCGAATAAAAACAGACGCGCGTCCGGCTCGAGCGCCTTCCCCTTGAAGCGTATAAAACGCTTCTTTTACTTTAAACACAGGAGTAACCATTTATTCGTATTCAACAGGGTCGGTAGCGTTATTGTCGGCAAATGCTTCTAAGCGCTCAACACAAGCACCGCATTTACCGCAGGCTTTCTCGCGACCATTGTAGCAAGTCCACGTATGCTCATACGTTAAATTCATGCCCAGGCCATCTTTTAATATCTCGCCTTTACTTGAGTTGAGATAAGGGGTCTCTATGGTAATGGGCTCATAGTTGGCAATTTGCGCGACATCATTCATAGCGTGAACAAATTCAGGACGGCAGTCAGGGTAAATAGCGTGATCACCTGCATGGGCACCGTAGTAGACCTTACTGGCTTCAATATCTACGGCATAGCCAATGGCAAGAGACAGCAGGATCATATTACGGTTGGGCACCATGGTGCTCTTCATATTGTCCGCTTCATAATGACCCTCTGGTACATCGATGCTGCCAACTAAGGACGAGCTTTGCATTAGCTGATTAATAGGAGAGATATCAAGAATCTTGTGAGGCACATTTAATTGTTGGCACACCGTACTGGCAACCTCAACTTCTTTAACGTGCTTTTGGCCGTAATTAAACGTTAAAGCATAAACATCATACCCATCTTTAATCACACGATTTAAAAGGGTGAACGAATCCATTCCACCACTATATATAACAACTGCCTTTGGTTTGCTCATGAAAGCCCCCTAAAATTTGCGCGAGTATAACAAATAGCCAAGCCTAATACAGGTGTACAAAATAATAGAGTTGACTAAATGGTCAGGTTGTTTTCGGGCGCTATCTAATTAGACGATTAGTAGATAAAGGTGGCGACATTAAAGGACCTATATATATAGGTGTTTGACATGGGAAAAGGCTTTTGTAAAAAATCTACAAAAAGCGTTGACTAAAAAACTCATATGCGTAGAATGCCCCCCCTCAACAAGGCAAGCCGATTCGAATCGAAACTAACTTGTTGAATTTGAAAGAAAAAATGA
>MDTG01355215.1_pt1 | contig 12704 bp, 18 predicted proteins | sample 811421 | NCBI WGS metagenome assembly MDTG01 (sample SAMN05326645, study PRJNA326480) | marine metagenome | isolation source: seawater | place: Pacific Ocean: South East | collected 2011 | reverse complement strand
GGCGCGTTCCAGAAGATGGGCGACGTCGTCGGTGGATTTGGGTTTCAAGCGGCCTCTCCGAAGGGCGGGTGGGGTGTCGGCGGGATGCTGGCGGGAACGGTGCGAGAGTGCCATAGCCGCCCCGCGCCGTCCATGGCGCCCGGCGGGAAGAAACCGACCGGATCGCCCATATTTCCGCATTCTGGCCCCTATCCGCCGGCCGGGCCTTGATCCATCGCAACGCGTCCGGCAATTCCGGAGCCGGGGTGGATTGATCGCGGTGACAGTCGGGTTGACAGTCCGGGGGGCCGCCCCTTATATGATCGCGCCTCACGCCGCCCGACCGGGCCGGCCGAGAGGGCGCGTAGCTCAGCGGGAGAGCACTGTCTTCACACGGCAGGGGTCGCTGGTTCAATCCCAGCCGCGCCCACCATTCTTAACCCTTGATAGCCTTGGCGTTCAGAGCCGTTCGCAGGATGTTCCGCGAGTGCGGAATGGGTGCTCATTGCCAACTTTTGCCAAAAAGTTGCCAACGGTGTTCATGAACTTTTCCAGTACTCAGCGCCTAAATGTCTAGGCCTCGGTCGGGCCGTCTTCCGAGGTCGCGGGCGTGACCGGGGTGGTCCCGTCACGTTTTTCGATTGCTTTGCGCTTGTCCTCGGGCACCACGTTCTCATAGAGATCGTCAATGTGCTTGGGCATTGAGATCATCTGTTCGGCGATGAGGTTCACGAGGCTAAACAACTTTTCTGCAGTTGCCACATCATCTTTCAAATCCAGGACGCCGGGGTGTACTGCTTCGTTCCCGATTACGCGGACAATGTCGAGAGATTGCTGTACGCGTTTGTTGAGGCCACGGGCAACCAAGTTCTTAATGTTTTGATTGAGGTTGTCCTCGCCAGGGTCTAGTTCACGGCAAAGCTTTTGTATGGCAAGCCGGAGCAGCGCCGCCGCTCCGCGAGGGGACCTATCGATGATATCGCGGGCTTCGTTGTAGTCCCGGACGACCTCCGGGCTAAGGTCTTCATTCGGTTCGGCGCCGCGCCTGATCGTGGGATGGATGAGCCGGTCGTGTAGCCATAGTGCGACGCCACTGCAATTGTAACATTTGCTCGCGTGTAAATTTTCCAAGGTGTATCGGGTGTATGTGGTGTCGTTCCTGTCGTAGAGCTCGATTTCTCCTGACGCCAATTTTCGGAACCTTGGCAAGAGACGGTCCCGGGTCTCCTTGTCCAAGTTTTTATCGTTCTTGAAGTTTTCAACCATCGCCTCTGTAACGATGTGAGGAGTTTTTCCGGCGTCGACACGATTGCTGAAAACGTTGAACCAATACTGGGTGGTGTATGCGCCACAGTGGGGGCAGCTGAACGCAGTCTCCTCAATCGTTGGCGGGACGTGCTTTCCGGGCATTTTGATGATGTTCCTCAGTGTGATGTTCAAGAAGTTGTGTTTGGCAACCCCACATGCCAAATGTCATTGACAATGTCAAGTTTTACGTCTATAAAATCATCTATCATAATGTCATATTATTGTGTGCGAGAAGTTTAGATGGCGGTATATGAACAGCAGTTTCCTCGTGCGGTGAAGCCAGCGCCTGAGCCTTTGGGTTGGTACGTTCGCCCGTCGCATATTGATCACAGAGGGATTGCCGACACTTTGGCATCTGGATCGATAGGTCTGCATGGAGTTATCTTCGACCCTCTACATGAAGGCCGACATGCGGAACTTCATGATTTGGTTCTTGAAAAAGATAGGGATGCCATCCTCGATCCTCGCACCCAAGAATTGGGGTTGCCTGGTGGGTTCAATGAGAGGTTGGCTAAGTTGCCCTGGGCGATGGACCGGCAGCACAGCCCCGGTGATTTCGATGAAGTGAACGCCCGACGGATTGCAGATGCCATCGCTCAATACGCGATTTCAAATAGGTACACCTCTGTCCTTGCTCCCACTCACTACATCGAGAGCGCAAACAGCCCCTGGCTCGATGTCGACGTGAGGTCAACGTTCTACCTACGTAGCTATTTGGACAAAGCAGGAGGTAATAAAGTTCCTATTTTTTACTCTCTTGCCATTTCCTACGAGGCGTTTCGCAACAAGGAAGAAAGACAGGTCATCATTCAAAAGCTGGCTGGCCTTCCCATTCAGTCACTTTGGGTGAAGGTGTCTCAAAGCGGGAATTTAACGCATGCAGGGGTGCGGAACCTAGTAACAGGGGCCGCTGATTTCCACTCGCTAGGTGTGCCTTTGATTGGGGATATGGCGGGTGGTCTTCGTGGTTTGAGTGCTCTTGCATTTGGTGCATTTGGCGGGGTTGCACATGGGGTGACGCAGAAGGAGAGCTTCAATGCCGGATCGTGGTTGAAGCCGCCAAAACCTGAAAGCAAAGGCTTTGTCTTGCCTCCTAGGGTTTATGTCGCGCCTCTGGATTTGCATCTTAAAAAGCAAGACGCAGAAGCTTTCTTCGCCGCCCGAAACGCCAAGTCGAGATTTGGTTGTCATGATCGGGGGTGCTGTCCGAGGGGGCCGCAGGATATGTTTGACAACCCCATTCGACATGGGTTGATCCAGCGTTCAGCAGAAATTCAGAGATTGAGTTCAGTGCCGGAGCAATATAGGGCTCAGCGGTTTTTAGAGGACGTCTTGCGCCCTGCAACGGACGCCGCCGTATTCGCCGAAACCTTGTCATTTGGTGGGCATGAAAAATTAGAGCGCCAAATGAAAGAAAAAAGAAGGGTGCTTGATCGCCTGCGTATTGGGCTAGGAAAGTTCGTTGATGACGGGCATATAGTCTCGTTTTCCCAAGTGCCGCAGCGCCGAGCAGCTAGGCGTTAAGAGAGTGGAATTATAAAAAAACGCAGATGGATGGAGCTTAGACAATGTCGCAAGCGGTTGCAGAAAAATTGGAAATAATGAAAAAGCGAGCAGCAATTCGCGCGGTCGATGTCGCCAATATGCTTGGCACCACCCCGGAAACGGTTTCTCGGTGGAACCAAGGGCGGGCATACCCTAGGCCAAGCAAAGAAAGTCTGCTCGTAGACCTGGAGTACATCGTTGAGAGGCTCTCTGAATTTTACACTGACCCTAAGACTGCTCGTGCTTGGCTTTATTCTAGGCACAAGTATTTTAATGGTTTCCGGCCAGCTGACCTTATTCAGGAAGGCAGGATTGAAGAGGTCTTAGAGGCAATCCAGTCGATGGCTGATCCTGAGTATACGTAGGCTGCATTCCAATTAATGTTAGAGCGTGACCCCGAATTATTGGAGCAACTAGAGGGGTATGAGCTGAAGCCATTTCGTGCTTCGGCTTATCGTGTTGCGTGGGAAGGCAGAAACCCGTTTCAGGGAAGTAGTGGGAAGCGGGGTCGTTGGAATAGCCCGGAAGGGCAATTCGAGATTTTAAATATGTGTCTCGTGTCCGAAGGTGCGGACGCTGAATTTTCGGCGTTCTGGTCTCTCTTTGAACAGCGGCCCGAGAAGCCTGCCCAAAATCATGAGTTAGAAGTGGAGTTGCAAAAGGTTGTTGAGCTATCCGCAGATGATTTGGCGCGGTTAGGTGTCGACATGGCCGAGTTTGGTTCGCGAAATTATTCTCGGACACAAGAGATTGCGGATGCCCTGAATTATTTGGGTTGTGATGGGCTAATCGTTCCTTCGCCTCGACACGACGGGCGCAATCTCGTCGTATTCATGCAGAACGTGGCCAAAGACTGCAAAATGGAATTAAAGTGCTCGCGAGCATTTAAGTGGCCGGATTGACCGGGTCACCGATTTGGTGCGTTCAGTACTCGTAGTGAGAACACGGCCTTCTCTTTCGCCTCTTCCGTGGCCTGTATGTAATACCGCTTCGTCACCCTGGACCCCGGCGCGTGGCCTACCTGGGCCTGCAACACGTGCTCGGGAATGCCGCGCTCCGCCTGCCACGTCATGAAAGCTTTGCGGAGCGTTTGGGGCGTTATGTGCTTCTTCACCCCTGCCTTCTTCGCTGCCGCAGCCAGTGCCTTTCGGAAGTTGTCCATAGGCTTGTCCGGATCGCGTCCGGGGAAGACGTAGCTGCTCTTTGTTGAGAGGCTCGCGAGGGCGTCCCTGAGCCCGTCTGAGAGCAGTATCCGGCGCTCTGACTGCCGCGTCTTCGGCGTCCAGCCGTCGCCTTCCTTGGGTCGGACCTCGACGTAGCCCTGGCCCACGAGGTTCACGTCTTCCCATTCAAGGTTGAACGCTTCACCCTTTCGGCAGCCAGTCTCCGCAAGAAGGCGGGCGAGCACGCCAAGGCGAGAGGGCAAAGCAGATATGATCAGTGAAACCTCCGCTTGCGTCGGCAGTTCAACGCGCTTCCGATCTTCGGGAATTGGTTCGACTGTGGGGACTTCCGGAACGAAGCCTTGTTCCTTCGACCACTTCATGACTGCCCGAAGAACGATGATGTCAGCGTTGACAGTGGATGGCCTTCGGCCCTGGTTCAACCGGTGCTCTTGGAACTCCTCCATCCGCCGGGAAGTGATACGGGCTACGTCATCTTTGCCCATGAAGGTCAGGATGGACTTGAGGCGGTGAAGATTGCTCTCCAGTGAACTCTTCCGCTTCTTTAGGGTCCGGACGCGGCGTTTCTCGTTCTCGCACCACTGGCGGGTCGCTTCGTTCAGCGTGATCCGGGCCAGCGGGATCGTGTCGTATCCGATGACGCCCTTCGATCTGATCTCCATAAGCTGCCGGTTGGCTTCGTCCAGTGCTTGTTGTCGGGACGGAAACTTGTGACGCTCTCGGCGCCCCGTCATCGTGACGTGAGGCGGAATGTCCAACTGCCATTCGCCAGTCGGCTTGCCGTCGAGGATGTACGGGCGGAGGCGCAAAGGGCCGCGCCGGATCGTCTTGCTCATCGCAAGTCCCCTTCTCGTATCTTACGCAGTTCAGCGGCAGGGTCGAACACGACGACGTTCTCAGCATCATCTGGGTCGATCTCGGATGAAACGTCTTCCTCGGTCTTCGAGTGCGGAAGACTGGCGACATACCCTTCAACTTCATCCCGGAGGTACAGCTTGCGTTTGCCCGGCCCTGAATGGACCGGCAGGCGGGTGTAGGGGATAGATCGGACTTGCTTGACCGAGCACCCCAGCATCTGCGCCACGTTCTCTATGAAAAGTACACGGTCTTCGGGGGAGACGAAGGCATAGGGTCGCCGACGCCTTTCCTCGTTATTCGTTTGTCCGAAGTCGTACTGTCCCATGCTGCTCAATCCAATTTTGAAACCGGTTGCACGCCTATGCGGCGCTCTCCATCACCCTTTTAACTTGGGTGGCTTGCCACTTCCCGCCCCGGCGCGTTGGGATGCCCTTCCGATTGAGTTCTTCTGCAATCTGGCTCGCGGGCAAGTTGCCCCATTTCAGAATGTCCGAGATCGTGTCCATGATGCACGCCTTCCATTCGTCTGACTTCCGCCGACGGACTTCCGCGCTCCGGATCGTGCCAAGCTTCCGAGCTTTGTCGGTCAGGTTCTCGGGCTTTCCGAGTTTAACCCCGCGTTGCTTAGCGGCGGCCAGGGCCGCTTTCGTCCGGACCGAAATCAAGCGGGCTTCCTCTTCCGCGACCATCGCCATGATCCCCACCGTCAGGCGGTTGGCATTCGGCATGTCGCAGCAGATGAACTCGACCCCTGCCTTTTCGAGGCCCAACAGGAAGTGCGCGTTACGGGCCAATCGGTCCAACTTGGCGACAACAAGGGTCGCTCCATGGGCCCGACACGCCCTCAACGCCTTATTCAACTGGGGCCGGTCGTCGTTCTTTCCGGTCTCCACTTCGGTGTAGGTGGCAACTAGCTGCCAATCCCCGCCGTTGAGGTATTCGCGTACAGCCTGCTCTTGTGCTTCGAGGCCCAGCCCTGAGCGGCCCTGCCGGTCGGTGGAGACGCGGAAGTAGGCGACGAACTTTCCGAAGTGAGGTTGTGGCATAGCCAAAATCCGAATTTACATGAGCAAGAACGGAGGTTGTTGTAAATGTAATATATGGCTTGCCCTTGGTCAATCTTGATAATCTTATGCAATTATTGAGTTGGGTTGGTGATGCGGGTTCTTTGGGGGTAGATGATGGAGTTTAAGGATAAACGAGAAGAGCAAAAATATTATCTCAGTCGCCTGCAAGCAGGTGATGTTACTGCGTGGAACGGTTGGCGAAATACGAACAAGAATTCTGAAAACCCGTTCGACCATGCATTAGTCGAATATATTCAATTTATTCATGTGGAATTGGCTGGGAAGCAATTCGCAGCGGTCGACCTGAGTAAAATGATCCTCCCGAATGCAGACCTGGAAAATACCAAGATCGAGAGATCGAACCTATCGGAAGCAAACCTACAAAACGCATCCCTGCTGAATACGAAATTTCTGAATGTTGATTTGACGAATGCCGACTTAAGGGGAGCAACAGTCAATTCATCCACTGAATTCCAGGCCTGTACCATGGATGGGTGCCAGATTTATCGATACACACTTGAGTGCTTGTCTCCAGATTGCGGCGGCCTGACCGTAGGGCAACGTATCGGAATGCGTATCTACGATGATGTTGCAACACTGCGAAATGCATACAGCGGCTTCCTTCAGTGGATGCATTTGTTCTCATTGTTCGCTTTTCTTTTTCCCTACCTTTGGTTCATTGGTGAGCAGTGGGGCCGCGCAAAATTTGTGACGGCTCCCGCGACAGAATGGCTCCCGTTGTGGAATGCGTTGGGCCGCTTCATATTCAATGGAGGTGTAGATTGGCAGGATGGATATATTTTCCATTGGTCATTTCTGATTTTCCTCTTTGCGCTCGTCTACAATTTGCTTCGGGCTGGGTTGTTGGCAAAAACAAAAAGCCTTGAGTTGGTTGAGCAGTCCAGTGGACTGCCCGCGATATTCAACATGGAAGAAGATACGTGGTGCAAAATACCCTGGAGGTATCTTTACGAGGTGTCACGATTTGGGTTTTACGCCAACTTAATCGTGGTGCTGATAAACCTTCTGCACTTCTCAACGATGGCAATTCCGCTTTCTTCGACGCAACTCGATCAGGTGATATCCCCGGTTTCTCCGCCGCTGCGTTAAATAGAAAGTCTCCCGGCATTTTTCTATGAGCTCTCCGCCGCCGGCGCAAAGCGACGGCTATTAGTTTGAGGTATTCCTTTGGGATGTTCCTTTAACTCTATTAGGGGGCACCCCGTACCGAATGAGACCGGTACGGGGTGCCGATCCCAGTCGGTACGCAATACCGATCTCAATAGGTACCGCATACCGATCTAGAGCCCCCAGTATCCCCAATACTCCCTAGCTGCGGCTCGGCAAGCAGCCCAGAGATTTCTGTCGTCATAGGCTCCGACCAGGCGCTCGATCTCTTCAATGTGAAGCGGGGTGTACCAGTATCGAGCTCGGCCCCGGCTTTTCAGGGGGAAGCGGCTCATCATCAACTCATCCGCCAAAAAGCGGGTGTACTTCCTGATCGTTTTCTCGTTCTGGCCCGTACCAGTAGAGATCGGCGCCTTCCCCGGGGCGTGCGGAACACCATTCCGAAATTGGTCCTCAGTAATGATCTCGGCGACTTTCGACCAACCGAGGGTTCTGTCCAACACCATATCCACGATCTTCATTGCGGGGACAGGGACGACGCGGAGAGCTTCTCTATGCCAATACCGCTTCGCATCGATTTCAATATGGTGCCTGAACTCTTTCTCGTTCGTGGCAAACAGGTTCAGTGCGTCGGCAATGGGGCAAATCTTGTGCCCTACAAGCGGCTTGAGATTGTCAGGGTTCCAGTCTGGTTTCATCGTTCATTCCTTAGTGGTCAAGGCGTGGACGATGAGCTTCTGATCGGGTATGATCTCCGACAGTGTACGAAGTCGCGCCACGCGATTGATTGGAAGCCCCGGCCCGCCAGCCGGGGTTTTCGTTTTTTAGGTTTAGGCCGCTGCGGAAAATCCGAAATCCGGACAGAAGCGGCCATCGGGCAGTTAGAATATTCGCTCGGCCACCTCCTCTTCCTCGTCGTTGTCGTTCGCTTCAAAGTCGAATTCGCGGCCTTCCAGCGCGGCTGAGAGCAATGCTTCCAACATTTGCTTGTTGCGCTCCCCTGGTGCGGGGTCTTCCTTGGGTTGAAGAAAGGAGAAGCTCTCGAAGAGGCCGACCTTCTCCAGCACGAGGTATTTGTCGCGTTCCGTCTGTCTGATCTGCCGGAGGCACTCGATAGCTGACCGCCTGTCGCCCGCTTCCAGGGCTTCCCGCTTCATCGCTTGGAGGTCCGCTTCGATCTGGAAGTACTTAAAGAGCGTGCCCGAGACGAGGTCCTCCGGCGTCAAGTTCTGCATCGTCTGGATGCGCAGCCTCTTCGCCTCCGCGATCCAGCGCCGAATGGTCCTTGTGGACCGGGAAAAGTGCTCTGCTATCTCGGACTGAGAGCGCCCCTCTGCCAGTAGGCTGAGAACCTGACGTAGGCGAGCGACCCCGATGTCGTCATGGCCATCCGTGGGCTCAAGAACGCACTCGGGAGCGCCGTCCGGCCCACGTCTTCGATGGCGAACGGTGGGGAGGCTATCGTTTGCTAATTCGGAATTGTCCGTGTCAGTGTCGTCGGGCATTTCGGGCTCCGGTCAAAGTGGGGGCAGTTCCCATTCCCCCGCTTTCCGCTTGCGCCTTCCCTTGGGCTTTCCCCGTGGCCCGATCTGTTCCTTCAGCTTAAAACGAAGACATGCGCCGAACTCACCTGCATTGATTGACGCGTTCCCGATTAGCGAGGTGCGGCCAATGGCTTGCGCTACTACACCTTGCAGTTCGACGGCCTTAACCATCCGCTCAATCAGAGAAAGGTTCAGATACTCGAAGGTCCCAACCAGGATGGAGACTGACGGGTCTTTTCCTTCACCGGAAATGAGAACATGGGTGCCGTCTCGCTGGTCGCCGTATTTGTCTAGAACGGCCATCTCGATACGCCTCAGCGCGGTCGGAATGTCATTGGCCTTACTCACCATCGTTTGGCCTCCATCCCAGCACCGCCAGGAAATGCCCAAGCCCGAGCACCAAGGGCCAGCAAATTAAGAAGCTGCCCTTGACGATCATGGCGGGGAGGTATCCGTTAGAGGCCCCCCAAATCAGCATCGCGCCCTCGGTGGTTTTCATGGCCTGTGAAGCGAAGGCCCGCCAAGCCAAACTCCCACCGAGGAGGTAGACCATCGTGAAGATAAACGCTGTGCTCATACCGGCAGGTCCTCCGTCTCGATGCCCGAGGCAACCACGACCGATCCGCAGAGCATGGTGCCGTAGACCACGGGAATGACTGACCCCTGGGCAGAGGTGTTGACGGGTCCGTTAAAGAGGAAGGACGGTTTCTGGTCCGCAGGCTCGAAGGCTGCCGGGCTATCCACGGTCGGTGTGGGCGCTAGGAACTGGGCCAAGCCTCCAAGGGCCGTGGTCACTCCGAACAACGCGATCTGCCCATAGGAAATCCCTGCGAACGCCGTTCCGCTGGCCCAGGTTGCTGTCCCGGCGGCAGCGGCGGTAGCCCCGGCAGATGCTCCGGCGGCACCAGCGGCAGCACCTGCCCCAGCAGCGGCTCCACCAGCACTGGCCCCTCCAGCGGCCCCAGCAGCGCTTAGGGCAGCGCCGCCTGTGTAGATGGCGGCGACGGCGATAGCGATACCAACGGCGATCTTGGCGACCCCGCCCCGCTTCTCCCCTTCGATGACCGGGATGAGGTGGATGTCCTCTTTCTTGCCGAGGGTCATCGAAAGCATGTCTTCGCTCATCGCGATACCATCGTCGAGCCCACCGAGGACGATGCCGTATTCGTGCTTCTGGAACTCTTCCTCAAAGCCCGGAAGCTGATGCAGCGCAGACACGAGAATGGGCACCGTTTCCGCATCGAACCGGTGCTTCTCTCCAAATTTCTTGAGTGGGCCGTGAAGGTGGACGTTCCTAAGCATCTTCGAGCCTCTAGCTGAACGTGAACTTGGCTGCGTGACGGTGCCGCAGGCCGTTGGGCGCTTCTGGATCGTGGATCGTCACTGCGTCCACGGCTTTCGCCAGCAGTTCCTTCTCGAGTTCGCTCACGGTTTCCGGCCTGCCCTTTTGGAACAATCGGAAACCGTCAGCGGTTTGGAGCCGGTAGGTCTCACCTCGGACCAGGGTTGCGGTGGGTGTCTTGGCTTTGCTCATTGCCGCCTCCTAGTGCTCGGCTGTCCTGACCTGGGCGTCGTGTCGGTCCAGGAATTGCTGCAAGGCTTCTCGCATCACAGCGGGGCGGGTGGGACGGTTGAAGGCGGTTGCGTTCGACGCGATCTTGTCCAGCCGCTGGGCCAAATCCTCGGGCAGTCGAACGCATATGGTGACGTTAAAGTTTGCATGGTTCATGGGATTTCTCCGGAAGTGGCCGGGCGGGCAATGCAGACCCCGGAGGCACCCGCCCGGCCATTTTGGCCTGTGGAGCACACTGGCCAAAATGTTCTACTGGATGAGGAAGAAGCGGCTCACGTCGAGCCCGCTTTGGTTCTCCCGGACGAACCCTTTCTCTTTCAGTTCCGCGACGACGCTATCCAGCGGGGCGCCGACCATGTCCATCCGGTCAATGATTTGGGCGCGGGAGGCCCCGGGGTTTTGGGTGATGAACTTCAGCGTCCTCTCGGCGGCGGGGGAGAGGCTCGCGGATTTTGCGCTCTTCATCGAGCGGCCAATCGCATTGCCGTCCAGGCGGGGTTTGGCGCCGGTGTTCGGCGGCGAGATTTTCGTGGGCATTTTGGTTACTCCGTAAAGATGCCGCCAGTCGCATTGGATTATAAAATAGCAATAATATCAAGAGTAATTAACACATTTTTTATGGACAAATTCTTTGTCAAATAATATCCAGCAAGTACCAAATCCTTTGTCAAAATGAAACTGGTTGCACAAATACTTAGTTAGTTGCCAAAACGAATGACTAACGAACGGTTGTCGAGCGGACAGTTCCGGCCGAGAGCACTATCGTTCAGGCGATTAACGTATTGAATTATATGACGTGGAGTTGGCATCGAAATGCCGACAAGAAACTTCACACGGCAGGGGTCGCTGGTTCAATCCCAGCCGCGCCCACCATTTCTTCCATCATTTGAAGTACCTGAATTTTGCGCCGGTCTCCGGGCCGCGCGGGCTCAGTTATTGCCGCGCAGAGAAAACACCACCGGCACGACCACGTCCAGGTAGCCGCCTTTCATGCCGTCGGGGGGGGGCGCCAGGGGCTGGGCGCGTTCCAGCATGGCGTCGGTCTCGGCGTCGAGCAGCGGATGGCCCGGACTTTTGCAGATTTCATGGCGCAGCACCCGGCCGTCGCGGGTGACCCGGAAATACAGATGAACGATCCCCTGCTGGCGTAGCCGCCGGGCTTTTTTCGGATAGGTCTTGTTGCGTTCCAGCCGATAGCGCAGGCGGTTCATGTAATCGGGCGCCGGGTTGCCGGCAGGCCCGCCGCCCATGGCGTCCCGCTCGTCCGCCGATTGCCCGATGCGCCCGTTGTCGGCCCGGCCCTGGGTCGCCGTCGCGGCGCGGGAGGCTTCCTGCCGCCGGTCGGCGGGGATGGCGGTTTCTTGCGGCGGGGATGCGGCCTGTCACCGGGCGGGCGGGTTTCGGCGGCCGTCCGCGCCTATGTCCGGGATCACCTGGACGACAATCCGACCTTGAACGCCATGGCCCACGATCTGGGGATGAGCGTCGGTGCCATGCAAAGCGCTTTTAAAAGTGCGTACGGTCGAACGATTGCGGATTATTCACGGGAATTGCAGTTGGAACGGGCGCGCGGCGGCGGGGCCGCCGGGGAAGCTCAGCGGGTCGATTCCGTCATTTCCGCCTGGGCGCTGAACACGTCGAACAGATCGGCGATCGAGCGTTCGCGCTTGGTGTCGACCTTGACCGTGGCCGTCATGCCCGCGCGCAGCGGCGGGGCGTCGGCATGAGGTTTCAGCTTCAGACGCACGGGCAGGCGCTGCACCACCTTGACCCAGTTGCCCGACGCGTTCTGCGGCGGCAGGATCGCGAACTCTGCGCCGGTGGCGGGCGAGATGCTTTCGACCTCGGCCTGCCAGGTCACATTGGGATAGATGTCCAGCACGACCGTCGCTGCTTGGCCGACCCGCACATGGGTCAATTCCGTTTCCTTGAAATTGGCGTCGACCCAGGGGGGTGTGTCGGTGACGATGGCGAACAGCGGCTCGGCCGCTTCGATCTGTTCGCCCGGGACCAGCGGCACGGTGACGACGACGCCGTCCGACGGCGCCTTGATGGCCGTGCGCTCGAGGTCCAGCTTGGCCTGATCCAGGGCGGCCATCTTGGTCCGCACCAGGGGGTGGTCGTCGACGGGTGCGTCCGGATCGATGCCCAACGACGCCTGGATGCGTTGGATTTTCTGGCGCGCCATCATCACGCGGTCGTCGGCGGCGTTGGCGTCGTTTTCCATTTCGTCGAACCGGGCGTGGGAGGTCACGCCGCGCTTGATCAACTGGCGTTCACGGTCGAACCGTTTGCGGAAATAAAGGGCGCGGTCCTGGGCGTCCTGCAATTCGGTCTGTGCCTCTTTCAAGGTCACGGCCAGGGTTCGGACCTCCTGGCGGGCACTGTCCAATTCCGCCCGGGCACGTTCGACGGCCAAACGAAACGGCTCGGGGTCGATGCGCACCAGGACCTGGCCCTTGGTCACCTGCATATGGGCCTTGGCGTTGACTTCGACCGCGCGGCCGTCGATTTCGGC